>LNFM01005822.1_pt1 | contig 20879 bp, 15 predicted proteins | sample 596031 | NCBI WGS metagenome assembly LNFM01 (sample SAMN04254537, study PRJNA301005) | activated carbon metagenome | isolation source: dual media filters at the Ann Arbor, Michigan drinking water treatment plant | place: USA: Ann Arbor
GCAGGTTTTTGCTCATCTTCAACGGTTGCCCGAGTGGATGCGCGAACCAGAGCGAAAAGCGGCGTAACGGTGCGAACCAGAGCGAAACTGGCGGATGAGGTGGGATTCGAACCCACGGTAGGTTTGCACCTACGCTGGTTTTCAAGACCAGTGCCTTAAACCGCTCGGCCACCCATCCACTCAGCCGCAACCTACCCCAGGCTGCGGCCCGAGCAAATCACCCGTCAGCGCCAAGTCATCAACGAGCCCCAGTACCGCATCGATGTGCCGCGGCCAATCCGGTGCCTCCCATCCCGCCAGGCGGCGCAATTGCGCGTCACGCCTTGGAGTAAGGGGGGCGGCATAGTCTTCTACCGCACGCTGCCATGCCGGCAGATCCAGCGGGTCGAGGAATTCCGGTGTTGCACCGCCGATTTCACGATGCGCCGCTATGTCGCTGCACAGCACGGGCGTGCCGCGGGCCAGCGCCTCGGCCACAGGAAGCCCGAACCCCTCGATAAAGGAGGGCATCACCAGGGCACGCGCCTGGTCCATCAGCCCCGCCACCACACCATCCGAGACCCGGCCCAGCTCCAGCACATGGGGCCGCAGCCGGGCGCAACGGTCCAGCAGATCCAGCACCTGTTCGTTGTCCCAGCCGCGATTGCCGACAATGACCAGCTTGGGCACAGGGCCCCGAGCCTCGGCCAGCCGGCGCCACAGATGCAGCAGCATCAAGTGGTTCTTCCGCGGCTCGATGGTGCCGAGGCACAGGAAGAAGGGCGTGCCATTCAGTGTTGTCGGCAGCGGCGCGGCCTGACGCTGCGCCACGCCCAGCGGCGCGGCCAGCAGGGGCAAGCCGGACGGTAGCAGCGGCCGCAGCAGATCGGCCGTGGCGGCCGAATTGGCGATTACGGCGCTGGCATGCTGGCAGATGGTCCGCAATCTTCGCTCATGCCGCCTGGTTTCGGCGCTGGCCACGTATTCAGGCCAATCGAGTGGAATCAAATCATGTACCAGCGGCACCAGGCGGGCGCCGGTGCGCTGCAGCAGGCGGGCCACCGCCGTGGTGTGCGCCAGGGGGTGGTGCGACACATTGAGGTAGATCGGCGCTGGCGCACCCGCCGCGCGGGCCGGTGGCGCGCACCAATGCGCAAGGCTGCCGGCGAACAGGGACAGGGCCTGCGGCGCCAGCCGACGCAGGGTTCCGCCCTGCCAGGCAGGTCCCACCGCACGTACGAGCGCCGCGGTGCGTGCCGTCGGCAACATGCCGAAGCCGCCGCGGTAGTCGAAGGCGATGAAGCGCAACCGGCTTCCGGCCTCGATCAGCAGATGCTCGGCATAGGCCAGCTCCACACGGTCCACACCCGTCAAAGTGCCGCGGAAGACGCGCCAGAGCAGGCGTGAAACGTCTAGCCAGATCGGCGCTGCTGCGGCCCTGCGCAGCCCGGGGCGCGCGGCGGGTGGCATGGCTAAGGGTAGGGAGATCGGTAGTGGGGCATCCAGAAGCTGGGCGGAGCGGGCGCTCATGCCACGCCCATCCAGCACCGGTCTTTTTGATTTAGGTCAAAAAGAAGACGAGATTGGTTGTTTGAGATCGACTTTCTGTCGTCCTGGTTGTGCATGGCGTTTCCACACTCTTGCAAAGCGTTGACGCAAAGGTGTATCGATCTACCCTGAGTTGCTGAACAAACGCAAACAGGAATGCACGGCTGTGCACATTGGATCAAAAACTGGTTCTCCGGATCATCGCATGGGGCGCCGGCCTCGGCTCGCCATCGTCAGCACTTATGACGAGCTTTGCGGAATCGCAGGCTATACCAGGGCTTTAGAGCAGCAGTTGCGGGCCAGCATGGACGTCCAGGTCTTCGACCTGGATCAGTATCTGCTGCGAAGCACCCACCGCCGCGTGCAAGCGCTGGCCTCGGCGCATATCGAAGAAATTGCGTCGAAGCTTAAAAATTTCGACAGCATAAATCTTCAGCTCGAGCATGGCACTCTCGGGCGCTCAGCGTATCAAATACTCAGCCGTTTCCGTGTGCTGACACGTCACGCGCCGGCCCTCTCCGTCACGTTCCACACCATTCTTGATGAAGCGGCGCAGTCCACCGGGCAGATATGGCAGCATGCAAGGCGGTTGCGGCTTGGTGAGGCCGGCCTCGCGGCGATGGACAGCCTGCGTAGCAAATGGATGTCGCATGGCATCTACGGGGAGCTGCGCCGGCAGCAGCGCCACAAGCCCGTGCATGTCATCACCCATACGCGCCGTGACATGCGGCTGCTGCGGGATGTCCATCGGCTGGCCGATGTGCACCACCACCCGCTGTCCTTCGTGGCGCCCGAGGCCGCGCTGGCGATCCGCGCCGCGGCGAAGCGGGAGGCGTTTCCCATGATGAAGCGCCTGCCGCCGGGCGCGAAGCTGATCGGCACCTTCGGCTTCCTGTCGCCCTACAAAGGCTTCGAGACGGCTGTGGAAGCGCTGCGCTACCTGCCGGAGGATCATCATCTGCTGGTCTTCGGCGGCATCCACCCCCAGGCCATAGCTCGCAACCAGCCGCGCGACGCCTATATCACGAAGCTGCTGACCGAGGGCCGCATCGGCCAAAGCGTGATCGACACGCTGCGGGAAGGCGGCAGCACCAGCCTGGCGCTGGACGCCTCCGCCGCGCAATTGCTGGCGCGCCACCCGCAGGATCTGCACGACCGGCTGCACTTCATGGGCGTGCTGGACGACGCGCAGTTCATGACCGCCATGGCGCTGTGCGACATGGTCGTGGTGCCCTATCTCGAGGTCGGGCAATCCAGCAGTGGCCCGATCGCCATGGCGCTGGAAATGGGCTGCCGCGTCATCGCCTCACGTACCCGCGCCTTTCTGCAATATGCCCGCTACCACCCCGACCGGATCGAGTTCTTCGACATCGGCAACTTCGCCGAGCTGGCGCGACGGATCGAGGCCGGCCCACCGCCGGCACCGGCGGATCAACGCCTGACCCACGACACCTCCACCAATGCCGCGCTGTACCTGCGGGTCAGCCTGCCACCGGGCATGTCGCCCCCACGCGACACCGCGCCCGGGAATAAGGACCCCGCACCACTCACCTCCGCGGCGACACCCGCGCTCACTCAGATCTAGAGGGAGCGGCAGACATGGCGGCGGGGCAAAATGCTCGGCGAAATCTTGCGGCAATCGCTGCCGCAATCGAGGCCGGCATACCGGATCAGGCGTCGGCCCTGTTCGATGCCTGGATAGATCCGCCACCGCCGGCGGCGCTGCTGGCGCTGTTGCTGCTGGATCGCCGGCCGCAACTGGCCGCGCTGCTGCCTGGCGCCAGCAATGACCTGCCAGGACTTGAAACGGCGCTGCGCGAAGTCGGCCTGCCGGTCGGCGGCACGGGGCCCGACCTGGTGGCGGCCCTGCTCGGCGCGGCGCGCGATCCGGCGTCGGAGACCTCGCGCGTGCATTTCGCCTCCCTCGTCCTGGTCGCCGGCCGCCACCGGCTGGCGGAAGCTTTGCTGCTGCCGGCCTGGCAGGGCCAGCAAAGCAGCGCCATGGTCGCGCGCGCGCTCTCCGGCACCTGGATGCTGCTGGGGCGGGAGGCGGAGGCGCTGGAGGCGGCACGCATCGCCGCGGAGGCCGTGCCCCAGGCGTCGGAGCCGATGGAGCACCTGTCCGGCCTGCTGCTGCGCGCCGGCCAGCCTGGTGCCGCGCTGCTGGCGGCCGGGCGCGCCATCGGGGCGGAGCCACAGTCGCACCAGGGCTGGCGGCTGGCCTCAACCGGGCTGCTGGATCTCGGCCAGACGGCGGAGGCGATTGCCGCGGCGAACCGCGCGGCGCGGCTTTCGGCGCTGCACGCACCGCATGCGGAGCAGATCCGCACCGCCCATGCCGCGGAACTTCCGGTGGCGCGCCCGGGCGACGCGGCGGTGCCGCGCCCCGCGGCGCCGGCAGGCTGGGCACGGCTGCCGAGGGAGACCGCCCCGCCGCCCGCGCCGCCGCTGGGCCGCGCCCTGGCCGCGCGCGCGCGCATCATCGATGCGCTGCTACTGCGGGAATCGCGCACCATGTTCAGCCATAGCCGCCTTGGCTACGCCTGGGCGCTGGTCGAGCCGCTTTCGCATGTGCTGCTGCTGAGCGCCGTGTTCCTGTTCCTCGGCCATGACAGCCGGCCGCCGATCGGCGATGCCATGCTGACCTTCTACATGACCGGCGTGCTGTCCTTCCTGTTCTTCGCGCATATGACGGAACGCGCGATGGACCTGCCGGCCAACAGCCGTTCCCTGCTGCTGGTGCCGGCGGTTGGGCTGTTCGACATCCTGGCGGCGAAATCGGTGCTGTCGGCGGTGACGGATCTGGTGGTCGCCGCCATCACCTTCCTGTTCCTGATCGCCATCGGGGTGGGGCGGGTGCCGGATGATCCGGCGGCCATGGTCGGCTGCTACCTGGTGCTGTTCCTGCTGTCCTTCGGCGTGGCCTGCGTGAACATGGTGGTATCCAGCTTCACCTCGGCCTGGGACAAGCTGTGGCCCAGCATCCTGCGTGTGCAGTACTTCACCTGCGGCGTCTTCTACCATCCGCTCGACATGCCGGAGGATATCCGCAACCTCATCCTCCTGAACCCGCTGGTGCATGTCACCGAATGGATGCGGCAGGGGTACTACCACGGCTACGAAAGCCCGTTCCTCGACATCCCCTATCTGTTCCAATGGACCATCGGCAGCCTGCTGGCCGGCACCGTGCTGTTCGCCGCCACCGCGCGGCAGATGCGGCGGCCGGCGTGATGGTGCTGCTCGAAGGCGTCAGCAAATTCTACCGGCGGGCGGATGGTGGCAGGCGCGCGATCCTGCGCGATGCGACCATCGCCTTTCCGGCCGGGCTGAAAGTGGGCGTGCTCGGCCCGAACGGCGCCGGCAAATCCACGCTGCTGCGGCTGATCGCGGGGACGGAGCCGCCGGATGCCGGGCGCATCCATCGGCATGGCCGCGTCAGCTTCCCGATGGGCTTCGCCGGCACCTTCCACCCGCAGCTCAGTGGGCGGGAGAACCTGCATTTCCTCGCGCGCATCTACGGGCTGGATGCCGCGGCGATGGTGCGCACCGTCGCCGATTTCACCGAGATGGCGGCGGAGCTGGACGCCCCGCTGGAGCATTACTCCTCCGGCATGGCGGCAAAGTTCGCCTTCGGCGCCTCGCTCGCGATCGATTTCGACGTCTACCTGGTGGATGAGATCACCGAGGTCGGCGATGCGCGGTTCCGCGCGCGGTCCGTCGCCGCCTTCCGCGACCGGCTACGCCATGCCTCGCTGATCCTCGTCTCCCACAACAGCCACACCATCCGCAGCCTCTGCGATTGCTGCGCGATCCTGTCGGGCGGGGAGCTGATCGCCTTCGACACGGTGGATGAGGCGCTGGAGCGGTATTCCGAACTGATGGGAGTGGCCGATGCTTGAGACGTTGCGGCGCCGGGCGCCGGCCGCCGATGTGCTGCGCGCGGCGGAGCGGGAGCGTCCCGTCGCCGTGCCGCGGCCGCCGCCGAAGCCGCCACAGAAGTCGCGGCAGCCGGGGCTGTGGCTGGGCTTCGTGTTCCTGGTGCTGCTGCCGACCATTGGCTTCGGCAGTTGGCAGGTCTACGGCGCGGCGGACCAGTATGCGGTCGAGATCCGCTTCGCCGTGCGCCCGGCGGATCCGTCCCGCGCGGCCTTGCCCGCCGGCATGCTGGCCGGCGCGGCGGCTGGCAACACGGATGCCTATGCGGTGGTGCAGCACCTGCAGAGCGGCGCCGCCATCCTCGCCGTGGCGCAGCACACGGATGTGCGCGGCATTCTCGGCCGGGAATCGGCGGACCCCTTCACGCGGCTCGATCCGGAGGCGCCGATCGAGACGGCGCTGCGCGCCTGGCGGCGCCAGGTGCAGCCCTATTTCGATCGCGCCAGCGGCATCGTCACCGTGGAGGTGCGCGCCTTCGCCCCAGCCGATGCGCTGGCCCTGGCGCAGGCGGTGGAGGCGGCCTCGGAGGCCCTGGTGAACGGCATGTCCGAGCGCAGCCGCGCCGGGCTGATGGTGGCGGCGGAGCGGGATGTCGCGCTCGCCGAACAGCGCTTCGCCGCGGCCCGCGCCGCGGTGCAGGCCTTCCGTGACCGCAGCCAGGAAGTGGACCCGCGGCGCGATGCACAGGCCTATTCGGAACACCTGATGCGGCTGCGCGCCGAGCTGATCGCGATGCAGGGCCAACTCGCCACGCTGCGCGCGGTGATGAGCGATACCGCGACGCCGGTGATGCAGCTGCTCGGCAATATCCGCAGCACGGAACAGCAGGTAGCCGCGGTGCAGGCGAGGCTCACGGAACGCGACCCGGGTGCCCGCACGCTGAGCCGGAGCATCGGCAGCTTCGAGGCGGTGGAGACGGAGGCGATCTTCGCCCAGCGCGCCTATGAGGCCGCGATGGGCACGCTGGAACGGGCCCGCGCCGAGGCATCCCGCCAGCAGGTCTATCTCGCGCCCGTGGTGCGGCCGGTGGCGCCGGAGCGCGCGATCTACCCGATGCGGATCACCAACACCTTGACCGTCTTCGCCGTCGCCTTGCTGGCGTGGTTCGTCGGCCTCATCGCCTTGCGCGCACTCAGGGAACATCTGCCATGAGCTATCTCGATCGAAGCAGCGTCGCCCGGGGCGACATGGTGGGGCAGGGGCGGCGCGTGCTGCCGCTGGGGCCGGGGGAACTGCTGGTGGAGGCCAATTGGGGTGGCTTCATGGTGGTGCCCGCCTTCAACCTCGATGTCGCCATCGGCGTAACGCGCGACGGGGTGCATGAGGCCTGGACCACGCGGCTGGTGCAGGAATTGCTGCGGCCGGGCGATACCTATCTGAATGCCGGCGCCAATTTCGGTTATTTCGTCTGCCTAGCCGGCCGGCTGGTGGGGGCGGAGGGGCATGTCATCGGCGTCGAGCCGAACCCGCATATCCTGCCCTTCCTGATGAAGTCGCTCTACTGGAACGGCAGCATCGGCAATACCGAGATCATCGCCCGCGCATTGGCCGAGGTGCCGGGCGAGGAGCTCGAATTCCACTTCGACCCGCAATATCTCGGCGGCGGCGCCATCATGAGCCAGCCGCAGAGCGTGATACCTCTGGAAGGCGCGCGCAGCGGCTTCGCGGATGCGCTGTGGTCGCCCGCCAGTGTCGCACGGTTGCAGGATGGGGAAGGGCGCTGGGTCAAGGGAATGGGGCTGATGCTGCCCTTCACCGCGCGCACCACCAGCATCGATGCGGTGCTGGCGCATCTGGCGCTGCCGAAGCTGGACCTGCTGCATCTGGACATCGAGGGTTCGGAGCCCTTCGCGCTGATGGGTGCGTTGCGCACGCTGCGTGCCTCACCGCGGCTGAAGCTGATCACCGAATGGTCCTCGGGCCATTACCGGCTTGGCACGCCGAAGCTGCGCGACGCCTTCGATGCGGTCTGGGGGCATCTGGTCGCGCTCGGCTACGGCGTTCGGCTGGTGCAGCCGATGCTGGCCGCCGATGGCGGCATCCATGTCTCGCCGCTGCTGAGCCACGAGACGATGACCGAATCCGCACCGCATGGCGACTACGTCTGGATCAAGATCGAGGAGGACCCCTTTCGATGAATGCCCCCGTCACCGCGCTGCGCCCCGGGCGCGAGATGGTCAGCGACCCGGGTTCCCGCCAGCCCGGCTGGGCGGCGGGCATGCGGCTGGCCTTCCTGCATATCCCGAAGACCGCCGGTACCGCGTTCGGCGCCGCGCTGGCGCAGCACTTCGCCGAGCACGAGATCGCCAGCACGCTGCGCATGGCGCTTACCTCCGGGGCGGCGGACCCGCTGCTTCCGCAGGTGGCGCCGCAGTACCGCGCGCACGGCATCGGAAGCCATCTGGACCAGGACCAGCTGGATGCGATTGCCGCCGGCCTGCCGCCAGGTGAGCGCCTGTTCACGGTGACCGTGCTGCGCGACCCGCGCGCGCGGCTGATCAGCCAGTACCGCTACTGGCGCCGCAAGGTGGATTCCAGCCTGGTGGATCTGCCGGAGGAGCATCGGGAAGCCTTCATGGCCTCGCGAAGCCTGACGCTCACGGAATTCCTCGAGGCGGGAATCCCGTTCGTCGAAGCCCATTTCCGCAACCTGCAGGCGCGCATGATTTGCGGGCTGGGCAGTTCCGAGGTGATGGACGATGCAACGCTGCTGGCAACCGCGCGCGCCAATCTCGCAGCCTTCGACGTGGTCGGCACTGCCGATGCGGTGGATGAGGCGCTGGCCCGCATCGCCGAGGCCTATGGCTGGTCGCCGCCCGATTCCGTGCGTCCGCTGAACGTCGCGCCCGCCGAGCCACCGCAGCTGCTGAGCCCGGAGGCCGAGGCACTGGTGGCCGAATATACCGCTATCGACCAGCTGTTGTGGGACGAATCCCGCGGCACGCTGACCAACCGGAGGGCACCCCGCCGCGCCCGCAGCTTCCACCGCCCGGGTCCGGGCCTGATGCAGACCCTGCTCGATGGCGGCCGCACGCGCTTCCGGATGGCGGATGCACTGGATGGCCAGGGCTGGCATGTACGGGAAGGCGAGGGGGCGACCCTGTCGCGCTGGACCGGCCCCGGCCGCCGCGCCACCATCCGGCTGCGCGCGCCGCAGTTGCGCCAGCTGGAACTGTCGCTGCGTCTGGTCTCCGTGCTGGACTGGGTGATGGTGCAGGACGTGGCGTTGACGCTGGACGGCGTGCCGCCGGCGGCACCGCCGCAGGTAGACCACGGCCTGGAGCAGCCCATCCTGCGCGCGCGCTTCGACCTGCCGGATGCCGGCGACGGCTTCCGCGTGCTGGCGATCGAAGTGCCCTTCACCCGATCGCACAATGACCTGGTTCCAACCATCGACGATCACCGCCAGAAGGGCCTGGCGATCGGCGAGATGGTGCTGTCGGCGCTGCCGGAAGCCCGGCAGGGGCCGGCGACGCTTGGCGCGCTGTTCTGGCCGGGGCAATCCTGGGCGGAGGTCGCGCCCGCCGATCTGGTGGACCTGCTGCCGCGGCATCCGCCGGAGACCAGGACGCTGCCCAGCGAACGCAACCTGACCTTCGACCTGCCGCTGCTGCGCGCCGTGCTGGACCTGGTGGCGCCGGACCATGTCTGGGCCACGGCCGGGCGCACCATCCTGGAGCCGCTGGAGCGCGGCCTGCCGCTGGCCAATCCGCCGCAGGGCGGCAGCCTGGCCATGGTCGCCACGCTGTTCGAGATCGTGGCGCGCGGCGCCCCGATGGCGCAGGTGGCGGCGCGATACGAGGCGGCGGTGCTGCTGATGCCCTGCGCCGAGGATTTCCGGCTGCGCGAAATGGCGGCCAGCCCGCTGCTGGCGCCCTTTCTGCACATCATCGGCTGCACCAACGGCATCCTTGTCGCGAACCTGGCGGCGATGCGGCGGGAGGCCGGACAGGAGCGGGTGGAGGCCTTCCTGCTGATGCTGGAGCGCATCTCCGCGACGCTGCCGGAGAAGCTGGCCGCGCTGCGCAGGGAATTCGGCGCCAGCTACATGCTGCAGCAGCTGGATGCGACGCTGCGCGGGGCGGAGGCGCTGAATGCCGGCACCGCCACCACGCGCGACATCCTGGCGACGCTGATGCTGGAACGCGCGCCGCCGCCGCCGACGCCGCAGGCCTTGCAGGAGCGGGCACGCCTGTTGCTGCAGGCGCCGGGCAGGCCCATCACGCTGGTCGACCCCAGCCTGACCGGGCGGCTCGCGGCGCTGATGCAACACCTGGCAACGGTGCCGCAGGAACATGAGGTCTCGACCGCCGCCGTGGTCGCGCAGGAATGCGCCTTCCGCATCACCTCCCTGCTCGCCGGCTGGGCGCGCTTCGACCTTGCCGCGAACAGCACCGCGCAGCTGGCGCTGCGCCTGCGGGCGGCGGCCCCGCGACCGCCGCTCTACCCTAAGCCCGCCAAGCCCTTCGCCGAGTTCATCGACTTCTACAAGTCGGAGGCCAGGGCCATGATGGCGCAGTCACCAGATCCGGGTCTCGTCACCAGCCTGGATACGCTGGGCGGTGGGCTCGACCATGTAACGCGGCTGAACATGGCGGCGCGGGAGATCGAGCTGGCGCTGCGCCTGCTCGGTGACAGGTATCCGGGGGAGGAAATCCTTTGGGTGGATGCCGGCTGTTCCTATGGCGTCATCATGAATGCGGTGCGGCCGCCGCAGAATGTCGCGGGGCGCTGCCACTTCCTGGGCCTCGATTTCAACCCGCCGGCGGTGGCGACCGCGCGCGTCGTCGCCGGCAATCTGGGCAATACCCATTGCCGCTTCGAGGTCGGCGATGTGGCGGAGGCGGGGAGCCTGGCGGGCGGCCGGCGCATCCACCTGATCACCGCCTTCGAGGTGCTGGAGCACTGCCCGGATCCGCTGGCGGTGCTCACGGCATACCGGGCGATGAACCCCGGCATGCTGGTGGTGGGCTCGCCGCTGGGCGAACAGCAGGCGATCTTTCCGGCGGAGCAGCATCTGTGGGCCTTCGACGCGCGCGGCTTCTCGGCCCTGGCGGAAGCCGCCGGCTTCAGCGTGATCGGCGTGACCCAGCGGCAGGTCGGCGCCTTCGTCGGCGGGCATGACTGGGTGACGGTGACGGCCACCACCGGCAGGGCGGCGGACATGCAGTGGTGTGACATGCCGATCTCGTGACAGCACCATCATGGCGTTGCAGCGGCTCGAAACGGGCGGCGCCGTTGCCGGCGCCATCCGTAATGGATACACCGCGGCATGAACAAAGCCGCCCTGCTGCTGACGCTGCTCCTCGCCCCGCTGCCGGCCCTGGGCCAGGGCGCCTCCCCGACGCTGGCGGAGACGCTGACGCCCACGATAGGCACCGTCACGCCGCCCCCGCCGGACCCCTTCGGCAGCTGGACCTTCAACTACGAAAACGACACGCTCGGCGGCACCGACCAGAACTATACCAGCGGCCTCCAGCTGGCCTGGCGCTCACCTTCCGCGGAACTGCCGAGCCCGCTGCGGTGGCTGAATGACCAGGCCACCAGGCTGCTCGGCCCTGGCCAGGTGCGCTGGGGCGCCGGCCTGGCGCAGGCGATCTATACGCCATCCGACACGCAGCGCCGCAACCCGGACCCGCGTGACCGGCCCTATGCCGGGCACCTGTACGGCGCGCTGGTGCTGCAGCGGGATACCGGCAATTCGCTCAGCACGCTGGAGTTCCAGGCCGGCGTCGTCGGCCCCTCCTCGCTTGGGGAATTCGTGCAGAACACGGTGCATGAGGCGATCCGTGTCGAGACCACCAAGGGCTGGGACAGCCAGCTGAAGGACGAGCTGGCGCTGAACGTGGTGTTCGAGCGCACGGTTCGGACCGCGCCGCTGCAACTCGGCGGGCTGGAGGCGGACCTGCTGCCCTCCTTCACCGTCGCGCTGGGCAATGTCGCGACCTATGCCGGCGCCGGCGTTGCCATGCGGCTGGGGCAGGGGCTCGACGCGGATTTCGGCGCGCCACGCATCCGGCCAGCGCTGGTCGGCTCCGCCTTCTTCCAGCCGCGCGAGGCATTCGGCTGGTACGGCTTCATCGGTGGCCAAGGCCGCGCCGTGGCACGCGACATCTTCCTGGATGGCAATACCTGGCGGGATGGCGGCCCCTCGGTCGATAAGCGGCCGCTGGTGGCCGATGTGACGGCGGGCCTGGTTGTCCATTATCGCGGCCTGCGGCTGGCCTATAGCCATGTCTGGCGGACGGAAGAATTTTACGGCCAGCGCGGCGGGCTGCAGAGCTTCGGCTCGGTCGGCTTCACCGCCCGGTTCTGAAATCGGCCGCGGCACTGCCGCGGTTTTTCGGGTTGCGGCTGCAATCGATTGCGAGCACTGTTTGAGCGCCAGCTCCCATGGCGGGGGCGGCGGGAAGAAACGGGCCTCAATGAACCAGACCGAAGCCTCCGGCCTCGGCCGGCGTGCGCTGTTCGCCGCCGGTGCGGCTGCCTCCGCCCTGGCCGCGGCCAACCGGCCGACACCTGCCGCGGCACAAGCCCCGCCGGGTGTGGGCCAGCCGATCCTGCTGCGCGGCGCGCTGATCCTGTCCATGGACCCGGCGATCGGGGACCTGCCGCAGGGCGACATCCTGGTGCAGGACGGCATGATCCGCGCCCTGGCCGCCAGCATCCCGGCGCCGGAGGGCGCCTTGGTGGTCGACGCCACCGGCCGCATCGCGCTGCCGGGCATGGTCAACGGCCATATCCACCTGGCGCAGTCGATGCAGCGCGGCCTGTCCACCGAACACGCCTTCGGCGGCTATTTCCAGACCATCGTGCTGCGCCATTCGAACCGCATGACGCCTGCCGATGTGCAGCTGGCCGACCATGCCGGAGGGCTGGAGCAGATCGCCGCCGGCGTTACCACGGTGATGGACTGGTCGCGGGAGACGATGTCCCCCGACCATGCCGACGCCGCGCTGGCCGGGCTGGATGCGGCCGGCATCCGCGCCATACTGGCCTATACGGCGCCGCCCATCCCGCAGGGCGGCGACGCCGCCGCGATCAACGGCCGGATGATCGCCCATGCCCGCAGCCTGCTGGCGGCGCGGGCGGAGGGGCTGGTGCGGATCTGGACCTGCCTCCAGGGGCCGGATTTCACGCCGCTGGAGCCCGCCCTGGCCGATATGCGCCGGCTGGCGGCGCTCGGCGTGCCGATCGCCATCCATACCGGCGCCTCCATCTACCCCAACCGCAAGCCCGGCCTTCTGCGGCTGCTGGATGCGCAGGGCCTGCTGAATGAACGGCTGCAGATCGTCCACGCCAACGGCCATGAGCCGGATGAATACAGGCTGGCCGCCGATCGCGGCGTGATGCTGTGCTCGACGCCGGAGGTCGAGATGCGGATGGGTCATGGCCACCCGGCCATGTTCCAGGCGGCCGCGGCAGGGATGAAGGTCTCGGTCGGTACGGATATTCCCTCCATGGTCGGCGGTGGGCTGCTGCCGCAATTGCGCGTGGCGCTGGCGGCGGAGCTGCACCGGATCAACCTGGCGGCGCTGGCGGCCGGGCAGGGGGTGCCCGCCACGCCGCCCGTCAGCGCCCGGCAGATGCTGGAATTCGCCACCATCGGCGGCGCCCGTGGCCTGGGGCTGGACCGCGTGACCGGCAGCCTGACACCCGGCAAGCGCGCCGACCTGCTGCTGGTGCGCGCCGACCAGCCGCTGACGGCGCCGCGCAGCGACCCGGCTGGGCTGGTGCTGCTGCAGGCCAGCGCCGGGGAGATCGAGACGGTGCTGGTCGATGGCCGGTTCCGCAAGCGGGATGGCCGGCTGGTGGACCCGGGGGCGGATGCCGTCTTCGCTCGTCTTCAGACGCGGGCGGAGGAGATGGCGGCAGCCGCTTCGCGTTAAGGCAATTTGTTGCCAGCGCAACCGTGCGTTGCCCCGCCCCCCTGTGCTGTGGCATCCAGCGGCATGACCCCGACCAGGCGCATCATCCTCTCCGCCGCTGCCCTCCTGATCGCGTCGCGCGCGCAGGCGGCCAGCCAAGGCTTCGATGCCTTCCTCGATGGCGTGCGCGCGGATGCGCGGCGCGCCGGTATCTCCCCATCCACGCTCAACCGGGCGCTGGCCGGGCTGCAGCCGAACAGCCGGGTGCTGGAGCTGGACCGGCGGCAGCCGGAATTTACTCAGACCTGGGAACAGTACCGCGACGCCCGCCTGTCCCAGCAGCGCATTGATGCCGGCCGCCGCGCCTTCGCCGACAACCAGGCGACGCTGGAGGCGGTGCAGGCGCGCTTCGCCGTCTCGCCCCGCATCGTCACGGCCATCTGGGGGCTGGAGACGAATTACGGTGGCTTCATGGGCAATATGAACGTCATCCAGTCACTCGCCACGCTGGCCTGGGATGGCCGCCGCGCCACCTATTTCCGCAACGAGCTGCTGGCCGCGCTGAAGATCCTGGATGCCGGGCATGTCGCGCCGGACCGGATGCGCGGAAGCTGGGCCGGCGCCATGGGCCATCCGCAATTCATGCCAAGCAATTTCGATCGCCTGGCAGTGGACATGGATGGCGATGGACGGCGCGACATCTGGGACAATCGGGCCGATGCGCTGGGCTCGATCGGCAACTACCTCGCCCGCTCCGGCTGGCGCGACGATGAGCTGTGGGGACGGGAAGTGGTGCTGCCGTCCGGCTTCAACCCGGAACAGGCGCGCCGCGACAATATGCGCCCGCTGCGCGATTGGGTGCGGATGGGCGTGCGCCGGCCGGATGGCGTGGAATTGCCGCCGCTCGACATGCAGGCGGCGGTGCTGATCCCGGGGCCCAGCGGGCAGGCCTTCCTGATCTACCACAACTTCAACGTCATCCGCCGCTACAACCCGTCCAACTTCTATGCGCTGGCGGTCGGGATGCTCTCGGATCGCGTCGCCTGATGCGGCGAGCCTGGTATGGGCTGGCGGCGGCGCTGATCCTCGCCGGGTTGGCGGGCTGCGCGCGGCGCGATGCCGGGCCGGTGGCGCAGCCGCGCTACATGATCGGCGCGCCCTACCAGATGGGCGGGCTGTGGTCCTACCCGCGGGAGGATTTCGGGCTGGAGGAGACGGGGTTGGCCGTCGCCACCGCCGATACCCGCGCCGGCCGCCGCACCGCCAATGGGGAGGTGCACGACCCCACCGCGCTATCCGCCGCGCATCGCACCTTGCAGCTGCCCGCGGTGCTGGCCGTGACCAATCTGGAGATCGGGTTGCAGGTCGAGGTCCGGGTGAATGACCGCGGCCCGGAGAACCCCGGTCGCGTTGTCGCCCTGTCCCGCCGCGCGGCGGAGCTGATCGGGCTGCGCCCCGGCAGCGTGGCACAGGTGCGGATTGCGGTGGTGGGCGCCCCCTCGCGCGCCTTCGCCGCAGGACTTCCGAACACGGAGGCGCCGCCGCTGGAAATCTCGGCGGCGCCGCTGGGGGAGGTGGGGCGCGAGAACCTTGCCCCGCCGCCTGGCGCCATCCAGGCCGCACAGCCGCGCCAGGCCCGGCAGTTTCCTGGCGCCGGCCAGGCCGGCGGGGCCATGGCGGCTGCCACCGGCACCGCGCCGCCGCTGCGCCTGCCGGAACGGGTGACCCGCGTGCCGGCACGGCCCGGGCTGCTCTGGGTGGAGCTCGCCACCTTCTCCCGCCGCGACCTCGCGGACCGGCAGGCGGCGCGGCTTTCCGGGTTGCGGGCCCGGGTGGAGGTGCTGGGCGGCCGCGGGCGGGGGTCGCAGCCGAGCTACCGCGTGCGGCTCGGCCCCTTCAATACCGTGGCCGAGGCCGACAGGGCGCTTGAGGGGACTCTGCGGGCTGGCGTATCCGAGGCACGACTGCGCGTAGACTGAACCACGCCGCTATACAGGGAGGCTGCCGATGCGCCGCCGCGACATGATGGGGGCCGCTGCCGGCCTCACAACGGGCCTCACCACCGGCCTCAGCCTGTTCAGCGGGGAGGCGCAGGCGCAGCGCCAGGCGCCGCAGCGCGCCGCGCGGCCGGCGCCGCCGCCAACCAGCCCGGCCAGCACGCCGCTCGGGCCGCTGGATACCAGCGCCCGGCACGCGCTGATCATCGATTTCGATACCGGCGCCATTCTGCTGGACAAGGCCTCGGATGAGCGGATGCCGCCATCCTCCATGTCCAAGCTCATGACCATGTATGTGGTGTTCGAGCTGCTGAAGAATGGCCGGCTGCGGATGGACCAGCAGCTTCCGGTCAGCGAACGGGCCTGGCGCATGGGCGGCAGCAAGATGTTCGTCGAGGTCGGCAGCTCGATCAGCGTGGAGAACCTCTCGCGCGGCGTCATCGTGCAATCCGGCAACGATGCCTGCATCGTCCTGGCGGAAGGCATCAGCGGCTCCGAGACGCAATTCGCCGAACTGATGAACGAGACGGCACGCCGCATCGGCCTGCGCGACAGCGTGTTCCGCAACGCGACCGGATGGCCGGACCCGGAACACCGCATGACAGCGCGCGACCTGGCGACGCTGGCGCGGCGGATCATCCACGATTTCCCCGAATACTACAGCCTGTACAACGAACGCAGCTTCCGCTGGAACGACATCGCGCAGGAGAACCGCAACCCGGCGCTGAGCCGCGTGGCCGGCGCCGACGGCCTGAAGACAGGCCATACCGAGGAAGCCGGCTACGGCCTGACCGCATCGGCCATCCGCGGCGGGCGCCGCCTGATCCTGGTGGTCAACGGGCTGCCATCCATGCGGGCGCGGGCCGAGGAAAGCGAACGGCTGTTCGAATGGGCCTTTCGCGAATTTGAGAATGTGGTGGTGTTCCGCGCCGCCGATACGGTGGAGGAAGTCCCGGTCTATCTCGGCGACCGCCCCACCGTGCCGCTGGTCGCCGGGCGGGACCTGGTGCTGACCTTGCCACGCCAATGGCGCCGCAACCTGGAAGTTCGGGTGCGCTACGACGCGCCGGTGCCGGCGCCGGTGAGCAAGGGCCAGGGTATCGGCACGCTGCTGATTGCCGGGCAGGGGGTGCCGGAGATGAATGTGCCGCTGATCGCCGGGGCGGATGTGGACCGGCTGGGAATGTTTCCGCGCATCCCGGCCGTGATCGGGCGCTGGTTCGGCGGCTGAGAAGGCGGCGGGGGCCTTTCTGGCCTCCGCGCGCCCGCTCACGCTGCGCGGATGCCGGTCACGCTGCGCGGATGCCGGTCAGGAAGCGATCCACCTGGCTTCGCAGCCCCTCCGCCTGCCGCGACAGCACGCCGGAGGCAGAGCGTACGTCATTCGCCGCCTGGTTGGTGCGTTCCGCCCCATCGGCGAGACCGGAGGCGTTGCGGCTGGCGTTCAGCGTGCCGGTCGCGGCCTCGGCCACCGAACGGCCGATCTCCTGCGTCGTCACCGCCTGTTCCTCCGCCGCCGCCGCCACCTGGGCGGCAATGCCGTTGAGCGATTGCACGGTGCGCGCGATGCCCTGGATGGCGGCCACCGCGGCCTGGGTTTCGGACTGCATCTGGCTGATCTGGCCGCCGATCTCCTCGGTCGCCTTGGCGGTCTGCGCGGCGAGGGTCTTCACCTCGCTCGCCACCACGGCGAAGCCCTTGCCGGCCTCTCCGGCGCGGGCGGCCTCGATCGTGGCGTTCAGCGCGAGCAGGTTGGTCTGGCTGGCGATATCCCCGATCAGCCGCACCACATCGCCGATCCTCTGGGCGCCGGCCGCCAGGCTGGCAACCGCCTCATCCGTGGCGCGGGCTTCATCCGCGGCCTGATTGGCGACGCGCGCACTTTCGGCCACCTGACGGGCGACCTCGGCGATGGAGGCGGCCATTTCCTCCGTGGAGGCTGCGACCGTCTGGACATTGGCGCTGGCCTGCTCGGCCGCGGCCGCCACGGTGGTGGCCTGGGACGCGCCCTCTTCGGCGGTGCGGCCCATTTCGCCCGCCGTCGCGTCCAGTTCCGTCGCCGCGGAACTGACCGCGCTCAGGATTTCCGTCGCCTCGGCCTCGAAGCCACGCACCAGCACATCGACGCGTCTTGCGCGCTCGACCTGCAGCTGGGCCGCTTCCGCCTGTGCCTCCCGCGCCTGGCGTCCGGCGGCGAGACCGTCACGGAGCTGCGTCAGGCTGTCCGCCATCCGGCCGACCTCGTCCCTGCGGCCAGTGCCGGCCACGGGCGAGGTGTCGTCGCCGTCCCGGATGCGGGCCATCGCGGCCTCCAGTTCCGTGATCGGCCGTACCACGCTGCGCTGGACGAAGACCACGACGCCGAGTGCCACGGCCAGCAGCAGGAATGCGACGCCGCCCAGCACCAGCATCGCAAGGCGCCAGCCCTCGGACGCCATGCTGGCGGAATCGCGCCGCACCGTGTCGCGCAGGGTCTGGGAAAAGGTTTCCATACGCTCATAAAGGCCATCGACCGTGTCGCGACCCTCGGCGCTGTTCCACAGCGCCTCGATCGCTTCCGAATGGCCCGGGGCGGCCGCACGCTTCACGGTGTAGAGCTGCTCTGCAAGGCGTCGGATCCGCGCCGTGGTCTGGCGCGTATCGGCCACCGCCTGCGCCGCGATGCCCTGGCCGGTCTGCTCCATCAGGTCGGCGCGCCGCTCGATCTCGGCCAGTGTCTGGTTGATCGCGGCCTCCAGCGGCGGCAGCGATTGTGGCGCGTTATCCAGCAGGCGGATGTTGTTGACGTTGCGGGCGAGGTTCTGGACCGCGCCCCGGATGCTGAGCGCATGGCCCACCACCTCCACCTCGCGGCCCAGCATGGTGTCGTAGGTGGCGCTGTCGGCGAGTCAGTGCCGGACGAGGAATCCCGCGGATCCCAAATTTACCAAGCCAAGGACGCCGACCACCAGCAGGATCTTCGTTCTCAACCGCGCTTCCGTAAGCCAAGCCATGTCCAAGCCATCTCCAGATTCATGCGTGTTCGTAATGAACGCTGCGTGACGGCGATGTAACCGAATTGGCTTAATGAAAGCTTGCGAGGCTGGCATGGCTTGAGCGCCGCGCCGGAAGCGGCGAGATAGGGCCATGCAGCAACCAGGCCGGTTCATCACCCTCGAAGGCGGGGAGGGGGCGGGGAAATCCACCCAGGCCCGCCGCCTTGCCGCCCATCTCGCCCAACGCGGCCTGCCGGTGCTGCTGACGCGCGAGCCGGGCGGCGCGCCGGGGGCGGAGGCGATGCGGCGGCTGCTGCTGGGCGGTGCCGGGCTGGATCCGCTGGCGGAGGCGCTGCTGGTCTTCGCTGCGCGGCGCGACCATCTGGTCAGCACCATCCGCCCGGCGCTGGCGGCCGGGATGTGGGTGATCTCCGATCGCTTCCTGGACAGCACCCGGGCCTATCAGGGGCATGGCCAGGGCGTGGCGCTGCCGGCGATCGAGGCGCTGGCGGCCGTTACGCTGGAGGGCCAGGCGCCGGACCTGACACTGGTGCTGGACCTGCCGGTGGAGACGGGCATGGCGCGCGCGCGCGGCCGCGGCGTGGCGGCGGACCGCTACGAACGGCTCGATACCGCCTTCCACCAGCGCATCCGCGACGGGTTCCGCGCCATCGCGGCGGCGGAGCCGGGGCGCTGCGCCGTGGTGGATGCGACACCCGATGCGGAAATGGTGGCCGCCCGCATCGCCGCCCTGGTCGATCGGCGCCTGCCATGAGCCGGGCTCCGCGCGCACCGAAGGAACAGGTCTTCGAGGATGATCCGGACCTGCCCATCCGCGGCATGGTGGACCTGTTCGGCCATCACGTGGCGGCGGAGACCTTGCAGCGTGCCGCGCAATCCGGCCGTCTGCCGCATGCCTGGATGCTGGCCGGCCCGCCCGGTGTCGGCAAGGCGACCCTGGCCTATCGCTTCGGCCGCTGGCTGCTGGCGGGCGGGGCGGAGGGAAAGGTGCCGCCCGGCGCCACGCCGCTGCACCTGGACCCGCAGCACCCGGCCTTCCGCCGCGTCCTGGCCGGCGCTCATGCGGATCTGCGCGCGCTGCGGCCGAATACCGGCGAGAAGGGCGGGGTGAAGATGGTGATCCGGGTGGAGGATTCCCGCGATGCCATCCGCTTCCTGGCGATGACCCCGGCCGAGGGCGGCTGGCGCTTCGTACTGGTCGATGGGGCGGAGCAGATGCGCCCCGAGGCCGCCAACGCCCTGCTGAAGACGCTGGAGGAACCGCCGCCGCGCGCCGTGCTGGTGCTGACCACCGCGGCACCGGACCGGCTGCTGCCCACCATCCGCAGCCGCGTCCGGCGGCTGGACCTGTCCCCGCTGGAGCCGGCCGAGCTGGACCCGCTGCTGATGCGCCTGCTGCCGCAGCTCAACGCGACGGAGCGTGCGACGCTGGGGCAGATCGCGGAAGGCTCGGCCGGGCAGGCGGTGGCACTGGCGGAGGGCGAGGGTCTTGCCATGCAGGCGCTGGTCGACCAGGTGCTGGGCGACCCGGGCAACCGGCGGCACTGGCATCCGGTGGCGGATGCGGTGGCGGCGAAGCGCGATGGCAGCGGGTTTGCCACCTTCATCGCGTTGCTGCGCCGGGCGATTTCCGCCGGCGTGCGGCAGGCGGCGCGCGGGCAGGGCGGGCCGGTCTGGCTGGAGGGGCGTCCGCTTGCCGAGTGGTCGACCCTGTGGGATAGCCTTGGACGGCTCGCAGCCGAGACGGATGTGCTCAGCCTGGACCGCAAGCAGGCGGTGCTGACGGCGCTACTCTGGCTCTCACCGTCCCGTCGCTAGTGGATGGGCGCTGATGGGCGAGAAACCGGAAGCGAATGCTGTGACCTCAGGCTCCTACATCACCACGCCGATCTATTACGTGAACGACAAGCCACATGTCGGGCACGCCTATTCGACGCTCGCCGCCGATGTGCTGGCGCGCTGGCGGCGGCTGCAGGGCCGCCAGGTGTTCTTCCTGACCGGCACGGATGAGCACGGCCAGAAGGTGGAGAAGGCGGCGCAGGATGCGGGGATGGACCCGCAGGCCTTCACCGACAAGGTGAGCCAGAGTTTTCGCGACCTGACCGCCACCATGGGCTTCTCGAACGATGCCTTCATCCGCACGACGGAGGAGCGCCATAAGCGTGCCTGCCAGGCGCTTTGGACGAAGCTGGTCGAGAATGGCGAGATCTATCTCGGCGCCTATGAGGGCTGGTACGCCGTGCGCGACGAGGCGTTCTACGGCCCCGACGAATTGGTCGAGCGGGATGGGGTGAAATACGCCCCCTCCGGCGCGCCGGTGGAATGGGTGAAGGAGCCGTCCTACTTCTTCCGCCTCTCGGCCTGGGCCGAGAAGCTGCTGGCCTATTACGACGCCAACCCGGATTTCATCCTGCCGGCCAGCCGGCGGAACGAGGTGGTGGCCTTCGTGAAGTCGGGGCTTTCGGACCTGTCCATCTCCCGCACCTCCTTCACCTGGGGGGTGAAGGTGCCGGGCGACGACAGCCATGTGATGTATGTCTGGATCGACGCGCTGA
>LNFM01009967.1_pt1 | contig 20879 bp, 22 predicted proteins | sample 596031 | NCBI WGS metagenome assembly LNFM01 (sample SAMN04254537, study PRJNA301005) | activated carbon metagenome | isolation source: dual media filters at the Ann Arbor, Michigan drinking water treatment plant | place: USA: Ann Arbor
GCAGGCTCGGCGTCGCCGGCAGGGACACGCTGACCACCGTGGCGGCGGCGATCGCGCTCTCGTTGCCGCTGGTGTCCAGGTGCTTGGCCAGCACATTGAAGGCGCCGGCCGCCTGCCAGCCCCACAGGTGGGTGCGCGCGCTCTTGCGCGTGATCAGCAGCGCGCTTTCCCACGTAGCACCCACGCGCAGCTCGGTGGCCGCATAGTCGATATCGGTCGCCTCGTCCCAGCGCAGCAGGATGCCGTTGGTGGTCAGCTCGCTGGTCAGCCCCGCAACATCGCCCGGCGGCGCCAGCAGCCCCAGCACGGTGTAGGGCGGCGCCGTCACCACCGCACCGGCCTGGCCGGCGCCGTTGAACGGGCGCACGCTCACGCTCCACACCTCGTCGGCCGTCACCACCCAGCTGAAGCGGCGGCGGCCATCGGCCGTGCGGCCCAGCGTCACCACCGGGTTGCCGTTGACCGAGCCCAGCACCTGCGCGCTGGCGTAGCTGCCGTTCGCGTTCCAGGTGGCGGTCAGCTCCACCACCCAGGTCGAGCCCTGCGGCTTCAGCTGCTCGGTGATCACCAGGCCGCTGATCACCGCCGCCGTGGCCAGCAGGCTCTGCGGTGCCACCGTGGCAAAGGTGCCACCCGCCGCCCCGTGGTACTCAGGCCCATCTGGCACCGCGCGGAAGCGCACGCCCACCGTGCCGTCATTGCGCACGAACGGCCGCTTAGCCACGATCTTCGCGCGATAGCCGGGGGTGGCCTTGAAGTCGTACAGCCACAGGTAATCGAGCGCCGGCCGGCTCACCCCCGGCAGATCCACGGCACCTGGCCACGGGTCCACCAGCGTCACCGTGTCGGCGTCGTTGTCCGGGCCGCTGCCGGTGATCGCCACGCGCAGCACCCGGTAGCCGCTCTCGCCCGGCACGCGCACGCCCAGCCAGGTGTTGGCCGGCGTCGTGCCGTTCACCGGCACCCGGCGGTCGAGCGTGAAGACCGCGCCCGCCACGCTCACCAGGCGGCCGCCATAGCCCCACTGCGTCATATCGTGGGTGAAGGCCACCGCCTCGCCGTAGCGCGAGATCGTGCCCTCCGCGTCCATCTCCCACTCCAGCACCTTGCGCCGGTACAGCTGCTCCGCGTACCGCAGGTTCGCCGCGCGGCCGGCTTGGTCGCGGTCGGTCACCCCCCACAGCTCGATCGTCTGCGAGCGCCGCGGCGCCACCACGCTCGCCGGCACCCGCACCTGCTCCTGGGTGTAGCCGTTGGCCGCATTCAGGAACGTGCACACCACCTCGTCCACGCCGGGCTCGGTGTTGTAGACCACGCGGAAGCTGCCGGCGATGATGTTATGCATCGCCACCACCGCCGTCACCGGGGTGGCGTCGCTGTCCCACACCACACCCAGGCGGCCGCCTTCCAGCGTCTTCGCACCCCAGCCAGCGGCGCAGATCGCATCCAGCAGCTGGCCATTGCTCAGCCCCTGGTCCAGCACCGCGTTGAACCCGAGCCCCTTGGCCTCGCACCAGGCGCCCCACGCCTTCACCGCGTCGTAGTCGATCTGCGCATCGGTCAAGCCCAGGCCAAACACGCGCCGGCCGCTCACCGTCAGTCCCTTGGCCACGAACACCAGCCACCACGCCGGGTTACTCGTCTCCTCGAACACCCAGGCGCTGCCGTTCCAGGCCCAGGTCTTGCGCCGGCCCACGGCGTTCACCGTTTCCAGTGCGCCCTGCAGCTGGCCGCTGGCGCGGATCTTCACCGCCAGGCGGCGCTGGCCGGTGTAGTCGGCCGGGTCGGGCTGGTAGCTGCGCAGCACGCTCCACTGCAGCTGGCTCGTCACGCGGCTGTCGGTCTCCTCCGCGTTGGCGCGGCGCACGCGCACCTCGTACTGGCCCTGCGGCACGTAGCGCTGGAACGTGCGGCGCAGCGGCCGCGTGCTGGCACTGGCAATCTGCACCGTCGGCACGTTGCTGGCCGGATAGCCTGGCCACGGCGTCTGCCAGTTGCCGGCATTGGCCTGCGCGAACGTCTTGTAGCTCCACACCAGCGCCTGCGTGCCGCCCGCGTCGCCGCCGATCTCCAGCGTGCCGGCCGGATCGCCTTCCACGTGCACCGCGAACAGGTCGGGGTCGAACCCCACCTGCTGCCACTGCATCGCCGCGTCCACATAACCCTTGCTCCAGTAGCTAGTCGCAAAGGCCACGCCGGCGCCGAAGAACGGCTGCCAGCTGCCGGCCGGCAGCAGTCGGTACTCGGCCTCGATCAGCGCGGTCCAGCCCTCCACGCCATCGGCACCGGAAAAGAACAGCAACCCCTCGATGTCGATCGACAGCGCGGTGGCGTCCACGCTGCTGGTGCGCGTCAAAAACCCGGCCGCAAACGTGAGCGAGCCGCCCGCCAGCGTGTCGACGTTACCCGCCACCAGCGACAGCTTGCCGTCGGCCCCGCTCCACTCAGTGCGCACGTCGGAGAAATTGCCGATCGCCGTCTCGCCGATCTTCAGCTCGCTGATGTCGAACCCGGCGCTGTCCAGGCCGAAGTTGAACACCGCATACAGGTACTGGTCGTCGCCCTCGAACTCGGTGTACTGCGCCGCCCCCAGGTCCGGCACGATCCGGTGCGTGCCCAGCAGCACCGGCAGCGGGTCATACGGGCGCACCCGGTTCTGCGCGCCCGCCAGCGAGTAGGTGGGCGAGGTATCACCCTGGCGGAACTCCTTCAGCCGCGGCGGGATCGGCGGCAGCAACGCATTCAGCAGCGCGTTCGCGCCCAGCGCAAAGGCGATGCCCCAGCCCGCCCCATAGACGTTGCCGATGTACGCGCTGGCCACCGCGATCACCAGGCCGATCACCACCCGCGCGATCTTGCGGCCGCTGCCACCGCCCTGCAGCACTGCCTGCACTTCGATCAGCTGGCCCGGCCGCGGCCGCGTGTGGCGCCACATCGCGCGCGGAATGCGCGCGCCTGAGAGCCGCACCACCAACGGCCGCTCCATCGGCACGCCCACGCGCGTGAAGTACTCGGCCAGCGTCTCGCCCGGCAGCAGCACCGCGTACTCCAGCCGCCCGCCGCCCATCAGCGCAGCCATCGGATCGAGCGCCACCACCGCCTGCGGCGCCGCGCTCACCATCGCCAGCGGCCCCGCTGGCACCAGCGCGCGGCACGGGCTCGCCGGCTGATCCTCGCGCGTGCTCACGCCTGTGCCGGCAGCCACGCGTACACCCCGTCCAGGTTGAACCCCGCCGCCCCCAGATCGCGCACGCGCGTGAGCACGCTGGCGCGGCACTCGGCGTCGTTATGCAGCACCCACCACTCGCCGTCCAGGTCGAACAGCAGGCCGATGTGCGTCGGCAGCCGCCCCACGCACATCAGCACGCCGTCGCCGCAGCACCAGCCCGCCGGGCCAAAGCGCCGCTTGGCCACCGCCGGCCGGTGGCGGATGATCTGCGCCAGCATCGCGCTGCGGCGGGTGAGGCGCGGCCGGTCCTGCGGGAGGTTGATCTCCACCCCAAACAGCTCGCGCAGCACCTGCTGCACCAGGTCAGCGCAGTCGAACTTGCCCGGCACGTAGGGCACGCCCACGTAGCGCTCCACCTGGGCTGCCGTGATGATCTGATTCACCTGGTGCATCAGAAGATGCCCGGCGCCGTGGCCGGGTCGTAGCGCAGCGCGATCGCCGGCCAGTCCAGCAGCAGGTCGTAGCCCAGCTCGGCGGTGATCGCGGTCGGGTCGGCGGTCACGTTGAACATGCCCACCGTGAAGTCCATCTCGATGTTGTCGGGCAGTGAGCGGCGCACCAGGCGCACGCGCAGCGTGGCGCCCACGCCCCCGCCGGCGGCCTCCAGCGGCGCCATCAGCTCGCGCCCCACGTTCACGATCGAAAGCTGCGCCCGCGGCGTCTGCGTGCCTTCATCGGGCAGCACGAAGGTGAACGGCATCGCCGCATACAGCTGCCCGCCGCTGGTCAGGTCGGCGGTGTCGTTGCACACACGGATCGGGCTCGCCAGGTCCGGGTGATCGATCTGCAGCAGGATCACTTCCGGGTCGGCCCGGTTCACCTGCTGCAGGTGCGCCTGCATGCCGGTGCTGAAATTCGGCATGGTTCAGGCGCTCCAGTATTCGAGCGTGATGGGCAGGTCGATCAGGTCCAGCGTGGCCCGCTTGTACTCGGTCGGCGCCCACTCCTGGCCACCCACAAAGCGCGCCTGGTGCACGGTGCCGGTGCGCGGGTGGGTCCAGTCGAACCAGTCCGCCCCCTCCTTGATCGTGTCGCGGAAGAACGTCTCGAAGGCGGTGAACTCCGCCTTGCTGAAGAAGGCCAGCTTCATCGTCACCGTGATCATCACGCGCGTCTTCACCCGCGCCTGCTTCGGTGGCCCGGCCTCCATCTCGCCGCGCCCCAGCGCGCTGCCGCGCTGCTCGGAAAAGCTGTCGGTGTGATGCTTGACCGTCGGGAACGCGGCCATCGGTCAAACCTCCCGGCTTTGCAGCGGCCGCCAGCTCGCCACCTGCAGCTGGCCGATCGCGGTGGGCACGCCTTGCTCCGGCCACGGCTCCAGCCCCACCGCCGCGCGCGCCAGCGGCCGCAGCTTCCAGCCCAGCCGCAGCTGCCCCACGCGCGCCGCCAGGGCACGGCGCACGCCCGGCAGCGTCGCCAGCCAGGCCAGGCCGCGCTCGATCGCGCCGTCACGGTGCGCCGCGCCCGCGGCGCTGTAGTCCCAGGTGCGCGAGTACTCGAACGCGCGCGCCTCGCCGTTGACCATTGCGATGCACAGCCAATCGCCCGCCTCGAACGGCTGCACGCTGCCGCTGCCGAACACCCGGTAGTCGGTCTGCCGCGGCACGTGGTGGAACTGGAACCGCTGCGCCACGCTGTAGGCGCGATTGCGCAGCCCCAGCCAGTACCAGCTCGCCAGCGCCCAGCCGGCGCGCCGGTACAGCGCGCGCACCTGCGCCTCGTACAGCCCCGCCGGCAGGTACGGGTCATCGTGCGTCTCCAGCCAGCGCTGGTCGGCGCGCAGGCGGCGCAGCGGCGGCACGCTGCCCAGCTCGCGCGTGTACTTGTCCTGCACGTGGCGCGCGGTCCACGGCGCCAGCTCCGCCAGGTTCACCAGCTCGGCGCGCGCAATGGCGAAAGGCGCGGCAAACGGCGCCACCCAGGCCGAGCGGCTCACGTACAGCGCTTTGGCCTGCCAGTCGTTCAGCAGCGCGGTGGGCACCTGGTCGATCAGGGAGGTCATCCGTGCATCCTCAGCGCGGCTGCGGCCGCAGCGCGTACTTGCCTTCAAGTGCAGAGCCCAGCGAGCCGCGCCCGCGGCTCACGTTGCCCGCCAGCCGGTCCTCCACCTGCTCCACGATCACGTCGATCGACAGGCCGCCGCCGTCGCTGCGCTCCTCGGTGCGCACCTGCGCGCCGGTCTTGTTGATCACGTTCACGGTCACCTTGCCGGCGCCGCCCGCGCCCGTCGGCTCGGCGCGGATCGCCGCGCCACTGATGCGCATCGCATCGGCGCCGATCTTCGGCACCGAGCTGCGCACCACCTGGCCGCTGCTTTGCGGGTACAGCGACTCACCCCCGCCGCGGCCCATGCCGGAGCTGTCGTACCCATAGCCGCTGCTGCCGCTGTACGCCGCGCCCACCGCGTTGAACACCTGGTTGATGAACCCCTCCGCCAGGCGGCGCAGGATCATCGTCTGGATCATGTTGGCCACGGTATCGAAGAAGTTCTTCGCCGCATCCTTGCCGCCCTCGAAGCCGCGCATCAGCGCATCGGTCAGGCCGCGCCGCAGCTCGTCGGTCATGCGCTCGTTTTCCTCGGACGCCTTGCGCGCCGCCGCCGCTGCCGCGTTGTTCGCATCGTCGGCATCGCGCTCGTCCTGCACCTGGCGCCCGGCCAGGCGCGTCAGCCGCGCCCGCTCGCGCAGCAGCGCGATCTGAGCGCGCAGCTGCACGATCTCGGCCTCGGCGCCGTCCACCAGCTCCAGCTGCGCCAGGCGCTGCTCCTTCATCGCCGCCGCGTCTTCCAGCCGCGCCGCGCGCAGCTCGGCCACCTGCAGCTCGCTCTTGCCGAACTCCTCGATCTGGTTGCGGATCGCCTGGTTCTGCTCCTCCAGCTGAGTCAGCTCGCGCGCGCGCGCCTGCTCCTCGCGCAGCGCCGCCTGGTAGCCCTGGCTGCGGATCTGCTGCAGCTCGCGCTGCAGCGCGATCTCCTCGCGCTGCGCCTCGGTCAGGCCGCTGCGGCCGCTGCGCTCGCGCGGCGTGCCGCCGCTGTTGGGTGCCTCCGGCCGCGTGTCGCCGTAGCCGGTGTTGCCGTACAGCAGCTCGCGCCGAGCGCGCGCCACCTGCGAACGCAGCGCCTCGGCGCGGCGTTCCATGTCCGCCAGCTCTGCCTCGGCTGCCGCGCGGACCTCGTCGTTCATGCGCCCGCCCAGCTCGCCACGAACGCGCGCCATGCTGCGTTCCAGCCGCTCCAGCACCTTGTCGGCCGCGTTCTCGCTTTCGCTGCCCACCGCCGCGATCGCGCTGTTGATGCCGCCCGCCACCGTGCCGCCGACCACGAGTTTCAGCCGCTCCCAACTTGCGGACAGCTTGTCGATCTCGCCGGCGAGCTTCGCCGCCTGCTCGATCTGATCCTTGCTCGCGCCGCCGAACTTCTCCAGCCCCTCGCGGCCCTCGTTCAGATACGTGGTCATCTTGGCCGCGCCGCGGCCGAAGATGTCGGTGGCCAGGTTGCTCTTGGCCGCGCCGTCCTGGTAGCCGCGGAACTTCTCGGCGATCTCGCCCAGCACCACGTCGGCGGTCTTCAGCTCGCCGGTGGCGGTGCGCACCTCGATGCCCATCGAGCGGAACAGCGCGGTCGAGCGCGCATTGCCCGCGCCGGCGTCGGCGATCTGCGCGTTCAGGCGCGTCAGCGCGCTGGTCAGCTGGCCGCTTTCCACGCCGGCCGCGCGCGCGCTGATCTGCATCGAGGCAACGCCCAGCGCCTGCGCGGTCTCGTCCAGGTCATCCAGCGCGCTGATCGCCTTGCGCACCTCGTTGACGAACACGCCGCCCACCGCCACCGCGGCCGCGCCCACCGCCACGCCGAGCTTGCTGGCCAGCGCGACCGATGCCTCGTCGGCGCCGCGGCCGAACTCCTCCACCTCGCGCCGCGCCTCGCCCACCTGGCCTTTGAAGCCGGACGAGTCGGCCTTGATGCGAATGCCGAACTCGGTCGCCATCAGTGCCCCGCCCCTGCGCCTGCGTCAGCGCTGCGCTGCTCGGCCGCTGCCTGCAGCGCCGCCAGCTCCATCACCTGCAGGTCGGCAAACAGCGCCGCGCGCCGCTTGGCCGGCACGCCGTGCAGGCGCATCACCGCCTCGGCCGCCGGGTAGCTCAGGCCCACCCGTGCCGCGCCCGCCAGGCCGCCGGCCAGGTGCCACTGGGTCGACAGCGCGTTGTCGGAATGCACGTCGCAGTCGGCCTCGGCGCTCAGGCGCGCGATCTCGGCCTGCACCGGCGCCAGCTGCTCGTCGCTGGCGCGCCAGTCGCGCATGCTGGCCGCCAGCGCCTGCGCATCGAGCAGGGCCGCGCGGCGCTGGGGGTCGGCGCCGCCGATCGCCCAGTACCGCGCGGCCGCCATCAGTTTTTTTCGCGGGCGCCGTTGACCGAGGCGAAGAACGCCCGCGCGATCGAAGGCTGCGCCGGGTGCAGCGCCAGCAGCCGGTCCAGGTTGCCGGGCGTGAAGTCGATCGGCTTGCCGTCTTCCTCCTCCACCCCGCGCCAGCCAACCATGTAGCGGCGGACCACCTCGCCGTCCTTCACGCCGCCGCCGGCGGCCTCGGCCAGCAGCGTCTCCAGCTCGCTCTGCGTCAGCCGCTTGAACTCGGCAAAGAACTTCTGCCGCTCCACCTTGCCGCCCGCCACCGGGTAGGCCACCGTGACCTCGATTTCGTAGGTCTCGGACAACGCCAGACGAAAGCCCATGTGGTCCGCCTCAGCGCGCGATGATCGACAGCTCGTTGTTCCCGGCGCCGGTCGGGATCAGCGCCAGGTTCGCGTTCAGCATCACCACCCCCTGGCTGTCGCCGTAGCTGGGCTCGGTGATCTGCGCGCTGGCGCTGGTCACTTCCACGATGTTGCCGGCCGCGGTGCCGTGCACCAGTTGCAGCGTGCCGGTGGTGGCGGCGCGGATGCTCGCCCACCAGTCTTTCGCGGCCACCGTGGTGGCCTCCATGCTCACGCTACCGGCGCCGCGGCGGTCGGTAATCTGCACCCCCTCGTAGCCCACCAGCGAACGAAACTCCACCTGGTTGGCGATGTCCGCCTCCAGGCTCTGCAGCACGCCGGCATAGCCGTGCAGCGCAAAGGTCGGCGTGTTCACCTTGTTGACCGTGAGCGGCTTGGTCCAGCCGGTGAAGGTCGGCGCGCCCGGCGCCGCATCGGTCACCGGCGAGTACAGCCCCATGAAGCGGAAGCGGATCACCGGGATCTGCAGCGCCGTCATCACCAGCCGCGCGGTGCCGCGCGCGTCGGTGAGCTTGTGCAGCACGCCGTCCTGGTTGATGTACAGCGTCACCATCTCGAACGCCGCGCTCACCGGCGCATAGGTCGCACTCACCCCGGCCGACAGCGTCTGCGCAAAGCCGCAGGCGCGCAGCAGCACGCCCCACTTGGGCGCCGTGCCGGCCGCGCCGGCGCCCGCCAGCTCGACCTCGAACTCCACCTCGGCGTACACCGCCGCCGGCAGCTGCTCGCTGTTGCCCAGGTACGGGCGCACCAGGTCGCGGTTGACGAACTGCGCCTGCAGCGGGCGCGGCTGCAGGTTGCGCACCAGCACGTCGTCGACGCCGGCCACCGGCACCGGGTCGGTGCCCGGCGTCGGCTGTATCTTCGCCAGAATGATCGCCTTGCGGCTCAGCAGTGCCATCGTGTTTTCCTCAGCTGGTGGCCGACCGGCCGCGCTTGCGGCTGGCCTGGATCGGACGGTTGGATTGTTCCGCCGGCGGTGCCACCGACAAAGGCGGAACAGGTTCCGCGGCGTCGGCCTCCACCGCGATCAGCAGCGCCGGCCCGTCCACCGGCACCCGCTCGCCGGCGGCGTTGATCTCGTAGCAGCCGCCCACGCCGTGCCAGCGGTCCGGCGCCGTCTCTTGGTCCTGCTTGTTCTCGTCCATCACGCTCCTCACAGGTAGTGCCGCGTGCGCAGCGTCAGCCGTGCCATGTGGCACAGCACGCCGGCAAACAGCACCGGCTGCTGCTCCTCCAGCTGCAGGCCGGCGCCGTCGTCCAGCACCGTGCTGTCGACCACGCCGCCCAGCGTCTCGTCGCTGCGGAACGCATCGCGCAGCGCCTCGATCAGCGCGTCCATCGTCTTCTCGGTGGCCAGCGCGTCACTCAGGCCCAGGTAGCCGCGCAGCTCCCACTGGTGGATCACCACCGTGCGACCGCGGTACGGCCCCAGCTCCTGGGTCGCCTTGCGCGTGACGAACCAGCCGCGCAGCTGCTCCACCCCGCCCACGCTGGCGCGGTACAGGCCCTGCAGGCCGCTGGCCTGCGTGTCGTAGCGCTGGAAGTCGTGCACGCGGCCGATGCTCGGCACCGTTGCCGCCTTCGCCACGATCGCCGCGCGGATCGTTTCCAGCGCCGCCATCACGCGCCCCCGGCGTCGTTCATGCGCTGCGCCACGCGCGCCGCGGCGCGCTCGAAGCGCCGCTCGATCTGGCCCTTGTTCGCCGCGAACGCGCGGTTGAACATCCCCACCGCCAGCGTGCCGCGCACCGCGATCGTGCGGGCGATCGCCAGCGCGATGCCGCGGATCTCGTCCTCGTCGGTCTTGGCGAACTTCACCCGCACCCAGTCCTCCAGCGGCTCCAGCGGCGGAAAGTGCGGCCGCGTGCCCAGCTCCACGTACTCGGCATGCGCCAGGGGGCTGGCCACCACGCCCAGCACGCCGTCGCCCTGGATGCGCTCCTCGCCGAAGATCGACGCCCGCAGCGTGCCGTGCGCGGTGGGCGTGCGCTCGGCCACCTCGCGCACCAGGTGCAGGTCCACCTCGGTCATCGCCGCCAGCAGCTCCTCCACCGCGATCGCCGGCGCCTGCTCGAACACCGCCGCCACGCGCGCCACGTTCAGCGGTTCAATGCGGATGAACGGCCGGTTCATCGTCAGTTCCAGCGCAGGCCGCGCTCGATGGCCGTGCCGCGCCGGCTGCCAAAGCTCACCACCGCGCCGGCCGGCTTGGCCGTGCTCGCGTTGGCCGCGCGGCTGCCCGGCACCGGCAGGCCCCAGCTCTGGTACGCCTGCTCCAGGTACTTGCGCTCGCGGCTCGCATACAGCTCGCTGCGGCTTTTCTGGTCCACCGCGTCGGCGGCGATCGTGCTGTCCTGCTGGTTGGCGTAAAGGCTCGCCAGTTGACCGCACAGGATGCTCGCCGCCAGCGCCGCCACGCCCCACTGCTGCGCGGTCGGCACCGTGTCCACCTGGCTGTCGACCTGGTGCGCGGTGGTAAAGCGCAGCCGCAACGTGCTGGCCGCCGGCAGCGCATCGAGCAGGCCGATCTCCTGCACCGGCGCGCCGTCCACCTCCGGCAGATCCACCAGCTGCACCCGCTCGGGCGCGATGAACTGCGGCGGCGTGCTGCCCACCGGGTACTCGATCGACACCACCCGGCTCACCCCCACCACCCAGGCCGCCGGCGTGGCCAGGCGCTGCCCCGCCACCGGCGACAGCGCCACCAGGCGCGTGCGCGGCAGCTCGTCGGTCAGGCGCGCCACCGCCTGCGCGATGGCGCCGTCCACCTGCTCGGGCGTGACCCGGTCGGCGTTGTCGCGCACCAGGTCGGCCACCATCTGCTGATAGGTTTCCAGGGCCATCGTCGTCAGTCAGTCAGAGAGAAAAGCGACCCGCTGCGCGTGAGCGAGGCGGGCCGCTGAAAGCGCGCCATCGGTAGCGCGCAAGGGAGACAACCGGAAAACTCGGCCGGGCGGGGCTGCGTCCCGCGTCCCGGATCTCAAGGCTCCGGGCAGGCCAGTACGCAGCACCGGCCTGCCCATCGTCGCCATCACGGGGGGTGTATCTCGTCAGCCGGTTACGGCACCACCGCCTTCGTCGTGGCCTTGAAGCCGTCGACCAGCACCGCGCCGCTGTAGATGTGGCGGATCTTCCAGGTGATCTTGTCCGAGCTGAACAGCGAACCCACGTTCGGCATGTCCTGCACGAACAGCTCCGGCTCCTCGCGCCCATCCAGGAAGCCCACCTCGATCACCGCCTGCTTCATCGGGTCGGCCACCGTGACCCAGTCGTTCGCGTCGGTCCAGTAGGCCGGCACGATGATCTCCGGGTTGATGCTCTGCACGAACGTCTTGTCGTTGTTCTGGTTGCGCACGAACAGGTTGAAGGCCGTCTCCTGCAGCTCCCACGTCACGAGGATCGTGCGCGGGGTCAGGCCCAGCCGCTTGGTCGAGCCGGCGCGCGTCTGCTTGGCCATCGCCACCCGGTGCGCCGCGAACGTGGTGGCATCCAGCGCCGCGGTGAACAGGTTGTTGTGACCGGCCACGTACAGCGCCAGCGTGTCGTAGATCGTCGGGTTGGTGCGGTAAAAGTCGAACACGAACTCGTACAGCGTGTTCGCCGCCGCCAGCGCCAGCTCCACCGGGATCTGCCGGATCGCGCCGATGTCGTCGTTCTTGATCGCCTCGATCGTCAGCGTCTCCAGGCCGCCGCGCTTGGTGACCGCGTACGTCGCCTTGTCGTCGCCCGGCGAAGTCAGCGCCGTGTAGTCCGCGCCCTGGTTCACCGCCGGCAGGTTGCCGTAGCCGCCGATGCGCACCCGCTCCTGCGTGCGGAAGTCGTTGACCGGGGTCGAGCGCGCCACCTTGCGCCACGCCTGCAGGTCCGTCTCGCCGGTGTACACCTGCTGCATGCGGCGGGTGATGCTGTCGCCCAGCGCATCGGCGAAGGTCGTGCTGTCGATCGCCTCGCGCATCACGCCCAGGCTCTCGGCCAGGCGGCTGCGGTCGCACTCGGCCAGGCGGCCGGTCACCCGCTTGTCGCCGGTGATCTCGATGTAGCACTCCTTGAAGCTGGTCACCGAGCGGTGATCCTTGTGCTTCGGATCGAAAAAGGCGTCCAGCATCTCGGCCATCGCCTTCTTGCGGTCGCCCACCTGCACGTCGAAGCCGGGCATGTTCACGCGACCGCTCTCGGTCACCGCCGCCAGCTCCTCGCGCGCGCCCTTGATCGCGTCATCCACGGCGGCCTCGGTCAGGCGCGCGTCGGCGGCGAACTGGCTCTGCAGGCGCTCGACCGTCTTGGCCGGCAGCTTGGCCGAGGCCAGCGCGCTGCGACCGTAGGCGCGGGCGTTGGCCACCGCCACCGCCTCGCTGATGCGCTGCTCGACGTCGACCTGGTTGCCGCTCGCCGCCGGCGGCGCCGTGTTGGCAGCGGCCGGTTGCGCCACCGCCTCGCGGTACGCCGCCTCCAACTCCTCGTCGCTGATCTTGTCGATGTCGATCGTCTGCGCCTTCGCCGGCGCGTGTTTCTTGATTGCCTCGAACAGCCGTTCGCGCAGTTTCATGTCGTCTTGCTCCTGGGGGGAATCGTCGGAATCGTCAGCGGCTTCCACCATCCGCACCAGGCCGCCGCCAGCGCCCGGCTCCACGATCAGGTCGACCGACGCGACCTTCACGAACTTGGTGGCCATGCGCACCTTCTTGCCCTCGCGCACGACCGTGGCGGTCTTGGCGGTGGCGTCGATGCTCAGGCCGAACAGGTGGCTCATGCCGCGGCCGTACGCCTCGGTGAGCTTGGTGCCGATCGCGCCCGCGGGCTCGATCAGCTCCAGCGTCGCGCGGATCTCGCCGCTGTCCACGCCGGCGCCTTCCACGAAGCGCGGCTCGGCGAGCTGGCCGATCAGCTTGTTGAAGTCCTTGCCGCCGCCGCCGGTGTGCTCCGCGTCGCTCTTGACGAACACGCGCACCTGCTCGAACAGCGGCACCGCCTCGCGCAGCGCGGCGTCGGTGTAGTGGTTGCCGTTCTTGCTGGTGCCGGCGCGGATGGCGATCACCTCGAAGCGCCCCGACGGCGTGCCGTCGGCGGCCTTCTTGGCCTCGGTCAGCACGGCGCCACCGGCGGCCATGATCACCGCCTCCTTGACGGCGGCGGTCTCCCACTTTTGCACCGCCGGCTTCGCGTCCTGCAGCGTGACCACGCCGTCGTCACCAAGGGCGTACGGGTACGCCCAGAACTTGCCATCACGCTCGACGATCGCCATGTCGGCATAGAGCGCGTGCAGGTAGACGTACGGCCGCTCGGCGCCAGGCGCCAGGTTCACCAGCCACTTGGCCGCGATCGCCGCGCGCACCGCATCGATCGCAGCCTTGTACTCGACGGCCTCGGCCAGGCGCTCGATGCGCCCATCCGCGGCCACGATGACCACGCCCTTCGGCACGCGGAGCATCACTCAGCCTTGTCGGTGAGCTTCTGGCCGTCGGTCGTCACCACCACCACGTGCGTGCCGTAGTCGCGGAACGCCAGCACCTCTTTGGCGGCAACCGCCACCTGCTTCTGCACGGGCTTGCCGTCCTCGTCCTGCGCGACGACGGTGCGCTTCACGCGCTTGGCCACGTCGGCTGCGGTCAGCGCCTTGACTTCTTCCTTCTTGGGATCTGCCACGCGGGCCTCCGGTTCGATTGAACGATGTCGCTGCAGGCATTGCAGCGGACCGGCGGCATTACAGTGGGGGAGGGGCGCCCCTGCTAAGGCGGAAGCGGTTCCGGGGCGGAACGGGCAGAGGCTTATTCAGCGTACGGCCATCGGGCCGCGCACGTCAATCGGCGCAGCAGCGCGCTGCCGAACCTGCAGCCAAGCGCTGCAGTTTGCGAACTTGCACCCGATCGCAAACCGGACAAACTGCCGGCCGCGGCCGCGCCGTGCGGCTGCAGTTACTGCAGCGATCCGCTGCAACATCGCGCGCAGTTATCCGCGCCTTCATCGCGGCGCCCCGCGCGCCAGCTGCTGCAGCGGCACGCCGTCGGCCAGGTCCGCCTTGAACGGATCGTTGGCCAGCTCGAACGCGGTGAACGGCTTCTTGCGCGGCGTGGTCGGCTTGAGTTCACTATCTTCCGGCAGCAGCGGCAGCAGCACGCAGCCGCAGTTGATCGTGCCGTGCGCCGGCCCCGCCGGGTCCACCGGGTAGCGCAGCTCGTACTTGCCCTGCTTGCCGCTGAACTGAAACGGCGCATCCCACGCCTGCACCTGGCCGTCGGCCGCGTCGTGCTCTGGCCGGCTGTGCAGCTTGCCGCTGCGCCGCCACTGCTTGCGCATGCCCGGCACCCGTGCCGCCACCTCCTGCAGCCGCTGGTAGGCGGCCGCGCCGAACGCCCGGTTCAGCTCGGTGCGCACGATCACGGTGGCCCGCTCGCGCGTCGCCTCGCCCAAAATGGCCTGCACCTGCTTCACCGCCTCGAACGGCGTCTGCGCGCCCAGCACCGTCATGCCCAGCGCGGTGTTGATCTTGTTGGCCGCCTCCAGGCTGATGTCGCGGATCTTCTCGGTCAGGAACTCGCGCATCGACTCGAGTGCGCGCGGGTTGATCGCCTGCACGCCCTCGAACGCGATCGCCGCCGCCCGCAGCGGCTCGTCCACCAGGTCCGCGCCGCCGCGCCAGGCGCGCTCCAGGCCGGCCGCGGCCAGCGGCCCGCTGTCGCGGCTGAACTCGTCCATCGCCCGCCGCACCTCGCGCTGCAGCGCCTGCAGGCGCCAGGCGGCCGCCTCGCTCGGTTGCGCCGCCAGCGCGGTGTTGATCTGCGCCAGCGCCTGGTTCAGCTGCACCAGGATCTCGGCGCGCGTGTCGGCCACGATGCGCGTGCGCGCCCGCGCCCGCCGCGCCCGCTCGCGTTCGAACGCGCGGCGGCGTTCGGCGTCGGTCATGGGGTCGCCCGGCTACTGCGCCGCCGCCGGCGCCGCTTGTGGATTGGCGCCGCCCTGCGCCGGGTTGCGCGCCATGCCGCGCACGCGCGGCCGGTTGTCGCCGCCGCCTTCGCCGCCGGTGCCGTCGTCGCCGGGCGCCGGGTTGCCGTCCAGATCCGGCGCGCCGTAGTCGTCGCGCGCCTTCTGCTCGCGCGCCGCGCGCTCGGCCTGCGCCTGCTTCAGCTCCGCCGCCGCGTCGAACTCCACCCCCAGCCGGCCGGCAATGCTGGCCAGCGTGCGCAGCGCCGTCTCCTCCGAGAGCAGCCCCTGGCCGATCATCACCACGCACGCCGCCGCCACCTGCTGCAGCGCCGCCGCGTACTTGGTGGTGTCGCGCGCGGTCAGCTCCGGGAAGGTGGCCTCCGGGTGCATGTCGTCGTCGTCGTCGCTGTAGCCGGGCAGCTGGCCCTTCGCCGCCGCCTGCGCCAGCACGTACCGGCCCATGTCCTCCAGCCACATCTTCCAGGCGCGCTGCTTCTGCGTCAGCACCTTGAAGGTGGGCTCGCCCATCTCCGCCCCCACCGCGCGGTTGACGTCGCCGCCGCCGCCGAACCAGTGCTCGGGCACGGTGCTGCCGCCCAGCACGTGGTTGCGCATCAGGCTGCTGATCGTGTCGCTCTCGCCGGCGCCCAGCTCGGCGGTGCGCGGCTCCCACTTCTCGTTTTCGTTGTGCACCCGCACCGAGCGCGCGCTCGGCACCGCGATCTCGCCGGCGCGCTTTTTCACGTCGTCGTCGCTGGCGCCGGTCAGCGTCACGTCCCACAGCACGGTGCGCATGTCGCGCGCGCGGTCCAGCTCGCCCCACAAAAACTCGTCGTAGCCGTCCAGCCAGTCCATCTGCGCCAGCATGCTGCTGCGGCCGCGCTGGCCGCCGAGCAGCCGGTTCTGCTGGAACAGGAAGCAGTCGCCGTCGGTGAAGGTGGCGCGGATCTCACGCGTGCGCACCACGAACAGCGCCTCGTCGGTCTCCTCCGGCCCGGCGCCCACGATCACCCGATAGCGGCGCGCCTTGCCCTGGCGGTCCTTCACCGTGACCACGCCGATCGGCTGCGCCGGGTTGGCCGGGTCCATCACCACCGTCTCGATCAGCTGCGGGTCCAGGTAGCCCAGCCGTACGTGGCCGGTCTGCTCGTTGACGAACACCGGGTAGCACTGCTCGCCGTACACCTCGGCCTCGCGCACCATGCTTTCCAGGCGCAGGCCCATCTTGTTCAGCGGGTCGCGCCAGAAGCGCGCCAGCACCTTCTGCGCCTCCTCGTTCTTGGCGGTCAGCTTCACCCCCTCGCCCAGCAGGTAGGCCACCACCAGCTCGATCAGCCGGTTGGCCAGCGGATTGCGTTCCCACAGCCAGGCGGCGATCTTCTGCATCCGCACCTGGTCCAGCGGGCTCAGATCCCGCTGGCTGTTGCCGGTCAGCGCCCGCCACTGGTCCTCGTCGGCGTCGATCGACCGGCCGGCCGCCTCGCGCACCGGCACCACCTGGCCGGCCGGGGCGGGCGCCGCGCCCGCCAGCCACTTGATCATCGATTCGAACATGGCGCACCCTTAAAACCTGCCGTTTTGACGGCCCGCCGGCCCGACCCGGGCCGACCGGACGGTGCCGGCCGCACAGGAACCACGTAAAACCCACGTAAAAAACGCTCAGGCTGGCCGATCGGACCCTGGGTAAGGGGGTAGTAGCCACCCGCCCCGAAAATCGCTCCTGGGGCCTGTTTTCCGGGGCTCACCGTTTCCTCCCGGCAAACATCCGCCCGCCGCGCTGCCGTGCCTGCTCGGCGCGGCCGGTGGCGTCGGCCACCGTGGCCCCGGCCGCGCGGCCGGCGCCGGCGGCCAGCGTCCACAGCATGTGCAGGCAGTCCGGGCCGTCGTTGTGGTCGGCCTCCGGGTAGTGCTGCAGCTGGCTGTTGAACGTGGTCAGCCGCGGGTGGCTGCGGATGCGCCCCTGCTCGACGTACGGCTGCAGGCTCTCGATGCGCAGGTCCTTGTCCACCGTCGGGATCACCGGCCGCGCCGGCACCGGCACGCGCCGCTTGATCGACAGCTCGATCAGCTGCGTGCGCATGAACTCCTGGAACTGCACCGCCTCGAACGCCCACGCCACGCACTGGTACTCGGCCTGCATCTCGATGATCAGCTCGATGATCCGGCTGGGCAGCCGCTTGGCGATGCTCGCCTCCACCACGTCGAGCACGCCGGCGCTGCGGCGCCAGCCGCCCACCAGGACCGCGCTCGGGTCGCGCGTGTTGTTGCCCTTCTTGCCCAGGCTGGGGTCGCAGGCGCCGAAGAACACCCAGTCGGCGAGCCGGTTGACCCAGAACTGCAGGCCGACGAAGAACTTGGTGGTCGAGCCCGGATCGTTCTGCAGCTCGCTGTCGAACGCCGCATGGCCGTCGCGCGCGCGGCGCAGCATCAGGCTTTCCAGCGGGCGCATCGCCGGCCAGCTCACCTGCGCGCCCTGGTCCATCGCCTTGCGGTGCCGCTCGTAGAACGCATGCGCCGCGGCCGCCTTCTCGTCCGGGTCGCCTGGGGTGTTGAGATAAATCTCCTCCCACCGGTCCCACAGGTCCATGCGGTCCGGCATCCGCACAATGGCCTGGAACCGCCGCGCCTTCCAGCCCGCATTGGCCAGGTTGCGCGCCAGCACGCTGTCGATGTGCAGCACGGTGCCGATGTGCAGCACGCTGATCGAGTCATCGGCCGCGCCCAGCGGGATCACCGTCTTCTTGATCCATGCGTCGGTCTTGTCACGCTGCGCCAGCTGGCGCACGTTCTCGTCGTTCTCGATGTCATCGAGCACCGCCAGGTCCGGCCGGTGCGGCCCGTGGCGGCGGCCGCGGATGCGCTTGCCCACGCCGAACGCCTCGATCTTCACGTCGTTGCGAGTGACGATCGCGCCCACCCTCCACGCGCGGCCCTGGCCGGTGCCGTTCGGAAAATCCATCAGCAGGCGCGGGTTGGCTTCTAGCTCGGCCTTGATCGCCTCCAGCATCTCGGCCGCCTGCTCGAAGGCGTCCATGATGATGATCGGGTAGCGGCGTTTGACGAACAGCGCGCACCACAGCACGAATATCTGGCTGCAGTGGGTGCTCTTGGCCTCCCCGCGCGGCGCGGCAATGGCGTCGTGCGTGCCGGTGGTGGCGGCGATCTGCGGCAGCCGCTCGTAGAGATACGCGTGCAACACGGAGGGCGCGGCCTTGGCGTAGTGCGGGAAGTAGGTCTCGACGAAGAACCGGTAGTCGTGCTCGGCGCGCTTCACGCGCGCCGCGGCGGCCGCCGGGTCGGGCTCGAAGCCCGAGACATTCGCCTCGATCTGCGCGCGGAACTGCGCCGCCAGCAGCTGCAGCTGCGCGTTGAACTCGCTGGCCTTCTTCACGATGCTGCGCCTTGGTCAATCGCGACCCAGCAGCCGTCGCGCCAGAAGTGCGTCGCACACATCGTCACCGTCGAGTACATGGGCTCGCGCGGGTTCGCGAACACCCACGAGCCATCCTCGCGCTGAAAGCAGAGCGCGCCCCCCCGCGGCACAAACCCGCTTTTCTCATGCGGCGGATCGGCCGGCTCTTGCGGACCGAAGTGCCACTCCGGATGGCACTCGGCGCAGCTGCACCAGACCGTCATGGCGTCACCCGTACTTCTTCGCCAGCTCGGCGCCGAACGGCTCCAGCACCTCGCTGAAGGCGACCGCGTGCTGCGGGTACTTGGTCTGGATGAACTTGGCCAGGCCCTGCAGCACCTCCATCGCCACCGCCAGCTCGGAAAGCTCCGGCATCGTGCGCTTCACCGCCGCCATCGCCTTGTTGTAGGCGTCGGCCAGGCGCGCCAGCGCGTCCACGCGCTCCTGCGGCTTGAGCTGCGTCTCCCGGCTCTTGATGTCCTGCGTGGTGGCGTTCAGCAGGAGCATGAAGTCCTCCATGAACCGCATCGCCACCGCCTGCGCGCCCTCGCCGGCGATCGCGTTGGCCAGGCGCGCCTTGTCCCAGTCATCGCCCAGCTTCTTCGCCGCGCTCTTGAAGCGCTTGATGGTGGTGACGTTGATGCGCATGCGCCGCGCGATCTCCGACAGGTTGCGCCGGTCGTACACGTACTGGGCGCGCGCGGTGTCGCGGCTGGCCTGCGAGTAAGCCACCTACGGCCCCTTGATCCCGATCACCGCGCGGATGATCTCCACCGCCGCGATCACCACGCCGCCGGCGGCCGTGCCGCCCCACGCGCCCTGGCGCGTGGCGCGCGCCTGGCTCACCTCCAGGTGGTTCAGCCGCATGTCGTGGCCGTCCAGCCGCTTGGTGATCGTGTCCTCCATCCGCCGCAGCTGCGCGGCGATGTCGGCCGAGGCGCGCGCCTGCTCCTGCAGACGCCCGTCGATCTGCCCCAGGAGGATCAATGCCTGCTTCTCGTCGTTCATGCGCGTGCTCAAGTCCCTGGCAGACGTCCGTAGCGCTCCACCGCGTTCGCACAATGCGTGCATAGCCGCACCCCCTTGACTGCCTGGCGGCGCGCTTCGGGAATATCGTCCCCGCAGGCGTCGCACACAAAGGCGGAAGCGGTTCCGAGATCTCCGCCCCCACCACCCTGCCGCGCCCGCGCCAGTGCCTGCGCGCGTTCGGCTTCTTCCCAGCGTTGCGCCTCGTCGGCCAGGTCCATCTCAGCGCACCGGCAGCACCGCGCGCAGCACCAGCACCCGGCCCTGCGTCGTCGTCACCGTGCAGCGCAGCCGGTAGCTGGCGCCTGCCACGCCGCCCGTCACCCACTGCACCGCCAGCTGCGCCTGCATCGCCACGCCGCCATCGAGCAGCGCCGCCGGCGTCGCATCGGTGCCGGCCACCACCGCCTCCACGACCACCGCCGCGGTGGCCAGCGTGTCGTCGGCCGCCATCACGTCGGCAAAGTTGAACTGCACCGGCACCCGCTCCAGCGGGTCCTTCACCGACAGCGTCACCGCGTTCATCTCATCCCCTCAAAGTCGCGCGCCAGGCGCCGCGGCGCCGCACACCCCACACCCGCCGCCGCGCCCGCGCCGCAAAGCGCGGATCGAGCCCGAACAGGATCACGCTGGCCAGCACTCCGGCCGCCTGCGCCCGCCCCAGGGCCGCGCCGTTCAACACGATGGCGTCGCCGTTGACCGACAACGAACCCGCCGCGATCGCCGCGCCGATCGCCGCCGCGCTCAGCCGCACCGCCAGCGCCAGCCCGCCCTGCGCCTGCGCCTGCGCCACCGCCGCCGCACTGAGCGGGATCTGCAGCTCGATCAGCGCCTGCGCCTGGCCGGCGCCGCCGGCCGCACCGCCCAGCGCCACCACGTTGCTGTCGAGCGCCCCGGCCGCACCGCCCGCGCCCGCCGCCGCGCCCGTCAGGCGCACCGTCAGCGTCAGCACGCCCGCGCCCAGGCCCGCGCCCGCCGCGCCGCCCGCCAGATCCACCTGGCCCACCGTCTCCAGCGCGCCGCTGGCGCTGCCGCTGCCAAGCGCCGCCGCCTGCAGGCCGATGCCCAGCAGCAGCTCGCCCGCGGCATCGCCCGCGCCGGCGGCCGCCCCGGCCAGGCCCTTGCCCACGCCCAGCGCCGCCGCCGCCGCGCCCAGCGCCACCGCCGTCGCGGTCAGTGGCACGTTCTTGGCCAGCTCGCCGCCTGCCGTGCCGGCGGCCAGCGCCGCGCCCACCAGGTCAGCCACGCCGGCCGTGGCCAGCTCGCCCGCGGCGCTGCCGGCACCGGTGGCCGCGCCGGCCAGGGATTTGACGAGCGCCAGCAGGCCGTCAGCCGCGCCGGCCCCCGTGGCCGCGCCGCCCAGCGGCTTGACCACCGCCACCGCGCCAGCGGCCGCACCCGCGCCCGTCGCACCACCCGCCAGGCCCTTGCCCACGCCGAGCAGCCCGGCCGCGGCGCCGGCCCCGGCCGCGCCCCCGGCCAGGCCCTTGGCGATCGCCAGCGCCCCGGCAGCGAGGC
>LNFM01005823.1_pt1 | contig 20878 bp, 21 predicted proteins | sample 596031 | NCBI WGS metagenome assembly LNFM01 (sample SAMN04254537, study PRJNA301005) | activated carbon metagenome | isolation source: dual media filters at the Ann Arbor, Michigan drinking water treatment plant | place: USA: Ann Arbor
GCCTGGTCGGCGATGTACTGCACGATGACCGGGCCTTCGCTCAGGCGCTGGCCGTCGTCCAGTTCCAGCAGGGGCACCTGGCCCTTGGGGTTGATGGCCAGGTAGTCGCTGCCGTCGGCGAGCTTCTTGGTCTTGGTGCTGGCCATCACCAGCTGGAAAGGCAGGCCCGCTTCGCGCAGCACGATGTGCGGGCTGAGTGAACAGGCGCCGGGGCTGTAGTACAGCTTGGTCATGGTGTCCTTCGGGGTTGCGTCGGCCGCAAGCATAGCCATGCGCCGGTGAGCTTCATACTCGCAGGCCGAACGAAGACCTGCCAGACGGAGATCTGCACCATGCCCCGCGCCACGCTAGCCGAAGACCACATCCACCCCGCCGTTCGTGAACAGGTGGCCGGCCACCATGCCGAGACGGTGCAGCAGGTCCAGGCTGCTGTGCAACGCCACCCCGTGGTGGTGGTGGGCATGGCGCAGAACCCCTTTGTGCGCAAGGCCCACGCCGCGCTGGACGCCGCTGGCGTGGGTCACCACGACATCAACTTCGGCAGCTACTTCAGCGAATGGCGGCGCCGCAACGCGCTGAAGATGTGGAGCGGCTGGCCCACCTTCCCGATGGTGTTCGTGAAGGGCCAGCTGGTGGGCGGCGCGCAAGACCTGGGCAAGCTCATCGACAGTGGCGAACTGAGGCGCCTGCTGGGCTGAGCTCGCCCGATTGAGGGCGCTACGGCGCAGCGCCGCACTGGCATCACGGCCGGGACCGCCCGAACCGCCCGAACCGCCCAAACCGCCGATACCTCCCTTGCGGCCCGACAGCCCATACGGGCCGTCCGCCGCGCCTATCCGCCATTCGCCGCGCAGCCCTGGGGCTCGGCCTGGGCGCCGGCCCAGAATCCCGGCCATGAACACTTCGTTTTCCTTTCGCACGGCGGCTTTGGCGGTGGTTTTGGCGGGGGCGGGCTCAGGCGCCGTGGCACCGGCCCAGGCCGCAGAAAGCCGCCCCGGCCTCAAGCCCTGCCGCCTGCAAGGCGTGACGCACGACGCCTACTGCGGCGTGCTGCGCCGCCCGCTCGACCCCGCCCGGCCGCAAGGCATGCAGATCGACCTGCACTACGCCGTGCTGCCGGCGCTGGCGCGAAACCGCAAGCCCGACCCGGTGCTGTTTTTTGCTGGGGGCCCGGGACAGAGCGCGATGGCGCTGGCAGGGCAGGTCAGCCGCATGCTCACGCGCCTGTCCAACCGGCGCGATGTCGTGCTGATCGATCAGCGCGGCACGGGCCAGACTGCGCCGCTTTTCTGCGACGAGCCCCGCCCCGACGCGCCGCTGAGCGAGGGCCTGGACAACCCGCGCCAGGCCGCGCGCATGCAGACTTGCGCTGCACAACTGCAGAAGCTGCCGCATGGCGACCTGCGCCACTACACCACCTGGGTGGCCATGCAGGACGCCGATGCCGTGCGCCAGGCCCTGGGTGCGGCGCAGGTGAACGTGATGGGCGGCAGCTACGGCACACGCGCGGCGCTGGACTACATGCGGCAGTTTCCGCAGGCGGTGCGGCGCGCCATCATCGACGGCGTCGCGCCGCCCGACATGGTGCTGCCAGCCTCGTTCAGCAGCGACAACCAGGCCGCGCTGGAGCAGGTGTTCAAGGCCTGCGACGCCGAGGCCGCCTGCAGCAGGCAGCACCCGCAGCTGCGTGCCGGCTGGCAAGCGCTGCTGGTCAGCCTGCCGCGCGAAGTGAGTGTGGTCCACCCACTCACGGGGCGCTCCGAAAAGCTGGTGCTCACGCGCGACGGCCTGCTGAACATGGCGCGCCTGCCGCTGTACGTGCCGGTGATGGCTTCGGCGCTGCCGCTCGCTTTGGGTGAGGCCACGGCCGGCCGCTTCGAGCCCCTGCTGGGCTTGACCGCGGCCTTCATGGGCGGTCGCGGCCGCGCGATGCGCATGTCTGAGGGCATGCACTTTTCCGTGGTCTGCGCCGAAGACCTGCCGCGCCTGGCCCAGGCTACCGATGCCCCGGGCGCCGACTTCGGCGACAGCTTCGCGCAGCAGTACCGCCGTGTCTGCGCAGCGTGGCCGCGCGGCGATGTGCCCGCGGCCTTCTACACCGTGCCGCCGGCCCGGGCCGCCACGCTGGTGCTCTCGGGTGGCGCGGACCCGGTGACGCCGCCTCGCCATGGCGACAAGGTGGCGCGCCAGCTGGGCGCGAAGGCGCGCCACGTTGTGGTGCCGCAGGCGGGCCACGGCGTGATGGGCCTGGGCTGCATGCGCGACGTGCTGTTCCGCTTCATCGATGCAGAAACCGACGACGCTGCGCTGCAGGTCGACACCGCTTGTGCCGAGCAGATTCCCCGCCCCATGAGTTTTCAGCCGCCCTTTCAGCCCCGGTCGTCGGAGGCCGCGAAATGATCCACATCGAACAACTGCGCAAACGTTTCACCCAGGGCAGCGGGCGGCAGCAGCGCACGGTGCAGGCGGTGGATGGCGTGGACTTCATGGCTGCCGACGGGCGCATCACCGGCCTGCTGGGCCCCAACGGCGCCGGCAAGACGACCACGCTGCGCATCGCCGCAGCCCTGATCGAACCTGACAGCGGACATGTGCGTGTGGACGGCATCGATGTGGCCACGCAGCCGGCTGCGGCGCTGGCGCGCATGGGGGTGCTGAGCGACGCGCGTGGCCTCTACCCACGGCTGACGGCGCGCGAGAACATCGTCTACTACGGCCGCCTGCACGGCATGACGGCCGCGGCCGCGGCGACCCGTGCCGAGGTGCTGGCCAAGACGCTGGACATGCAGGCCCTGCTTGACCGCCGCACCGAAGGTTTCAGCCAGGGCGAACGCATGAAAACGGCGCTGGCCCGCGCGCTGGTGCACAACCCGCCCAACATCGTGCTGGACGAACCCACCAACGGCCTGGACGTGCTGGCCACGCGCGCCTTGCGCGACACCCTGCGTCGGCTGCGCGATGACGAGGGCAAGTGCATCGTCTTTTCCACCCACATCATGCAGGAGGTGGAGCGCCTGTGTGACCACGTGGTGGTGGTGGCGCAGGGCCGCACCGTGGCCGCCGGCACCGTGCCCGAGCTCTCGGCCGCAGCGCAGCAGACCGACTTCGAGGAGACCTTTGTGCGGCTCGCCTTCCCCCCCTTGTTCAATCGCAGCGGAGCTTCTGCATGATCGCCGCCGCCTGGGTTGTTTTCCTCAAGGAACTGCGCGACGCGCTGCGCGACCGCCGCACCTTGACGATGGTGCTGATCAGCTCGGTGGCCATCGGCCCGCTGGTGCTGGTGGCCATTTCGCAGCTGGTGGCCGGCATCGAGAAGCGCGCCGAGGCGCGTGAGGTCTACGCCGTCGGCATCGAACACGCGCCGGGGCTGCAGAACTTCCTCGAACGCCAGACCTACACGCTCAAAGCCGCCCCGCCTGACTGGGAGCAGCGCCTGCGCGACAGCAAGCTGGGCTACCCCGTGGTGGTGGTGGCGGCCGATCACGCCGAGACTGCGGCGCGCGGTGAAACGCCGGTGGTGGAGCTGGTCTCCAGCGCCACCGACCAGCGCGCCCAGGGCGGCAGCGCTGCCGTGTTGCGGCTGCTGCGCGCCTACAGCCAGGAGCAGGCCGGTCTGCGCCTGGCGATGCGTGGTGTGGCGCCGTCGGCGCTGGAGACCTTGCGCGTGGAGGAACGCGACCTCGCCGACCCTGCCTCGCGCGCCGCGCAGCTGGCCTTCATGGTGCCGTTTTTCGTGCTGATGGCGGTGTTGTACGGCGCGCTGAATGCAGCACTCGACACCACCGCCGGTGAGCGCGAACGCGGCTCTCTGGAGCCGCTGCTGATGAACCCGGCCTCGCGCATGGCGCTGGTGCTGGGCAAGTGGGGTGCGGTGGCGACCGTGGGCATGTTGATCGCGGTGCTGTCCTGCCTGAGCTTCCTGCCGGCGCAGCTGCTGCTGCGCAGCGAGGCGCTGTCGGCGATGTTCCGTTTCGGCCCGGGCGAGGCGGCATGGTTCATTGCGCTGCTGCTGCCGCTGGCCGGTGCCTTGGCTGCGCTGCTGATGGCCATCGCCATCCGCTGCAAGACCTTCAAGGAAGCCCAGGCCAACGCCACCGTGCTGGTGCTGGCCATCTCGATGCTGCCGCTGGTGCTGGTGTTGAACCAGGAAGGCAGCTCGCCCTGGCACCTGTGGGTGCCGGCGCTGGCACAGACCACGCTGATGGGCCGCGTGTTGAAGGGCGAGGTGCCGCCGATGGCCGACCTGCTGCCACCGGTGCTGGTGTGCGCGGTGCTGGCGCTGGTGGCGGTGTTCTATGTCTCGCGTGTGTTGCGCACTGCCGCGCTGAAGTAGGCCCCGGGGGTTGCGCGTCGCGCCGGCGCTTCAGTTGAGGCGCTGGCGCAGCGCGCGTTCCACCTCCTGTTGCCAGGGCAGCGCTCGAACCATCTCGTTGAGGAAACGCGCGGCCTGCAAGGCCGTGAGCACCTCACCTTCGTCGTTCACCAGCCGCACATTGGTCACCACCGACAGTGGGTCGGCAATGGCCACCACGCCGCGCGCAATCTCGATCCAGTCCCAGGCCATGCCGGCATCGCCCTCAGCCGCGCGCGCAGTCCACACGGTTTGCCCGGCCATGCAGCCCGGCCCGTCGCCCCCCGGGGTCACGTGGGTGCCAAGGTGGTGAAACCGCACAGGTTTTGGCTCGGTGGCCTGCCACAATAAAGGTGGCCACGCGCGCAGCGCCCATGCGCTGGCCAAGGGGTGAAATGGCGCTGGTGTTTGGGGTGCTGAGTGCTGCATGCACTGATTTTTGGTCACAGGGCTTTCGGCGAATAGCTGTAAAGCCTGTCAGGGCCCCTGCGTCCGGATGTCTCAGCAATCAAGGAGAGCAATGCTCCCGGGTGGTTACACAGCGGTGTTGCAGGCCCGCAGCCGTGAGGAGTTCCGCGATGAAGTGGTGCGCTTCACGCAGCAGCTCGGCTTCGAGACGGTCTCGGCCGTCACGATGATCGACCACGGCCTGGGCAAAAGTGACCTCATCATGGTGGACAACACCCCCACCAACTACGTCGAGCCTTATGTCGATGCAGCCAGCGGCAAGCGCGACCCCGTCTTGCAGCATTGCAAGCGTCAGACCGTGCCCATCATCTGGAACCAGAACACCTACGTCGAACATGGCGTCGGCGACCTCTGGGAACAGCAGGCCCAGTTCGGCTACCGCACCGGCATTGCGATGGCTTTGCACCTGCCCGAAGGCAAACACTTCCTGCTGGGTGTAGACCGCGACCGGCCCTTGCCGGCCGACCCCAACGAACTGCAGCGGGTGGTGGCCGACCTGCAGCTCTTCGCCGTGCATGCGCAGGAGGCTGCCATGCGCCTGCTGGTGCCCCCAGCCATGCAGCCCGAGCGCCCGGCGCTCACCCCGCGCGAGTTGGAAGCGCTGCGCTGGACCATGGACGGCAAGACCGCCTGGGAAGTGGGCGCGGTGCTGGGCATCAGCGAGCGCACGGCGGTGCTGCACATCAACAACGCCATGCACAAGCTGGGTTGTGTCAACAAGCACCAGGCCGTGCTGAAGGCGCTGCGGCTGGGCCTCATCGACTGACAGGTCGGCAAGCTGGCGTCCATCGGGCGGATGAAGGCCGAGGCAAAACCCCCACGATCAAGGTCTTGCAGACCTGTAAGACCTGACAGTATCGCTGCGGGCGGCCTGCTGCTCCAATGCTGGCAAGCGTGTGATTTCGCACGATTCATCAGCCGGAGCACCTTCCATGCAAGCCCTCAAGAACCTGTTCAGCCGTGCCCAAACCCAACGTGCCGCCGCGCAGCAGCAGGCACAGACCACCGCTCCCACCGAGCTGTCGGCGGAAAGCCTGCAGTTGGTGGGTGGTGGCCTGCCGCGTGTGGGCGGCCTCGGCGGTTCGAGCACCGCGCCCGACACCAGCACCTCTTCCGCCACCACGCTGCCCAGCGCCGGCTGAGCCCGTTCACAGCCCAGAGGCCTGCCCCTCGGGCCTTGAGGCTTTGGCGGGTCGGCCCGGCCGGCTCGCTTTTTTATGCCTGACGAACGCCCTCTGTTCAGGCCTGAGGCTGTAGACGCCCAACGCCTTCAATGGCTGGGCGGCGTGCAGCTTGTGCGCCCGCCCGCCCTGGCCTGGGTCACGGCCGGGGTGGTCTGCGCGATGTTGGCGCTGGCGGTTTTCCTGGCGCTCGCGCAATACACGCGCAAGGCCACCTCCAACGGGGTGGTGGTGCCGGATCGTGGCCTCATCCGGCTTGTGCCGGCCGCGGCCGGTACCGTGCTGGAGCGCCGTGTGAGCGAAGGCCAGGCGGTGCAGGCCGGCGAGGTGCTGTTTGTTCTGGCGCTCGAGCGGCCGCTGTTGTCCGCCGACGCGCAGGCGGAGGTGCGTCGCAGTCTTGACGGGCGGCGGCGCAGCCTGGCTGATGCCGCGCGCTCGCAGCAGGCACTGGCGGGCACCCAACGCGCCGCGCTCGACCGCCGCATGGCGGCGCTGGAAAGTGAGCTGGCGCAGATCGACATCGAAGCCGGCCTGCAGAGGCAGCGGCTCGCGATGGCCGAACAAGCGTTGGCACGCCTGCAGTCTTTGCAGGCCGAGCAGTTCATCTCGCCCGCGCAGACCCAGGCCAAGTCGGAAGAGCTCCTGGGTTTGCGGGCTGCCGCGCAGGGTCTGGAGCGCCAGCGTGCCGCCTTGCAGCGCGAGCGCGCCGAACTCGAGGGTGAGCGGCGGGCCTTGCCGCTGGTGGCCGAGGCCGCGATGGGCAGCCTGGAACGCGACCTGGCCCAGGCCAATCGCGACGCCGCCGAGCAAGACGCCGAGCAGCGACTGGTGGTGCGAGCGCCGCAGTCAGGCACCGTCAGCACCTTGCTGGCCGAGCCCGGGCAGAGTGTCTCGCCGGCCTCGGCACTGGCCACCTTGGTGCCCGCGGGCGCGGTGCTGCAGGCGCAGTTGTTCGCGCCGTCCAGCGCGATTGGTTTTGTGCAGCCTGGGCAGGCGGTGCGGCTGCGTTTCGAAGCCTTCCCGTACCAGAAGTTCGGCCAGCAGGCGGCGCGCGTGCTGCAGGTCTCACGCACACCGTTGGCGGCCAGCGAACTGGCCGCCTTGGCGCTGCCGGCATCCTCGGGCTTGGGGCCGGGCAGCGAGCCGCTGTTCCGCATCACCGTGGCGCTGGAAGGCGAACCGGTGGCGACGCTGTCCGCCGGCATGCGACTGCAGGCCGACGTGCTGCTGGAAAGGCGGCGGCTCATCGAATGGCTGTTCGAGCCGCTGCTGGGCCTGAAGGGCCGGCTCTGAGCGCAGCGCGCTGACCGCAACTCCGCCCTGACAATGCCCGCATGAACATGCACGGCCTGCATCTGGGCGCCCGCCGCTGCCGCGTGCCGGTGGTGCTTCAGGCCGAGGCGGCCGAGTGTGGGCTGGCCTGTCTGGCCATGGTGGCGGGCGCACACGGCCTGGACACCGACCTGCCGACCTTGCGCCAGCGTTTTTCGCTTTCTCTCAAGGGTGTGACGCTCGCGGAGCTGGTGCGCATGGCCGATGCGCTGCAGTTCAACAGCCGCGCGCTGCGCGCCGAGCCTCTGGAGCTGGCCCAGGTGCAGCTGCCCTGCGTGCTGCACTGGGACCTGAACCACTTTGTCGTGCTGGTGGCGCTGAACCGCGACGAGGCCGTGATCCACGACCCTGCCCGAGGCCAGTTGACGATGAAGCTCTCCGAGCTGTCGCGTCACTTCACGGGCGTCTTGCTGGAACTGCAGCCCGCCCCCGGCTTTGTGCCCGCGCAGCAGCGCCAGCGTGTCACCATGCGCCAGCTGCTCGGCCCGGTGCGCGGGCTGAAACGTTCCTTGGCGCAGATCTTCGCGCTGGCGCTGGCGCTGGAAGTGTTTGTCCTGCTCAGCCCGTTTTTCATGCAGTGGGTGGTGGACGGCGCCGTGGTCAGCGCCGACCGTGACCTGGTGCTGACCCTGGGCCTGGGTTTCGGGCTGCTGGTGCTGATACAGGCCGCCACGGCGGCCGCGCGCAGCTGGGCGGTGCTGGCGCTGTCGGCCAGCTTGAACCTGCAGTGGCTGGTGAACGTGTTCGCGCACCTGTTGCGGCTGCCTGTGGCCTGGTTCGAGAAACGCCATTCGGGCGACATCTGGAGCCGGTTCGGCGCCGTGCAGCAGATCCAGCGCACCTTGACCACCAGCTTCATCGAAGCGGTGCTGGACGGGCTGCTGGTGCTGATGACCCTGGCGATGATGTTGCTCTACAGCGCGCAGCTCACGCTCGTGGCGCTGGCCGCCGTGTCGGGCTACGCGCTCTTGCGCTGGGTGCTCTACCGCCCGCTGCGCGCGGCCAGCGAAGAGGCGCTGGTGTTCGAAGCGCGCCAGAGCAGCCATTTCCTCGAATCGCTGCGCGGCGTGCAGGCCATCAAGCTGTTCAACGGGCAGGGCGACCGGCAGTCGCGCTTTTCAAGCCTGGTCGTGGAAACCATGAATGCCCAGCTCAGCGTGCGCAAGCTGGAGCTGGTGCTGGCGGTGTTGCACCGCTTGCTGTTTGGCTTGGAACGCGTGGCGGTGATCTGGATGGGGGCGCTGATGGTCATCGACCAGAAGCTCTCGCTGGGCATGCTCTTCGCGTTTTTCGCCTACAAGGAAACCTTCGCCGGCCGCGTGAGCGCGCTGGTGGACAAGGCGGTTGATCTGAAGATGCTGCGGCTGCAAGGCGAGCGCCTCGCGGACATCGTGCTCACCGCGCCGGAGGCCGAAACCGCGTCGCAGCTGCGCGAGCTGGATGGGGGCCTGGAGCTGCGTGACCTGCGCTTCAGCTACGCCGATGGCGAGCCCGAAGTGCTGCGCGGGGTGACCCTGAAGATCGAGCCGGGTGAAAGTGTCGCCATCGTGGGCCCTTCAGGCTGCGGCAAGACCACGCTGCTCAAGCTGATGCTCGGCGTGCATGCGCCGACTGCCGGGGAAGTGCTCGTAGGTGGAGTGCCGCTGGCGCGTGCGGGACTGCGCGCCTGGCGCGACCACGTCGGCGTGGTGATGCAGGACGAGCCGCTGTTTTCCGGCAGCGTCGTCGACAACATCAGCTTCTTCAGCGCCGAGCCCGACCTGGCCTGGGTGCAGGCGTGTGCCCGAGTGGCCTCGGTGCATGACGAGATTGCCGCGATGCCGATGGGCTATCACACGCTGATCGGTGACATGGGTGCGGCGCTGTCGGGGGGGCAGAAGCAGCGCCTGCTGCTGGCGCGTGCGCTGTACAAGCGGCCGAAGATCTTGTTCCTGGACGAGGCCACGAGTTCGCTGGATGTGGAGCGCGAGCGCGCCGTGAACCAGGCCATACGCCAGCTGGCCCTGACGCGGGTGATCGTGGCGCATCGGCCAGAGACCATCCATTCCGCCGGCCGCGTGGTGGCGCTGCACGAGGGCCGCGTGGCGCAAGACCTCCGCAACGTGTCCAGCCTGCCCAGCGGGGGCAGCGCGCCCGTGCAGTAGGCCGGGGCGCCGGCGTTTCAGCTGGACTTGCGCGCCCTGAAGCCGAGCAGCGCGTACATCGGGCAGCGCGCAGCGCTGGCCGTGAGCAGCAGTACCAGGCCCGCGACCCAGGCCCAGTTGCCCACCTTACCGCTGATGGCAAAGGTGATGAGGAACAGCGCGAGCAGGATGCGGAAGATGCGGTCGTAGCCAGACATGTTCTTGGCCATCATGGTGTGCTCTCCGGGACGGGGTGGGTGGGTATAGGCGAAAGTGGACGCCGCCCGCATTCTGCCTGTGCCCGGCCAATGGCGTGTCACGCCGGTGGGCTGGGGCAGCGTGCGTTCGGGCGCTGCGCGTCTGGCCAATGCGACGTCAAGCAGCTTGCTGTGGTGGTGCGGTTTGCAGCTCCAGCCGCGCCAGCCACCGCATCGCGTGCTCGCGATCCTCGCCGCACATCTCGGGTGTCGCTTTCAGCGAGGCGCAGACGGCGGGCCTGTCGGCATGGTTGAACAGGCGACAAGCGTTTTCCGCGTCCAGCTGCGCACAACGCACGCCCGCGGGTTTGCCGGCGGGCATGCCTGGGATCGGCGACGAGATCGAGGGCGCGGTGCAGCAGGCACCGCAATGGACGCGGCATTGCATGCCGGCCATGCTATCGCCACCATCGGCATCGCCGATGCACAGTGGCTGGGCCATCCAAGACAATGTGAACAAGAACCATTCTTGTTGAGGTTGTCTCATGAGCAAGTCCCTGGCTTTTGGCGTGATGCATGTCGGCATTGCTTTCGGGGTGGGTTACGCCTTGACTGGCAGCGTGGCCATCGCCGGTGCCATCACCTTGGTGGAGCCGGCCGTGAATACCGTGGCCCACTACTTTTTCGACCGTTGGTGGGCTGCACGCAGCAACTCGCCGCTGCCGGCTGCACAGCAGGCACCCGCAGCGGCGCCGGCCTCGTAAAATCAGGGGCTGACGCGCGGCCTTGGGGCCGCGCGCGCATTTGGGAAGGTCTGCCATGCTGCACCCGCAGGAGTTTGATGTCATCGTGGTCGGGGGCGGCCATGCCGGCACCGAGGCGGCACTCGCCGCTGCGCGCATGGGCTGCGCCACGCTGCTGCTGACGCACAACATCGAGACCCTGGGGCAGATGAGCTGCAACCCCAGCATCGGCGGTATCGGCAAAGGCCACCTGGTGAAGGAGATCGATGCCCTGGGCGGTGCGATGGCGGCGGCCACCGATGAAGCCGGCATCCAGTTCCGCATCCTGAACGGCAGCAAGGGCCCGGCCGTGCGCGCCACCCGCGCCCAGGCCGACCGTGTGCTCTACCGCGCTGCCATCCGCCAGCGCCTGGAAAACCAGCCGAACCTGTGGCTGTTCCAGCAGGCTGTGGACGACCTGATGCTGGAAGGCGAACGTGTGGTGGGCGCCATCACGCAGGTCGGCCTGCGCTTTCGCGCGCGCGCGGTGGTGCTGACGGCGGGCACTTTCCTGGATGGGCGCATCCACGTGGGCCTGCAGAACTTCAGCGCGGGGCGTGCGGGTGACCCGCCGGCGATCAGCCTCTCGGCGCGCTTGAAGGAGCTGAAGCTGCCACAGGGGCGGTTGAAGACCGGCACCCCGCCGCGTCTGGACGGGCGTTCCATTGACTTCGCCCGGCTGCAAGAGCAACCGGGCGACGGCATGCCCGCGGCCGATGGCTCGTCGCCCGCCAGCGCGATGCCGGTGTTCAGCTTTCTCGGCCGGGTGGAACAGCATCCGCGTCAGGTGCCCTGCTGGATCACGCACACCAACGAGCGCACGCACGCCATCATCAAGAGCGGCTTCGACCGCAGCCCGATGTTCACCGGCGTCATCGAAGGCGTGGGTCCGCGCTACTGCCCCAGCATCGAAGACAAGGTGAACCGCTTCGCCGACAAGGCCAGCCACCAGATCTTTCTGGAGCCCGAGGGCCTGACGACCCACGAGTTCTACCCCAACGGCATCAGCACCTCGCTGCCCTTCGATGTGCAGCTGGCGGCGGTGCGCTCCATGGTCGGCCTGGAGAACGCGCACATCCTGCGCCCGGGCTACGCCATCGAGTACGACTATTTCGACCCGCGAGAACTGAAGCCCAATTTCGAGACCCAGGCCATCCGCGGCCTGTTCTTCGCCGGCCAGATCAATGGCACCACGGGCTATGAAGAGGCTGCGGCCCAGGGCCTGTTCGCCGGCACCAATGCCGCGCTGCAGGTGCAGGGCCGCGAAGCCTGGCTGCCGCGGCGCGACCAGGCCTATCTGGGCGTGCTGGTGGACGATCTCACCAGCAAGGGCGTGACCGAGCCTTACCGCATGTTCACCAGCCGTGCCGAGTACCGGCTGCAGCTGCGTGAGGACAACGCCGATCTGCGATTGACGGCCGTGGGCCGCGAACTGGGTCTGGTGGACGATGCCCGGTGGGCGTCCTTCGAGACCAAGCGTGAACGGCTGGAGCAAGAGCGCCAGCGCCTGCGTTCCACCTGGGTGCGCCCGGCCACGGTGCCGGCGGCCGATGCCGAGCGCCTGCTGGGCAAGGCGCTGGAGCACGAGTACCCGCTGGAGGAGCTGCTGCGTCGGCCGGGCGTCGGGTTTGACGCGGTCAGCGAGCTGGCAGCCATTGCGGCCAGGACACCCGGCGCCTCGCCCGGCCACCGTGTTTCACGTGAAACACTGCAGGCCGCCTGGGGTGCGCGTGAGGCCGATGCGGTGATCGAGCAGGCCGAGATCGCCATCAAGTACGCCGGCTACATCGACAAGCAGAACGACGAGGTGGAGCGTGCGGTGTCGCTGGAACACTTGAAATTGCCCGAAGACCTCGACTACGCAGGCGTCACGGCGCTGTCTTTCGAGGTGCGCCAGACCTTGGCGCGCCAGCGTCCGGCCACGCTGGGCCAGGCGTCGCGCATCTCGGGTGTGACGCCGGCGGCCATTTCCTTGCTGCTGGTGCACTTGAAGAAGCACCGGGTGGCTGGCTTCGGCCGAGCGGCTGCCGACCCCCAGGCGGCATGAGCCCCGACACTTCCGACGCGATCGCCGCCTTGTGTGAGCGGTGTGACCTGCGCCCTCGCGCGGCCCAGCTCAAGGCCCTGGCTGACTACCTGCTGCTGTTGCAGCGCTGGAATGCCACCTACAACCTGACCGCCGTGCGTGACCCGGCGGCCATGCTGACGCAGCATCTGGCCGACTGCCTGGCGGTGGTGGGCCCGCTGCAGCGCCATGCCGAAAGCGGCCGCCTGCTCGACGTGGGCAGCGGCGCCGGCCTGCCGGGCGTGGTGGTCGCCATCCTCTTGCCCGGCTGGCACGTGACCTGCGTGGACGCCGTCGGCAAGAAGATGGCCTTCGTGCGCCAAGTGGCAGGCAGCCTGCCACTGCCCCATCTCAGCGCCGAGCACGCCCGCATCGAACAGCTCAAGCTGCCGCCATTTGACGTCATCACCTCCCGCGCCTTCGCTTCTCTCGCTGATTTCACGCGGCTCACCCGGCCGCACCTGGCCAGCGGCGGCGTGTGGATGGCCATGAAGGGCAGGGCGCCCGAGGAAGAGCTGGCTGCGCTGCCCGCCGAGGTGACGGTGTTTCACGTGGAACCACTGGCGGTGCCGGGCCTGGATGCCCAACGCTGCCTGGTCTGGATGCGACCCGCTGACAGCAGCCAGCGCTAGAAAAGTGCCGTCGCGGAGGCGCGCCCAGGCAAGCGGCGCGCGAATCTAGGCTACGCTCCTCGAAACCCTTTTCACCCCGTTTCGCAGAACAAGAAGCCCTTCTCATGCTCGGCATCGGCGACTATGGCGCTTACTGCGCCGCCATACTGCTCTTCCTCGCCCTGCCCGGTCCGGGCACGTTTGCGCTGCTCACCTCCACGGCCAAGGGTGGGTTCGGTGGTGGCGCTGCCGCGACGCTGGGCCTCATCCTCGGCGACCAGGTCTTGCTGTGGCTGGCCGTGGCCGGCGTGGCGGCGCTGCTGGCGGCCAAGCCTCTGGTCTTCCAGGGCGTGCAATACCTCGGCGCGGCCTACCTGGTGTGGATCGGCCTCAAGCTCTGCTGGGCCCGGCCCGGCAGTGCCGCGCCCATCCGCATCGAGCCCCATCACTACGCGCGCCAGGCTTTCTTCATCACACTGCTGAACCCGAAGGCCATCGTCTTCTACATGGCCTTCTTCCCGCTCTTCATCGACCCCGCCCAGCACCGCGGCGCCGTCACCTTCGTGGCGATGGCGGCCACCATTGCCGTCATCACCGCCGCCTATTGCCTGACGCTGGCACTCTTTGCCGATGCCATCAGCGCGCGCGTCAAGGCCCACGCCGGCATCGGGCGGCTGCTGCAGCGCCTGGCCGGTGTCTTCCTCGTTGGTTTCGGCATCCGCCTGGGCACCCAATGAGCGCGCCCGTGACGCCCGAACCAAGGACAGAAGCCATGCCGCCACCTGAATCAGGCCAGCGGCCGCCGCGCATCTTCTGCGTTGCCAACCAGAAGGGCGGCGTAGGGAAGACAACGACCACGGTGAACCTGGCCGCCGGCCTGGCCCAGATCGGCCAGCGTGTGCTGGTGGTCGACCTCGACCCCCAGGGCAATGCCACCATGGGTTCGGGCATCGACAAGCGCGCGCTGCCGCTCAGCGTCTACGACGTGCTGCTGGAACAGGCCGGTATCGCCGAAGCGCGCCAGTTGAGCCCCAAGGGGGGCTACATGGTGCTGGGCGCCAACCGCGACCTCGCCGGTGCCGAAGTCGAGCTGGTGCCGCTGGAGCGCCGCGAGCGGCGCCTGAAGGCCGCCATCGCCGCCGTGGCCACCGACCACGACTTCGTGCTCATCGACTGCCCGCCCAGCTTGAGCCTGCTCACCCTCAACGGCCTGTGTGCGGCCCACGGTGTGGTGGTGCCCATGCAGTGCGAGTACTTCGCGCTGGAAGGCCTGTCGGACCTGGTCAACACCATCAAGCAGGTGCACGCCAACCTCAACCCCGAACTGCAGATCATCGGCCTGCTGCGCGTGATGTTCGACCCGCGCATCACGCTGCAGCAGCAGGTCAGCGACCAGCTCAAGGCGCACTTCGGCGACAAGGTCTTCAACACCGTCATCCCGCGCAACGTGCGCCTGGCCGAAGCGCCCAGCTATGGCGAGCCCGGCGTCACCTTCGACCCCGCCAGCAAGGGCGCGCAAGCCTTCGTCGAATTCGCCAAAGAGATGGTGCAGCGCCTTGGCTGAGGCCGGTCAGCGCCTGCCGCTGGCGCTGCTTGGTCGCATCGAAGACAGCAGCCTGAACGCCAGTGCCCCACCGCAACAGCGGTGGATGGACGGCTGGATCGTGCGCACTTCACCCGGCAAGGCCAAGCGTGCGCGCTGCATCAACGCCGTGGCCACGGGCATCCTGCCGCTGACGCAGAAGCTGGGGCTGGCCCGCGCCGCCTTCGACGAAGCCGGGCTGCCAATGGTCGTGCGCATCACGCCCTTCACCCAGCCCCCTGAACTGGACGCCCTGCTGGCCGCCCAAGGCTGGGCCAGCCTGGACGACACGCGGGTGATGGTGCTGCCCGACATCCCGAGCGGGCCGCTGGGGCAGCCCGGCCCTGCGCCCGTGCAGCCGGGCTTGCCCGCTGGCGCGGCTTGGGTGCAACTGTCGGCCGACGACTATGCCGAGGCTGTGGGCCGCCTGCGCCATTCACCGCCGGAGCAGCGCCATGCCCACGCACAACGCCTGAAATTCTCGCCGGTGCCCTATGAAGGCCATGCGCTGCAACGCGTGGCCGACGGTGAGGTGCTGGCCTGCGGGCAGTTTGCGCGCGAAGCCGAGCTGGTGGGGCTGTACGACGTGCACACCACCGAGAAAGCCCGCGGCCAGGGTTTGGCCACGCGCTTGTGTGAGCGCCTGCTTTCGCTGGCGGCAGCCCAGGGTGCGCGTGTGGCTTATCTGCAGGTGGAGGCCGACAATGCGCCGGCCCGCCGCATCTACCAGCGCCTGGGCTTCACCGAACAATACGCCTACCACTACCGGCAGGCGCCGGTGTCGGGCCTGGCGGGTTAGAGGCCCAGGGCCTCGTCCACGCCCAGGTGCACGTTCATGGCCTGCACCGCGGCGCCACTGGCGCCCTTGCCCAGGTTGTCCAGGCGCGCCATCACGATGGCCTGGGTGTGGCTGGCAAAGACGAAGATGTCGACACGGTTGGTGTCGTTGCAGCCTTGCACGTCGAAGAAGCCGTGCTCCAGCGTGGCGGCGTCGCGCAGCGGCATCACGCGGATGAAGCGCTCACCGGCATAGTGGGCCTCGAAGGCGCTCTGCAGCGCCTCGGCCGTGGTGCCCAGCGCCGCCAGCGACAGCGGCACGCTCACCGACAGCCCCTTGTAGAAGTTGGCCACGATGGGCTGAAAAATCGGCGGCTGCGCCAGCCCGGTGTGCGCCGCCATCTCCGGCAGGTGCTTGTGCGCCAGCGTCAAGCCATAGGGGCGCGGTGATGTGAGCGCCGGCTCCGTCGGAGTGGCCTGGTATTGCTCGATCATTTTCTTGCCACCGCCCGAATAACCGGTGATGGACGTGGCCGCCACCACGGCGCTGGCGGGCACCAGGCCCGCGTCGACCAAGGGCCGCAGCAGCAGGATGAAGGCACTGGCATGGCAGCCGGGGTTGGCGATGCGCTTGGCCTGACGGATGGCCTCGCGCTGGCCGGCGGCCAGCTCGGGCAGGCCATAGGCCCAGCCCGGCACGGTGCGGTGCGCGGTGCTGGCGTCGATGAGGCAGGTGCGCGGGTTGTTCACCATCGCCGCGGCCTCGCGCGAGGCCGCGTCGGGCAGGCACAGGAAGGCCACGTCGGCCGCGTTCAACAGGCGCGCGCGCTCGGCGTGGTCCTTGCGCTTGTCGGCGTCGATGCGCAGCACCTCGATGTCGCGGCGGGCGGCCAGGTATTCATGGATGCGCAGGCCGGTGGTGCCTTCCTGCCCGTCGACGAAGACTTTGGTGGTCATGTGAAGCCCTCGCACACAATGTCGCTGCAATGCAGCAAGGATACAGGCCATGAACGATGCGCCACGCGTGCTGGTGCTGCCCGGTTGGCTGGACTCGGGGCCGACACACTGGCAAAGCCGCTGGGAGAGCCTGCACGGCTTCCAGCGCGTGCAGCAGGCCGACTGGCACTGGCCCCGCCGTGGCGACTGGATGGCGCGGCTGGAAGAGGTGCTGCTGGAAAAAGTGCTGACGGAAGACGAGCCGCCCGCCCGCCCCACGCTGCTGGTGGCGCACAGCCTGGGCTGCCAGCTGGTGGCCGCGTGGGCCGCGCACAGCCGCCACACCGCGAAGGTGCAGGGCGCACTGCTGGTGGCGCCGCCCGACACCGAGCGCGAGGACATGCCGCCGCAGCTGCACAACTGGCGGCCGATGGTGCGCCAGCGCCTGCCCTTTCCGGCCACCGTGCTCTACAGCGACGACGACCCCTACTGCGCGGCAGATGCCGCGCGCGGCCTGGCCCGCAGCTGGGGTGCCGCAGCGCACAGCGTCGGTGCGGCCGGCCACATCAATGGTGATTCCGGCCTCGGCGACTGGCCCGCAGGCCTGGCCTGGCTGCAGCAACTGGGCGCCGCGCCGCGATGAAATTCCGCACCGGCCTCTTGCTCGTGGCGGGCCTCTTCATCGTCACCGTGCTGGGCTGGAGCAGCCTGCTCGGCTCGGGGCTGGGGTGGTCGGTGCTCATCGCCATCGTCCTCAGCCTGCTGGCCGTGGGCGGCCTGTGGTGGCTCAGCCAACGCGCCGGTGACGCCACCGCCGCCGTGCGTGAGCGCCTGGGCCGTGCCGAGGCCGGTACCCACCATGCCTTCGGCGGTGTGCGCCTGCGCGTGGAGGACGATGGCCGCCATGTGTGGATAGACGGTCCCGGCCTGCAGCGCGCGATGGGCCGGCGCGAGCCCGAGCAGGCCCAGGCCGCCCGCCATGCCGGCGCCTGGCGGCGCACGGACAAAGGCCTGCTGATGCTGCGCGTGGACGCCGTCGTCCAGCACCTGGCCCACATGCCCGGCCGCAACGAGCCACGCATGCAGCGGCTGCGGCGCTACCTCGAGCGCGACGTGCTCTACCCGGCGCAGCGCCGCCACGAAGCCGCGGCGCCGCCCAGGCCCGCGCCGCCGGCCAGCCGGCCCGACGCCCCCGCCTCCGCCAAGCCGCCCGAGGACGGCGCTGCATGACAATCTGCCCATGGTGACGAAAAAACACAAGGGCCTGGGCATGGGCCTGGAGGCCCTGCTGGGCCCCACGGTGGCTGAACCGCCGGCCGACGCCGCGGCGTTGCCCACCAGCCTGCCGCTGTCGCGCCTGCGCGCCGGCAAGTACCAGCCGCGCACGCGCATGGACGAGGGCTCGCTCTACGAGCTGGCCGAAAGCATCAAGAACCAGGGCGTGATGCAACCCATCCTCGTGCGCCCGCTGGCCGAAGCCGGGCAGTTCGAGATCATCGCCGGCGAACGCCGCTTCCGCGCCGCCAAGCTGGCCGGCCTGGGCGAGGTGCCGGTGCTGGTGAAGCCCGTGCCGGACGAAGCCGCCGCGGTGATGGCGCTGATCGAGAACATCCAGCGCGAAGACCTCAACCCGCTGGAAGAGGCGCAGGGCCTGCAGCGCCTGATCAGCGAATTCCAGCTCACGCATGAACAGGCGGCGCAGGCGGTAGGGCGTTCGCGCAGTGCCGCCAGCAACCTGCTGCGCCTGCTGCAACTGGCCGAGCCGGTGCAGCAGATGCTGCTGGCCGGCGACCTGGACATGGGCCATGCCCGCGCGCTGCTGGCGCTGCCCGCGGCCGAGCAGGTGATGGCGGGCCACGAGATCAGCGCCAAGAAGCTCAGCGTGCGGGAGGCCGAGCGCCTGGTGGCGCGCCAGATGCCGGGCCGCAGCAATGCAAGCGGCCGCAGCAAGCCGAGCAAGCCGCGCGACCTGCTGCGCCTGGAAGAGCGGCTGGCCGACCAGCTGACCGCCAGCGTGGAGATCCGCGTGCTGAAGCGCACTGCGCGCGGCGAGCAGGGTGAGGTGGCCATCGGCTTCGGCTCGCTGGAAGAGCTGAACGGCCTGCTCGAGAAACTGGGCGCCGGCGAGCCCTGAGGCCGGCCGCCACGGCGCGGGATCAGGCCCGCGCCGCAGCGCGCCGTTGGCGCAGCGCCAACCACAGCACCGCAGACATGACGGCCGCGATCGGCAGCAAGGAGCCCAGGTTCAGCCAGGTCCAGCCTTGTGTCGTGACGAGGGCGCCGGATGAAAAGGAGCTCAGCGCCATGGTCCAGAACACGGCCGTGTCCATCACGCCCTGTGCGCGGTTCTTTTCCTCCGGCCGGTAGGTGGTCGTCAGCAGCGTGCTGCCGCCGGTGTAGAGAAAGTTCCAGCCCACACCCAACGCAAACAGCGCCAGCAGAAACTGCATCACGTCCACGCCAGACAGTGCGATGGCCACGCAGACGAGGTTCAGCAGACCGCCGATGAACATGATGGGCAGCGCCCCGTGCCGCTTGATGAGATGGCCGGTGAAGAAGCTGGGCACGAACATGCCCAGCACATGCCACTCCAGCACCAGGGCCGCGCTGCTGAAGCGGTGCTGGCATTGCTGCATCGCGATGGGTGTGGCGGCCATCAGCAGGTTCATCACCCCGTAGCCCAGGGCCGCGCCGATGACGGCCACGGCGAACACGGGCTCGCGCAGCAGCTCGCGCGTCGGCCGGCCCGCCGAGGCGCCGGCGGGCGCCGGCACGTGGGCCGGGAAGCGGATGAAGCTCAGCACCACCAGCGCGACCGCCGCGACCGCCACAAGTGCAAGGTAGGCACCAGCGAAGGGCAGCGGCAGCCAGTTGCGCGTGGCGCTGGCCAGGTTGGGGCCGATGAAGGCGCCGGCAATGCCGCCGGCCAGCACCATCGACAGGGCGCGCTCCTTGAAGGACGGCGCCACCAGCTCGGCCCCTGCGAAGCGGTAAAGCGCACCGTTGGCGCTGTAGAAGCCGGCCACCAGCGTGGAGCCCATCAGCAGCCAGAAGCTCTGCAGCAGCACCGCCAGCGCACAGCCTGCTGCCGCCAGCAAGGCCACCAGCAGCCCGATCTGGAAAGAACGCTTGCGGCCGACACGGGCCTGCAGTCGCGAGACGGGCATGGCCGACAGCGCAGCGCCGACCACATAGCCCGTGACGGGCAGCGTGGCCATCCAGCCCAGCGGCGCCAGCGAGAGACCCACCAACCCGTTGATCGCGATGAAGGTGACGTTGTTGACGAGAAAGAGTGCCTGACAGACGGTCAGCAGCGCAAGGTTCCGGTTCATCGCAGGCGGTCAGGTTCCACCGCGCAAAACGGCCCGGCCTTGCATCATCGCACCGCGTCGGAACCAAGCCGGCCGCTGCCGAGTCCACCGGCATGCGTCGTGATGCGTTGAACAAGCCATCCGCCCGAACGAAGGGGGCAAGAAGGCATGCGTCTTGCGAAGCGGTGCCGGTAGTGCTGGCAAAGGCCTGTTGACGTGAATTGGCATCGGAAAGGGCCTGTTCTCCTTCCGCAGGCCAGGCGCAGAATGAAGGAAGCTGAGGTCACACAGCGGCACGGCGCCCCAAGCGCGCCGGTGTAAAGGAAAGCTCTGATGGCGCCCGGGCCCGTACAGCCGGGACTTCATCAGAACTTCCCAGGAGCGGCCGGGGATGGGTGGGTCCATCCCGCTGCGCCTGCGAAAACCGGAGGCCGCATGGACGTGATCAGCCATTTCGCAGCGCGCTACGAGCGCACCCGCGAAGAAGAACTCTCGCTCGAGGACTATCTCGCCGAATGCAAGCGCAACCCGCTTGCCTACGCCACCGCTGCCGAGCGCATGCTTCGGGCCATCGGCGAGCCCTCCACGGTGGACACGCGCAACGACCCGCGCCTCTCCCGCCTGTTCGCCAACAAGGTGATCAAGGTCTACCCGGCCTTCGCCGAGTTCTACGGCATGGAAGACGCCATCGAGCAGGTGGTCAGCTACTTCCGCCACGCCGCGCAAGGCCTGGAAGAGAAGAAGCAGATCCTCTACCTGCTGGGCCCGGTGGGCGGCGGCAAGAGCAGCATCGCCGAACGGCTGAAGCAGCTGATGCAGGAGGTGCCCTTCTACGCCATCAAGGGCAGCCCGGTGAACGAAAGCCCGCTGGGCTTGTTCGACGCGGTGGAGGACGGGCCCATCCTCGAAAGCGAATACGGCATCCCGCGGCGTTACCTCAACCGCATCCTCAGCCCCTGGGCCGTGAAGCGGCTGGAGGAGTTCGGCGGCGACATCCGCAAGTTCAAGGTGGTCAAGCGCCACCCCAGCATCCTCAAGCAGGTGGGCATCAGCAAGACCGAGCCCGGCGACGAGAACAACCAGGACATCAGCAGCCTGGTGGGCAAGGTCGACATCCGCAAGCTCGAGACCTACAGCCAGGACGACCCCGACGCCTACAGCT
>LNFM01006054.1_pt1 | contig 20878 bp, 17 predicted proteins | sample 596031 | NCBI WGS metagenome assembly LNFM01 (sample SAMN04254537, study PRJNA301005) | activated carbon metagenome | isolation source: dual media filters at the Ann Arbor, Michigan drinking water treatment plant | place: USA: Ann Arbor
GTCTGAACAAGTCCACCGATTCTGCCGTGGTGCGTTGAATCGGTCGGAGGGATCGAATCGATGAAGCAGATAAGTTTTGCGGACGCGGAGTACGCGGGCAAGCGGAAGAAGACCCGGCGCGAGGTCTTCCTCGAAGAGATGGAACTCGTGGTGCCGTGGAAGACGCTGCTCAAGGTGATCGAGCCGTTCTACCCCGTGGCCGGTAACGGCCGCAGGCCCTATCCGCTGTCGACGATGCTGCGCGTGCACTTGATGCAGAACTGGTTCGCGCTCAGCGACCCGGCGATGGAGGAGGCGCTGTACGAGATCGGCTCGTTGCGCATGTTTGCCGGGCTGGACTTGCGCGAGGCGATCCCCGACGAGACGACGATCCTGAACTTCCGGCACTTGCTCGAGGAGTACGACCTGGCTGAGGAGATCTTCAAGCAGGTGAACGCGCACCTCACGCGTAAAGGCCTGCTGCTCAAGCGCGGCAGCATCGTCGATGCGACGATCATTGCGGCGCCCAGTTCGACCAAGAACGCCGAGGGTGAGCGCGATCCCGAAATGCATCAGGCGAAGAAGGGTAACCAGTGGCACTTTGGGATGAAGGCGCACATCGGCGTGGACGCCGACAGCGGCCTGGTCCACACGGTCAGCACCACCCCTGCCAATGAGTCCGATGTGGAACAGGTGGCCGATCTGCTGCACGGCAAGGAAGAGCATGTCTATGCCGACTCGGGCTATCGCGGTGCCGCGAGTCGAGTCGATCGCGAAGACCTGCAATGGCACATCGCGGCCCGGCCCAGTGACATCGCCAAGATGCCTGAGGGCAGAGCCAAAGCGCGAGTGCGGAAGCTAGAGCACCGCAAGGCGAGCGTGCGCGCGAAAGTGGAGCATCCGTTTCGTGTGATCAAGCGCCAGTTCGGTCTGATGAAGGTGCGTTTTCGGGGGCTCGACAAGAACACGGCCCATCTGCTGACACTGTTCGCGCTGTCGAACCTGTGGACGGCGCGAAAGAAGCTCGCGGCCATCATGGGAGTAGTCCGTCCGCAGGCGGCGTAAAGACGAACAAATATGTCGAAAACTCACTTTTGCGGGCTCGCGTAGATGCCTTTGCCGGAACCTTCCAGCTCACGCGCATTCAACGGGTTCATGGCGGCTGCGTTTTCGACTTGTTCAGACGTTCCCTAGAGATCGCCGGGGATATCCGCGGCCAATGGCGCTTGCGGCCGCGCATCCGTCTCGAGCAAGTGCGTCTGTCCAATCCCGAATGGGCTCAGGCTCCCCATCTGCTTTCCGCCGAAGCGATCGAGTTGCGCATCGCGCTGCTGCCGCTCATCGTCAAGCGCATCCACATCCACGAACTGAGGCTGCAGGGCCCCGAGGTGAATCTGCAGCGCCTCGCGGACGGGCGTGCCACGTGGCTGTTCGATCCGGAGCGCAAGGATGAGGCAGGCACGCCTGCGGTCATCGACGCGCTGCAGGTCGACCGCGGCGTGCTCAATTATCTGGACGCGATCGTTCCCGCCCGCCTGACGGCTCGGGTCGAAGACAAGGCCGATCCGCAGGATCCGCGCGGACTGAAGTTCCAAGTCGAGGGGCGACTGCGCAATCAGCCGGTGAAACTGAACGGCGAAACCGCATCGCTGCTTTCGCTGCGTGACGCTTCCCGGCGCCTGCCCCTGCTCGTGCAAGGCGTCCTGGCTGGCACCCGAGTCTCGATCGAGGGCGAACTGGCCGGCTTGGCCACGCCGAGCGAGGGCAGCATCCGGTATGCGCTGAGCGGACCGAGCTTGAGCCTGCTGGAGCCGGTCTTCCGGATCCCCCTGCCCGAAACACCGGCTTACTCGGTCACAGGAGTGCTCACGCGCGAAGGCAAGCGCTGGCAGACCACCGATCTGCGCGGCAAGGTCGGCGAAAGCGATATCGCAGGCAGCGTCACCGTCGAGACCTGGGGCGACAAACCGAACATCGTGGCCGATTTGCGGTCATCCCTGCTCGATCTTGCCGACCTCGGACCGCTCATCGGCGGCACCCGCCGCTCGCGCCTGAAGCCCACGGCCGAAGACGAGGCGCGATTGCTGCCCCGACGCAGCTTCGATCCGTCGAGTTTCGGCAAGATCGACGCCCACGTGGTGCTGCGCGCCGACAAAGTGGTGCGCGTCGCAGCTTGGCCGTTCGACAACTTCCTGGCCGACTTCCGCTTGACCGATTCGCAGGTGGTGATCGATCCCTTGCAGTTCGGGATGGCCAATGGTCGTCTGCACGGCCGTGTCGTCTTCGATACGCGTCAGCCGCCGATCCAGTCGGCCCTGGTGGCACGAATGGAAAACGTCGACGTTGCCAGGATCGCGCCGGAGAAGGCGGCCTTGGGCGAGGCGGCCGGCATACTCTCCGGGCGCATCGAATTGAAGGGGCGAGGCAACGCCATCGGCACGATGCTGGGCTCGGCGGATGGTCGCATCACCTTGCTGCTGAGCAACGGCAACGTGCCCAGCCTGCTGCCGGCGCTGGTGGATCTCGACGGCGCACGAGTACTTTCGAACCTGTTCGGAAGCAAGCCGGAGAGCGTGCGCTGCTCGGCCATCGATCTGGCCGTCGCCAGCGGGATCGCCACACCCAACGTGGCCATCGTAGAGACCGATACGACGGTGCTGACAGTGACCGGCGAAGTGAACCTGCGCAGCGAAGCCCTGGACTTGAAGCTCACCCAGGCACCCAAGGGGCCGAGCTTTCTTTCGCTGCGCACGCCCATTCTGGTGGGGGGCACGATGATGTCTCCCGACCTCGCCCCGGCGCCCGTGCCATTGGCGGCGCGCGCCGCGGCAGCCCTGCTGCTCGGTTTGGTGAATCCGCTCGCCTCGGCGCTGGCGCTGATCGAAACGGGGCCGGGCAAGGACGGCACTTGCCCCGTCATTCAGCAAGGCTACAAAGCCAAGCCGGCGTCCGGCGCCCCTGGCAAGAAGTGACGCCGAACACAGGCGCTCAAACGACGCCCGACAAGCCGCCGTCGACGTTGATGCAGGTGCCGGTCACGTAGTTCGCCGCCTCGGAACTCAAGAAGGCAATCGCATTGGCCAGATCTTCCGGCTCGCCCATCCGGCCCATCGGCACGTTCTTGCCGTTGGCGGCGAAGTGTTCTTCCACGCTGCGGCCCATGCGCTTGGCACCCCGCTCCTGCTGCGGGGTCTTGATCTTGCCGACACAGGCCACGTTGACGCGGATGTTGTGGGGCGCGAGTTCCTTGGACAAGGCCTTGGCCAGCGTCACGCTCGCTTGCCTGCTCACGACCGTGGGCAGTTGATTGGGCCCGGGTGTGGCCGCCGCGGCCATGGTGAGCATGATGATGCTGCCGCCGCCCTGCTTCTTCATGTGCGGCACGACGCAGCGCACCCCTTCGATCGGTGCGAACAGCTTCACTTCCACGTCGGAGCGCCACATCTCGTCGGTGACCTTGTCGAAGGCATTCTGGCCCGACCCGCCGGCATTGTTGACGAGAACATCGACGCGCCCGAAGCGCTTGACGGTCTCTTCGATGAAGCGGGGAATGTCCTTGGTCGCATCGCCCGTCACGGCCAACACCTGCACGCCCAGGGCTTCGACTTCGCTGGCCGTCTTGGCCAGCGGCTCGGCGCGGCGTGCAAGCAATGCGACATTGGCGCCCTCCATCGCAAAGCGCAGTGCGGTCGCGCGACCGATACCCTCGCTGCCGCCCGTGATGGCAACCACTTTGCCTTTCAATCCCAGATCCATGCGACCTCCTCGTTGAATGCCCGTATAAACGTGTGTACCCATGTGCTGCGCGGCCATTATGGCCGAAACCGCCGGTGCGCCATCGATCTCGGCGCCCCGACGCCCGGATTGCCTACTTGAGCGTGAGCGCCAGCTTGCCGATCGCCTTGCGCGTCGTGATGGCGGCGAAGGCCGCTGCAAAGTCACGCAGCGGATACGTTGCACTGACCAGCGGCTTCACTTTGCCCTGCCGGTACAACTCGAACAGTTCGCTCATCACGCGTCGCATCTGCGCCGGATGGTGGTCTCGGTAGTCGCTGATCTGCAATCCCAGCACGGCGATGTTCTTCACCAGCAGGTAATTGGCCTTGATCTCGGGAATGCGCCCGCCGGCGAACCCGACCACGACCAATCGGCCACTCCAGGCGAGCGCGCGCAAGCTCGCGTCGAACACATCGCCGCCGACCTGTTCGATGACGACGTCCGCACCGCGCCCGCCGGTCGCCCGGCGCAGTTGATCGCGCAACGCATCGCGCAGATTCGGCACGCTGGTATCGAGGATGTGATCGGCTCCGTTGCGACGCGCCACTGCCGCCTTGTCCGGCGTGCTCACTGCCGCCACGACGATCGCGCCCAGGGCCTTGGCCAGTTGCACCGCCGCCAGGCCGACACCGCCGGTGGCTCCCGTGACGAGCACCACGTCACCGGGCCGCACGTGCGCGCGTTCTACGAGAGCGAAATGCGCCGTCTGGTAGACGAGCCCGAAGCAGGCGCCCTCCTCGAAGCTCATCGCCTCGGGCATGACGAAACAGTTGTCCTGGGCGGCGATGGCTCGCTCGCCGAACGCACCGTGCTCCATCCAGACCAGCACGCGATCTCCCGGTTTGCACGTCGTGACCGACTTGCCGACCGCGGCGACGATGCCCGCGCACTCCTTTCCCGCCACGAAGGGGCGCGGCGGCAGGACCTGGTACTTGCCCGCCATCACCAGGATGTCGGGGAAGTTCACCCCGGCCGCATGCACGTCGACCAGCACCTGGTGCTCGCCCGGCTGCGGAGCGGGAAATTCCTCCACCCCGATACTTTCGGGCAGACCGAACTCGCGTACGACGATGGCTTTCATGCTCACCTGGCAGAGAAGATGCGAACAGGACCGGATGGTACCTTCGTTTCTCGCGTCGGTGTTCCGCACCACCGGATGGGCCGAATCGGCGACAATGGGCGAAACGAAGGCGAGCGCACTCGCCTCTCGGCATTTTTCAGTTCAGCACGGAGGAGAAGCAAGATGAGTTCACGCTGTTTGGTCGTGGCGCTGACGCTGGGATGCTCGGCCCAGGCGCTTGCGCAGTCGTCCCCCAACCCGACCGACTATCCCAACCGGCCCGTGCGGATCATCGTCGGCTTGGCGCCGGGCGGCGCGATCGACACCATCGCACGCAGCATGAGCGGCGTGTTGGCCAGCCGACTGGGCCAGCCCGTCATCGTCGAGAATCGTCCGGGTGCAGGCGAGGCGATCGGCAGCGAACTGACTGCGCGGGCGACTCCCGACGGCTATACGGTATTCATGGCAAGCGCCGCCGTGGTGGTGAATCCGCTGCTCAACAAGGTTCGCTACGACCCGATCAAGGATCTCGCGCCCATCACCCAGATTACCCGTCAGCCCTACGTGATGGTCGTGCACCCGAGCGTTCCGGCGCAAAGCGCCAAGGAGTTGCTGCCCTGGATCAAGGCCAATCCCGGCAAGGTCAACTATGCATCATCCGGCAGCGGCAGCCTGATGCATCTGACAGGCGAAATGTTCAAGTCGGCGGCGGGCGTGACGATGACCCACGTACCGTACAAGGGCATGGCACTCGCATATCCCGACTTGATCGCCGGCCAGGTTCAAGTAGGTTTCCCGGCCATCATCACCGCGCTGCCGCACCTGAAGAGCGGCAAGTTGCGCGCGCTCGGCGTGACGGGTACGACGCGTGTCGCGAGCCTGCCCGGCGTACCGACCCTGATCGAATCCGGCGTGCCGGGCTTCGTGGTCGAACAGTGGTATGGCCTCTACGCCCCGGCGGGCACACCGAGCGCGATCATCGCCCGCCTGCACAAGGAATTCACCGCCGTGGTCAAGGATCCGGACACGGTCGCTCGCATGACCGCCACCGGCTCCGAAGCCGTAGGCAACAGCACGGCGGAGTTCGCCGCCCACGTGCGCGCCGAATCGCAGCGCTGGGGCAAGATCATTCGCGAAGCCGGCATCAAGCTGCAGTAGCGCGATGGCGCAGCGGCCCGCTTGGGCCCGCTGCGCCTTGATCTCATTCCACCTTGATCTTCAACGGCGGCACCACCTTGTTCCACTTGGCGATGTCGGCATCGATGCGCGCACCGAACTGCGCGCTCGACATCTCGACCGCCTCCACACCAACGCCGAGCAGCCGCTCCTTGATGTCGGGTTGCGCGATCCCGTATTGAACGGCGGCATGCAGCGCAGCGATTGCCGCCTTCGGGGTGGCCGACGGAACGACCATGCCGTACCAGCCGCTCACCTCGTAACCGGGCAAACCGGCTTCGGCGATGCTCGGCACATTGGGCAGCGCCAGGCTGCGCTTGGGCGTCGTCACACCGAGGGCCCGGATCTTGCCCGACTGGATGTTCGGCCGCGCCACCGCCACGGTGGAGAAGAAGATCGACACGCGTCCGCCGAGCAGATCGACCATCGCCGGGCCGCCCCCTTTGTAGGGAACATGCAGCATCTTCGCGCCGGCAAGCGAGGCGAAAAGCTCCGCGGCCAGATGCGTCAGATTGCCGATGCTCGACGAGGCGTAGGTCACCTGGCCCGGTTTCGCCTTGGCAAGCGCCACCAGTTCGCCCACCGTGTTGACGCCCGCGCCCGGATGCGCCACGAGGACGTAGGCGCCATCGCCGACGAGCGCGACCGGTGCGAAAGCCTTCGCCGTGTTGTAGGGCAGTTTCGGGTAGAGGCTGGGATTGATGGCATGACCGGCGGCCACCATGAGCAAGGTGTGTCCGTCGGCCGGCGCATTCGCCACCAGTTCCGAACCGATGATCGTATTGCCGCCGCCGCGATTGTCGACCACGAAATTCTGGCCCAGCCGCTCGGTCATCTTCTGCGCCAGCAGGCGGCCGACGATATCGTTCGCGCCTCCAGGCGGATAAGGCACCACCAGCCGCACAGGCCGGGTGGGCGTCCATTGGGCGTAAGCGACGGCGCTGGGCAGCGTGGCGAGCGCGCACAGCAATGCGCGCCCGATGCGCGAGCGAGATTGAGCGTTCAAGATGGTTACTCCTCTGGTTTGGCAGGAGACCACCTTCGAGGGCGGTCTCCCGAGATGTCGAATCTACCGTTCGCCGCGCGTGAGCACGCGCTCGGCGCGCCACGTACGCTTCACCATGCCGTTGCCGATGCCCGCCGTCACGGTGCCCTCCATGTAGGCCGCATGCACCCGACCTTCGAAATGATGCGCCCGGCCCTCGTCCACCAGCACGAAGCGGATGCGGTCGCCTTCGAGGCGCGATTCGAACAGCGGCAGAAACCCGCCGCCTGCGTTCACGCGCGCGCCGCCGCGTATCTTCTGATGATCCTGCTTGAGCTCGATGTCGTAGGTGTGCTGCGCGTCACCGACCGTCGCTTCCAGCCGCCAGGAGCCGCCCACGTTCGCCGGCACGACGTACAGGAAGTAATTCTTGGAGATGTTGACGCTGCGATCCGGTGTCCAGTCCTGGAAGCCGAAGTCGTGCGCGATGATGCGCGTGCCCGGGCGCAGTTCGTTCATGAGCTTGGGCTTGAGCCGATTGACCAGCCCGGTGAGCAGATAGAGCGTCACCACCGTGGCTTCCCTGATGTCGGTCTCGAACACGTCCCGCTGCACGAAGCGCACCCGATCGGCGACGCCGGCATTGCGCGCGTTCTGGTTCGCCTCTTCCACCAGCTTGGCATCGATGTCCACCCCGAAGCCGCGCGCACCGAAATGCGTCGCCGCGGTGATGGGGATGCGGCCATCGCCCGAGCCGAGGTCGACCACCAGGTCGGACGGCTTTACGTCGGCCAGGCGCAGCATTTCTTCGACGGCGACCTGCGTCGAAGGCAGGTAGGGGGTGGGCACCTCGCCCGGCGGGGTGATGCTCGCCGCATGCGCCGTAGACGTTCCTCCGAGGACTAAAGCGCAAAGCACGCCCAGCCACAAGCGCAACCTCCATTGATCCATGTCGTTCCTGCCTCCGTTGTTCCTGCCATCGCTCGACTTCGACCGAGGTCGCGATTGTCCCAGTCTCGGCGCGTCCGCGCTACTCGACGAAAAGGGTGGCGGGATCGGCGGGCGGCTTGCCGCTCGTGCGCCGCTTCAGCACCGCAGCCGTCGCGGGCGCGAAGTCCATCAGCTCGTCGTAGGCCAGCTGATAATCTTTCGGCGCGCCGCGAGCGAAAGCGATCAGGCCGAGCGTGTACCAGGCTTCGGCCGTGTTCGGCGCACGTTCGAGGAGATAGTCGAGCTGCGCTTCGGCCGCTTGCCACTGACCGGTGCTGGCAAGGGCCCGCGCCAGATAGATGCGGGCATCGCCCGCCATCGGCGCCAGGCGCACGGCTTGCTGCAGCACACGGATCGCGCCCGCGGGGTCGCGATTGCGCAGTCGCGCCTGGCCGAGGTTGATCCACCCGGCCGGCGCATCGGGCTGCAGCTTCGTCGCCGTCTCCAGCGCGGTGATCGCCTCGGGGAACCGGCCGAGTTGCAGCAGGCTGTAACCCTTCGCGTTCCAAAGCAGAGCATCGCCGGGACGCACCTGCGTGCCCCGTTCGCCGTACTCGAGCGCTCGCACGAAATCGCCCGCCTCGCCGTGATACATCGCCAGCGCATTGAGCAGCCCTGGGTGATTGCGGTCGAGGGCCTCGGCCCGCGCATAGGCATCGCGCGCGTCGGGTCGCTGCCGAAGCGCCGCATACGCGTTGCCGAGATACACCCAGTCGGCTGCTTGGTCGGACTGCAGACGCGTCGCCTGCAGGTACTTCTCGATCGCGGGACGCCACAAGCGCAGGTTGAAGTATGCAGCTCCCATCGCGCGCAGATCCGACGCAGATTGTGGCTTTGCGCTCTCCGCCCGTGCGAGAACGGCAGCAGCCTCGCGTCCGCGGCCGAGCAAAGTCAGCGTCTGTGCCAGTCCGCTCAATGCACCGGGATGCTCGGGCTGGGTTTGCAGCACCTGCCGCCAGGCACGCTCGGCATCGGACCAGCGGTCGGCCTGCTGGTGGAGTGCGGCGAGATTGATCCAGGATGCGATCCATCCGGGCTGGACCTCGGTTGCGCGGCGGTACGCAGCTTCCGCCTCGCCGGGGCGTCCTGCCTTGATCGCCTCGATCCCGATCTGATGCCAGACGGCCGCATCGTCCGGCTTGGGCGGCAAGGCACCCAGCGCCTCGCGTGCAGCATCCAGACGGCCGGTGCGCGCCAGCAGCAAGGCCCGCTTGCGCAGGGCGTCGCCGTCGAGCGGCGCGATCGTCGCGGCTTCCGCCAGGGCGTCGAGCGCAGGGCCGTAACGCGCCTGCGCCTCCAACACCTCCGCACGGGTAAGCCACAGGGCGGCATAGCGCGGCGCGACCTCCATGCCGGAAGCAACCGCCGCTTCGGCCTGGGCCACGCGATCGGCGACCAGATGAGCCAGGGCGAGCACGACCCAGGCTTCGGCATGGTCGGGCGAGCGGCCGAGCACCTCGCGTGCCGCTTGTTCGGCGCGCGTCGCATCGGATTGCGCGAGGTAGGTCCAGGCGAGATACACCTGCGTGGCATCGTCGCGCGGATGACGCGCGGCCACCCCGAGCAAGGTCGCACGGGCCGTGGCGATGTCCCCCAGCCGCAGTTGTGCAAGTCCGAGCAGACTGCCCGCGACCGCAGAGCTTGGCGCGGCGTCGGCCCAGCGCTTCGCGGACTCGGCGAGCGCCTGCCAGTTCTGGCTGAAATAATGGCGCCGCGCTTGCTCGGCCCACCGATCGTCCTGCGCAGGAGCCGCGCTGGGCGGCGTGATCGGCCAGCCAGGCCGCACGCTTCCGGGGACGATGGCAACGCTGGCGCCCGCCGCGAGTCCGAGCACGGCGCCGAGCAGCCATGCGCTCAGCGCGGCGCCAGGCGTCCGCACCACCTGCGAACCGAGTCCCCAAGACAATGCCCGCATGCTAGCGCCCCCCGGGATCGAACTCTCCCAGCCCGGGATAGCCTGCGTCTTCGGGCGCGCCGCGAAACCGCGCATCGATCGGTACGGGCAGGGCCGGGATGGTCCGCTCACCCTCGCGCAGGCGATGCGCGAACACCCCTCGTGCGGCGAAGTGCGGATCGCTCAGCGCCTCCTGCATCGAGCAGACGGTGGAGCAGCAGACATCGTGGCCGGCAAAAATCTGCTGCCAGTACGCGGCATCGCGGGCGCCTATGATGCGCGCAACCTCGGCCTTCACGGCGGCCTCCTGGCCGGCGTCGTTACGCAAGTTGAGGTCCAGACCGATCAGCCCGCAGAACGTTTCCCAGAATTTCTGCTCCAGCGGCGCGGCCGCGAGGAAGCGTCCATCGGCGGTGCGATAGACGTTGTAGCGCGGGCTGCCGCCCGTGACCAGATCCGCGCCCGGGCGCGGCCACTCGCCGGCGGCGATGCCGCTGCCGATCGCCCAGTACATGAACGTGAAGAGATTGTCGGCCATCGCGATATCGAGCTTGCAGCCCGTGCCGGTGCGATCGCGTTCGCGCAAAGCCAGCAGGATGTTGATGACGGCCGGATAGGTGCCGCCCGCGATGTCCGCCACCAGCGCCGCCGGCACCACCGGCGCACCATCGACCGCAGCCGCCAAGCCCAGCATGCCGGACTCGGCCACGTAATTGAGGTCATGCGCTGCGACGTCGGCTTTCGGGCCGTGCTGGCCCCAGCCCGTCACGGCGCAGTAGATGACGCGTGGATTGATCGTCTTCAGCGCTTCGTATCCGAGGCCGAGCCGATCCATCACACCGGGACGAAACTGCTCGAGCACGATGTCGGCCGATTCGAGCAGCGGCCGCAGTCGCTCGATCGCTCCGGGCGCCTTGAGGTCGATCGCGATCGAGCGCTTGCCGCGGTTGAGCAGCGCGAAGTTGACGCTGTCGTCGCCGAACTTCGGTGTGTAACTGCGCATCTCGTCGCCGCGCCCGGGGCGTTCGATCTTGATGACCTCGGCGCCGGCTTCGGCAAGCAGCAGTGTGGCGAGGGGTCCCGGCAGCAGCGTGGAAAAATCGAGCACGCGCACACCCGCAAGAGGCTGCCGCTCAGTCATCCGCGGTCTCGTCGTCACGCTCGGCCCACGCCTGGACCTGCGCCTCTACCAGCGCTCGCTGCTTGGCGATCTGCGCGCGGCGGGCTGGAACATAGCCTGGGTCGCCGTAGGCTTCCCAGAGCGTCTGGGTGACATCGTAGTGACGATCCAGGCCGGTACGCTCCAGCAAGCCGATGGGACCTTCCGGATAACCGAGGCCGAGCTTGAGCGTGGTATCCATGTCGGCAGCGCTGGCCAGGCCTTCGTCGAGGCGACGCAGGGCGGCGTTGTAGTAGGGCCGGATCAGTCGGTTGAGGATACGCCCGGGCACGTCTTTGCATACCGCGACCTGCAAGCCGGCCGACTCGAACACGCGCCTCGCCGCATCGATCGCCGCTTGCGGCGTGGCGGGTTGGCGGACCAGTTCGATCAGGTTGCTCGCAGGATCGCTCCCCAGGCGAAAGCGGGCAAAGCCGAGCATGTTGCTGCCCTCCTCGCCGCGCGACTCGCCGGTGTAGACGCCCAGACACTCCATATCCAATTCCACCACCACGGCCCGGTAGCCGTCGCGCTTGCCCAGGCGCTCGAGCGCCTCGGGCACGCGGTTGCCCAGCACCAGCGCCACGTCGCCGTCGCGCTCGGCCTTGTCCAGCAGCGGATGGGCTCCGGGGAAGGATGCGCTGTCGCCCAGCGAGAGTATCTTGTAGCTCATCATCAGCCTCCGAACATCGCGTTGCCGCTGTACTTGTAGAAGCCCTGGCCGGTCTTGCGACCGAGATGCCCGGCGGCAATCATGCGCTTCACCAGCGCGGGCACCTGATTGCGCGGTTCATGGGTTCCCGCGTACAAGGCCTCGGCCACGAGCAGATGTGTGTCGAGGCCGACGAGATCGAGCAGTTCCAGCGGCCCCATCGCATAGCCCAGACCGGTCTTGATCGCGCGGTCGATCTCCGCGGGCTCGGCGAGCCCCGCCTCGACCATCCGGATCGCGTCGTTGTTGAACGGGATGAGGAAGTAGTTGAGGATGAACCCAGGATTGTCCTTGGTCTTGACCGGGATCTGGCCCATCGCCTTGCACAGATCCCAAGCCGCCTGGAACGCTTCGTCGCTGGTGCGCAAACCGGGCGACATCTCGACCAGCTTCATCAACTGAGCGGGCAGGCAGAAATGCATGCCGATCACGCGCTCGTCGCGCCCGGAACCGGCCGCGATCTCGGTGATCGACAAGGTCGACGTGTTGGATGCGAACAGCGTTTCGGGCGGACACACGGCATCGAGCTTGGCCAGCAGTTCGTGCTTGACCTCGAGATTCTCGAACACGGCCTCGATCACGATGTCGCATTGCGCCATGCTCGCGACATCGGTCGTGCTGCTCAGATTGCCCAGGATCGTGTCGACTTGCGCCTGTGTGAGCTTCTTGCGTTCCACCGACTTGGCGAAGAAGCCTTCCGTCTGTTTGCGCGCGCGGTCCAGTGACGGCTGGGAAACGTCGTAGACGATGGTGCGAAAGCCCGCGCGCGCGGCCACGATGGCGATACCCGACCCCATGGTACCGCTGCCCGCCACGCCGACAGTTTTGATTGTGCTCATCAGAGGCTGCTCTCTTTGGACTTAAAGGCAAACGGTGACACCATGAACCGTGAAACGCACCGCCGCAAGCGAACGGCGCTGTGGTGATCGCATGCTACTCGATCTCCTCCCGGAGTTACTTCTTGAGGAAACTGCGCCCGATCAACTGCCGGTGGATCTGGTTGGTGCCTTCCCAGATTTGGGTAATCTTCGCGTCACGCATCAGGCGCTCGACCCGGTAGTCCTTGCAGTAGCCATAGCCGCCATGCAACTGCACGGCATCGGTGGCAATGCGCATGGCGATGTCGGATGCGCGCAGCTTGAGCATCGAGGCTTCGATGCCGATGTCCGCGGCGCCGGCATCGATCAGACGCGCGACGTGCCACATCCAGGCTTCGCACTGCGCCAGATCGGTCGCCATGTCGGCGAGCATGAACTGTATGCCCTGGAACTCGACGATGCGCTTGCCCGACTGCCGGCGCTCGTTGATGTAGGCCACGGCATCCTCGAACGCCGCACGGGCGATGCCCAGTGCATGCGCGGCCACGCTGGGCCGGGACTTGTTGAGCGAGGCGAGCAGCAGCTTGAGCCCGTCGCCGGGCGCCCCGAGCAGATTGGCGCGCGGCACGCGATAGCCGTCGAAGGCCAGCGTCGCGGTGCTGGATGCGCGCAAGCCCATCTTGTCCTCTTCGCGCACCACGGTGAGCCCCGGGCCGCCTCGCTCCAGCACCAGCGCGGAGATCGACTTGCGGCTGTCTTCGATGCCGCGCCACTTGCCGAACACGAGCATCATATCGGCATGCGCGCCGTTGGTGATGAAGGTCTTGGTGCCCGTGACGACGATCTCGTCGCCATCTTCCTCGAATCGGGTCGTCATGCCGGTGGCGTCCGAGCCCGCGGTCGGCTCGGTGATGACCAGCGAGGCGAGCGCGCCTTCGGCCAGCCGGGGCAACAGGCGCTGCTTTTGCTCTTCGGTGCCGAAATCGATCAACGGCTTCATGGCGTGAAAATTGGTCGCCCAGATCACGCCCGTCGACGCGCAGGCCTTGCTGATCTCCCTTGCGCACGCCAGGTACACGGCGTACGAAAGCCCGGCGCCGCCGTACGCCGCCGGCACGAACATGCCGTTGAGCCCGAGCGCGTTGATCGCCTTGACGTTGTCCCAGGGGAACTCGCCGCTTCGATCGTAGCGCTCGGCCCTGGGCGCGATCTCCTCGCGAGCCAGAGCGCGCACCGATTCGAGCACCATCGCCTCCTCGGAGGGCAGCGTCAGGGTCGCGTCGAGACGATCGAATATCGTCATTGCCGCAAAGCTCCAGCGCAAGGGTCAGGCGCCATCAATGCGCGATCCCCTGCCCGCCATCGACGTAGATCGTCTCGCCCGTCAGATAGGGAATGTTCTCGCTGAAGATCGCCGCGACCATGCGGGCGATGGCATCGGTACCGGCATGCGTTCCGGTCGGAATGCGACGACTGAGGTAGTCCTTGAGCGCACCTTGCGTCAACGCTTCGCGGTTCAAATCGGTCTCGATATAGCCGGGCGCGACGTCGACCACGCTGATTTTCTTCGGTGCCCATTCCACGGCGAGACACCGCGTGATCGCGCCCACGGCCGCCTTGGCGGCACAGTAGGGCACGTTGCGGCGCACCCCGATCTTGTCGAAGAACGACCCGATATTCACGATGATGCCGCCGCCGCTTTTCACCAGATGCGGGTACGCCTCGCGGCAAGTGGTGTAGACCGCGGTCGCATTGGTCTTCATCACCGTCTCGAACACGGAGGTCTCGAGCCGGTCGCTGGGACCGTCGAGGTGAATGCCGGCGTTGTTCACCAGCCCGTACAATCCGCCGGCGGCTTGCGCGAACTGTGCGAGAGCCGCACGGGCGCTGTTCTCGTCGGTGACATCGCAGGCGATGTTGAGCAGATTGGCCGCGATCTGCGCCGGCACCTCGAGGCTCTCCAGTCCGGTACCCTTGCGCGAGAAACAGCCCACTTTGAATCCGCGCTTCGCCAACTCCATGGCAATCGCCGCGCCGATCCCCCGGCTCGCACCGGTCACCGCAATGGCACGCTGTGCACTCATGTTTCAATCCGTCCCTTTTTTGCTGGCTCCCAGCGACATGCCTGCGGCGCAATTGTGCCCGCCTTGGCCCGCTCCACCAGTTCACGCTTGAGGATCTTGCCGCTCGCCGTGAGCGGAAACGCATCCATGATCATGAAATACTCGGGCATGTCGAACTTCGACAAGCCCTCTGCGTTCAAATGTTCCAAGGCCGCCTGGGCATCGAGTTCGGGCCCTTCGCGCAGAATGACGGCGAGACACACGCGCTCACCGAGGCGCTTGTCGGCGATGGGGAACGCCGCCGCCTTCACCACGGCCGGATGGCGCAGCATCAAGTTCTCGATCCTCGAGGGGAAGATGTTGTGTCCGCCCCGGATGATGAGATCCTTCTTGCGCCCGATGATGCTCAGATTGCCGCGCTCGTCCAGTTTGCCGAGATCGCCGCTCATGAACCAGCCGCCGGCATTGAACGAACTCTCGGTGGCCTGCTGATTGCCGAAGTAGCCGAGCATCAGCAGCGCGCCGCGTGTGCCGATTTCGCCTGTCTCGCCCACGGGAAGCTCGATATCGGGGTTCTCCTGATCGAAGATCCGCGTCTCGTAGCCAGCCGCTGCCCGACCGCAGGTCGAAGTGATGGTGACGACGTCGTCATCGGGCAGGGTGTACTGGTGGGAACCGTTTTCCGTCATGCCGTAGATGTTCTGCGGCTTGATGTCCAGATCGAGGAAAGCACGGGCGGTCTCCGGGGGAATGACCGAACCCGCCATGTAGAAGAGGTTCACCTTGCCCAGCTTAGCCATGCCGCGGGACCGCATCTCCCCCAGGATGTCGATCGCGTGGGTGGGCACGCCCATGACGTAGGTCGCGCCGGTTTCGACGACCCAGTCGAGCGGCTTCCTGCCCGGGGGCGGATCGTTCAGGATCAACTCGCAGCCGGCGACCAGGCACTGCTCCAGGGCGACCGTGCCGATGTGGTGACTGAGCGGACTGTGGCTGTAGAGGGCGGTACGATGATCGTGCCCCCAGTCCGCCACCATCGCGCGCCCGTTGGCGAGCAAGGTATTGTCGGAATGCAGGACGCCTTTGGGCAGCCCGGTGGTGCCCGAGGTGAACGCGAGATAGACGATCTTGTCCGGGTTCAGGTCCGGCGGCGGAAGGCTCGACGCGGCGATCGCCTCGCGGGACGGAAAAGCGTGCGCGCCGCCCGTTCGCGTCGCGGCGTCGCGCGACGTGTCCAGGCGGTAAACGCGCTTGATGCACCCGAGCGAGTGCGCCCGGTCGAAAACGTCGTGGCGATCGGCATCGGCGCCGTAGCCGGTCTGAGCGAAGAGCGCGGCCGTCTGTATCCGTTCGAGCAGACCGACGATCTCATCCACGGTGTAATTCTGGTGCAGGGACGGATTGCAGATGTAGCCGTTGCGCGAGCACGCAAGAAAGATCACCACGGCTTCGACGCGATTGGGCAGCCAGACCGACACGCGCTGTCCGCGTCGCAAGCCGGCAGCGTGCAGTTCGGCGGCGAGCGCATCGACCCATCGCAGCAAGGCCGCCCAGCTCAGCTGCACACGGGAATCTCGCAGGGCGTTGGCGTCCGGGCGCTCGTGCGCGTGGCGCTCGAGCAGCGAATAGAAGGTGTCGTCGCGCCACCAGCCCTTCGCGTAATAGCCGCGCGCCGTCTGCGGATCGTGCAGGGTGAGTATCGTGCTCATGCGAACCGGGAAGCTCCAGCGGGGAGGAGGCCATTGTAAGCGCTAAGCCGCGGCCATTGAAGACCGATCGGCGCAACCGTGGCATCATGCCGCTGGCGGTGATCCTGCGCGCCCTGGAGAACGAAAAAGCGGGAGATCGCTCCCCCATTCGACGCCTCGCGGCACTGACGCGAGCGCGCGCGGCGCGACAACCACACGGAGACTGGCATGCGCTACGACCTCGTCATCAAGAACGGCACGATCATCGACGGCAGCGGCAACCCCCGCAAAGCGGGCGACCTGGCGGTCAGCGGCGACCGGATCGCCGCCATCGGCGCGATCGCCGATGATGCGGCCGAAACCATCGACGCCTCGGGGCAGATCGTGTGTCCGGGCTTCGTCGACCCGCACACGCACTACGATGCCCAGATCACCTGGGATTCGCTGCTTTCCAGTTCGGCGGAGCACGGCATCACCACCGTGGTCATGGGCAACTGCGGCGTGGGCATCGCACCCTGCAAGCCGGCCGACCGCGAACTGCTGGCCGACGACCTCGTCACCGTGGAAGGCATCGACAAGGATGTTCTGATGCAGGGCATCCGGTGGGAATGGGAAAGCTATCCCCAGTACATCGACGCGGCCGAAAAGCGCGGATCGGCCCTGAACCGCGCCTTTCTCGCGCCGCTGGCGCCTTTTCGCACCTTCGTCATCGGGCGCGATGCGAACGAGCGCGCCGCCACCCCGGACGAGACCCGTGCGATCGCGGCCTTGCTGCACGACGCGATGGAAGCCGGCGCATGGGGCATCACGACCACCTTCAACCGTCAGCACATCGGCCACGGCGGCAAGCCGCTGGCTGCGCGGCTCGCGAGCCGCGAAGAGCTGGGCGCCTATGGCGGCGTGCTCAAGAAACTCAATCGCGGCGTGCTTCAGTTCGCCTTGACCAAACGTTATGCCACGCTCGCCGAGGACGAAGAGGAAACCCTCAAGTTCATGATGGAGGCAAGCGGCCGTCCCGCGACCTGGCTCTCGCTGAACAACCTGGTCGAGATGCCCGGCGCCATCGAAGCCATCCTCGACCGCATCGAGCCGCTGATCAAGAAGGGCGCCATGCCGCAGATCCTGACGCGCCCCTTGCTCTTCGACATGAACCTGCGCCGCCCCTTCATGTTCTCGGAGATGACTTCGGCGCGCGCACTCTTCGACGCCTCGTTCGAGAAGCAGATGGCGATCTACGCCGACCCGCAGTTCCGAGCGGCATTCAAGGACGAGCTGAAACTCGGCCGCAAGTGGACCACGCTCGCGCGCAATGTCATCGTCGTTGCCGTGGAGAATCCCGCACTGAAGGCCCTCGAAGGCAAGACCGTAGGCGAGATCGCAGACGCCCGCGCTCAGGACCCCAACGACACTTTCTTCGACATCGCCGTCGAAGACAACCTGCAGGTGAAGTTCGTCGTCCCGCGCGCGAACACCGATCACGAGGGCATCGGCCGCCTGCTCAAGGACAGGCGCACGATGATCGGGCTCTCGGATGCCGGCGCGCACCTCGACATGCTGTGCGAATCGGGCTACACGACCTACCTGCTCGGCCATTGGGTGCGCGAACAGAAGGCGCTCACGCTCGAGCATGCGATCAAGCGACTGACTTCCGAGCCGGCCGATTTCTTCGGCCTGAAGGACCGCGGCCGACTGCAGGTCGGTGCAGCCGCCGACATCTGCATCTTCGACGAGGCCAAGGTGAACTCGCCGCTGCGGCCCACGCCGGTGAAGGATCTGCCGGCGGGCGGCTCGCGTCTGTACTGCAAGGCCGAGGGCATCTCGCGCGTGATCGTCAACGGCCAGACGCTCTACCGCGAAGGCCAGCCGACGTCGGCTCGGCCGGGCCGGGTGCTGCGCTCACGCGACTATTGCTGACGACGACTCAGCGAAAATCGAACCCCTGCGCGCTCAGCTGCTCGCGCAGCTTGTCGCGCAGCCGGGCATGGAATTTCTTGTCCATGTCGTGCGTCCACGAATCCGGGGTGGTCGGTCGACCTGTCGACTCGTAGTGCGCCGCGAGGGCCGCGTCGTAGGCATCCAATGCGGCCACGGCCGCTGCCTGGTCGTAGCGCTCGTAGTGGACGGTTGCGCCGATGTCGATGCGAGGCTTCTGCGTCGGGTGCTCCGCGGGCCAGCCGAGGCACATGCCGAAGAGGCAGTAGACGCGCTTGGGCAGGCCGAGAATCTCCGCGGTCGCCAGCACGTTGTTGCGCACCGCACCGATCATCAAGCCCTGCAATCCGATCGACTCCGCCGCCAGGGATGCGGCCATTCCGACCAGCGCCGCATCGACGCTCGAAACCAGTCCCACTTCCAGATTGTTGTCGTCGAGGCTGTGACCGCGCTTCTTCATCGCATGCTCGATGCGCGTCATGTCGGCGCAGAAGGCGAGGAACACGGGCGCCACGGCGACGTGACGCTGATTGCCGGTGACGACGGCAAGCTTGGCCAGCGTCTCCGGATTGCGCACGACCACGACCGTGTAGGCCTGGATGTTGGAGGAGGTCGGCGCACGGAAGGCAGCCCGCAGCACGGCCTCGATCGCCTCGTTGCTCACCGGCTGATCGGTGTACTTGCGCACACTGACCCGGTTGTGCAGCAGGCGCATGGTTTCGCTCGTATACGTTTGGGAAAGACTGTCGTCGGGCATGATGGGTCCTTGCGTGCGAATTTTCTGTGGAGAGTACGGCCGAGGGGCGGTCTCAGTGGCCGAACGCGTCGCTGTCGGGCTTGCGTTTTTCGGCGAACGACTTGCCCAGCTCGGCGTGCTCTTCGGTGTCGAGGTACAGACGCAGCAGCAGATCGTGGGAGACCCGGGACAGACCGCCCACGCCGCCGTGGCGCGCAGTGAAAGCCGCCTTGATCGACGCAAGCGCGAACGCTCCGCGGTCGGCCACCTCGAGCGCCATCTTGCGGGTTTCTTCCTTCAGCTTGTCGTCGGGCACGACGCGGTTGATCAGGCCGATGGCCAGGGCCTCCTTCGCCGACAGGCGAGGATTGAGATACCACATCTCCTTGGCCTTCTTCTTGCCGACCAGGTCCTCCAGATACCAGGTGCCGTAGCCGGCATCGAAGCTGCCCATCATGGGGCCGACCTGGCGGAACACCGCGCTCTCCTTGGCGATGGTGAGGTCGCACATTACCTGCAGCACCTGGCCTCCACCCACGGCGAAGCCGTTCACCGAAGCGATGACCGGCTTCTGCAGGCGGTCGATCGACTCGTAGATCTCCAGTGTCGGCAGCATGCCCGCATAGAGATTGGTGTCTTCCAGGCCGTCCTTGCGCCCGCCGATGCAGAAGAACTTGTCGCCCGCCCCGGTGAGCACGAGCACGCGGGTGCGCGTCTCGCGGCGAATGTCGTTGATGCAATCACGAATTTCGTGGCACATCGTGGTGTTGAACATGTTGCCGTCGTGCGGGCGATTGAGCGTCAGCCAGCCGATGGGGCCTTCCTCTTCGTACAGAATCGTTTCGTAAGCCACTTTTCGCACTCCTGCTCTGGTTCATTCAGGTATCGGGACGCCCCCGCAAGGGCAGCCCCGCAGCGCCCGATCGATTCGGAGCATCGTCCCCGACTCGACCTGACATCGATCCGTCTCAAACAATCTTTCGGCCGCGCAATTCGGCGATCCGCTGTGCATCGTAGCCGAGCAAGCCGCCGAGCACGCTTTCGGTGTGCTCGCCCAGACGCGGCGGCGCCATGCGCACGCCCGCCTGTGCGCCGTCCACCTGAATGCCGAGCCCGACCTGCGGAATCGCCCGTCCGTCCGCCTCCAGCCGATACACCACGCCGCGCTCCTGCAATGCCGGATCGGCAGCGATTTCATCGACCCGGTAGATCGGACCCGCGGGCACCTTGGCTGCGGCCAGCAAGGGCAGCCAATGATCGCGCTTGAGGATGGCGCCGATGCGCTGCACGATCTCGCCGCGCGCGGCATGGCGCTTAGCGTTGGTCGCATACCGGGGGTCTTCGCCCATCGCGGGCTCGCCCACCGCACTCCAGAATCGCCGCCAGATGGCGTCGTTGCCGAGCGCGAGGTTCATCGGCGCATCTGCGGCATGGAAGACCTGATAGACGGCGATGACGCTGTCTTTGGCCCCGGTGCGCTGGGGCAACAGCCCCGACCCGAGATAGGGCACGATGCGCGGCGACATGAAGCGCGTCATGCTGTCGACCATGGAGACATCGAGCGCGCGCCCCTTGCCGCTGCGCGCGCGGTCGAACAGCGCCGCCAGGGTGATCATCGCCGCATCCATGCCCGCGATCAGATCCGCGGCCGGCGTGCCCACTTTCTGCGGATCGTTCTGGGCCTCGCCGGTGAGATCCATGACGCTCGAATAGCCTTCGGCAATGAGGTCGTAACACGGCATGTCGGCGCGCGGCCCCAGGAGTCCAAAGCCTGTCAGCGACAAGTGCACCAGATCGCCGCGCAGTGCCGAGAGGCTCGCATGATCGATGCCGAGCTTGCGCTGGGCGCGCGCCACGAGATTCACCAGCACGACGTCGCAGTGGCGAACCAGGTCGTGCAGCACCGCCC
>LNFM01005824.1_pt1 | contig 20876 bp, 22 predicted proteins | sample 596031 | NCBI WGS metagenome assembly LNFM01 (sample SAMN04254537, study PRJNA301005) | activated carbon metagenome | isolation source: dual media filters at the Ann Arbor, Michigan drinking water treatment plant | place: USA: Ann Arbor
CGCGGGACATGCGCTACCTGGAATCCCGCCTCGGCTGCCTCGGCCGGATCGCGGATGGCGTGGATGCGGTGCGCCGCGCCTGCCGGGAGGAAATCAAGGCCGGGGCCGACTACATCAAGATCATGGCCAATGGCGGCGTGGCCTCGCCCACCGACCCGATCTCCTTCCTCGGCTATTCCATGGACGAGATGCGCGCGGCGGTGGAGGAGGCGCAGCTCGCACAGACCTATGTCGCCGCCCATCTCTACACGGACGAGGCGATCAGCCGCGCGGTCGATGCCGGCGTGCGCAGCCTGGAGCACTGCAACCTCATCGAGGAAGCCACCGCCCGGAAGGCCGCCAAGGCCGGCGCCATCGCCTGCCCGACGCTGGTGACCTATGAGGCGCTGAAGAACGAGGGCGCCAGCTTCGGACTCGGCGCCGAGAGTGTGGCGAAGATCGACACGGTGCGGCTGGCGGGGCTGGCGAGCCTGGAGAAGATGCAGCGCGCCGGCCTGACCATGGCCTATGGCAGCGACCTGCTGGCGGAGATGCATCGCCACCAGTCGGACGAATTCGTCATCCGCGGCCGCGTGCTGCCGGCGATGGAGGTGATCCGCTCCACCACCGTGCACGCCGCCAAGCTGCTGCGCATGGAAGGCCAGATCGGCATCGTGGAACCCGGCGCCCATGGCGACCTGGTGGTGGTGGAGGGTGATCCGCTGAAGGACCTTTCCCTCCTCACGGGCCAGGGGAAGCATCTGTCCGTCATCATGCAGGGCGGGCGCTTCATCAAGGACCAGCTGGCGGCGTGATCCCGCCCGAGGACCGCTATCCGCACGCGCCACTGCCCTTCCGGCCCAGGCTGACCTGGCCGGGAGGCGCGCGGCTCGCGGTCTGGGTCTGTCCGAATATCGAGCATTACGAATTCCTGCCCGCCCAGCAGGGCAGCCCGCGCGACCCCTGGCCGCGCACGCCGCACCCCGATGTGCTGTCCTATTCGCTGAAGGATTTCGGGAACCGCGCCGGCGTCTGGCGGATGATGGAGTGCCTGGATGCGCACGGCATCCGCGGCAGCGTGTCCTTCTCCATGTCTGTCGGGGACATGTTTCCCGAAATCCTGGACGGCATGTTGCGGCGCGACTGGGACGTGTTCAGCCACGGGCTGTACAACACGCGCTACCACTGGAATCTGCCCGAAGACGCCGAGCGCGCCGAGATCGAGGCCAGCGTCGCCGCCTGGAAGCGCCTGACGGGGCGGCAGCTGCGCGGCTGGTTCTCCCCGGCGGCGTCCAACACGCTGGCCACGCCGGACCTGGTGGCGGAGGCGGGCATGTCCTATCTGTGTGACTTCTACCATGACGACCAGCCAACCCCGATCCGCGTCCGCCACGGCCGGCTGTGCTCCATCCCCTACAGCATGGACCTGAACGATGCGGTGATGATCGGCGCCGGCGCCGGGGAGGGCGCCGATTTCCTACGCGCCGGGATCGACATGTTCGAGACGCTGTATGCGGAAGGTGCCGTGCAGCCACGGGTGATGTGCATCGCGCTGCACCCCTACATCATGGGCCGCCCGCACCGCATCCGCTTCCTCGACGCGCTGCTCGCCCATATCCGGCGGCATGAGGGGGTGTGGTTCGCCACCGGCGCCGAGATGGCCGACTGGTATCTTGCCCATCACCACGACGCGGCGCTGGGCGCATGATCCCGCGCGGCATGGATCATGCGATCCACGGCTATTCCGCGCAGCCCGCGCGGCCGGATTTCCGCTGGCCCGGCGGCAAGCGGGTGGCGGTCTACCTGCTGCTGCATCTTGAACACACCGAAATCCAGCCTCCCGGCGACACGCATCGCGACCCACGCTTTCGCGGCGCCTTCTTCAGCGGCAACCCCGACTGGACCACCTACACCCAGCGCGACTACGGCAACCGCATCGGCGCCTGGCGCATCCTGGAATTGCTGGACCGCCTGCATCTGCCCGCCAGCGTCGCCTGCAACCTGCTGGCCGCGCAACGCCACCCGGAGCTGGTCACGGCGTATCGGGACCGCGGCTTCGAGCCGGTGGCGCATGGCCTGTCGGCCAGCCGCATGACCACCAGCCGGATGAGCGAGGCGGAGGAAGCCGCCTCCATCGCCATGGCGCGGGATGGACTGACGAAGATATGGCCCGGCGCCACCGGCTGGCTCGGCCAGGACCACGGCGCCACCAGCCACACGACGCGCCTGCTGGTCGAGGCCGGCTTCGATTACAGCCTGGACTGGGCCAATGACGAGGAAGCCTACCGGCACGCCTCCGGCCTTCTGGCCCTGCCGCCGCCCGGCGAATGGGACGATGTGCAAACCCTGTGGCTGCGCCGCGTTCCGGTCACCGCCTGGCCCGCCTTGGTGGCGGAGGCGCTGGACCGGCTGCTGGCGGAACCCCGCGGCGGCCGGGTGCTGGGCCTCGGCATCCATCCCTGGCTGCTCGGCGCGCCGCACCGCATCCGCTACCTGGGCGAGGCGCTGGAAGGCCTCACCCGTCGCCGCGACCTGCACATCGCCACCGCCGGCGCATTGGCCGCGGCGGCGCGCGCCGGCCTGCGCTGACCTCAGGCGTGCTCGGCCACGCGCGCGCTGGCCGGCGAAGATGCCGCGGCCGCCTGGCCCTTGACCCAGAACACGCTGACGATGTCGATGGGCTGCATCGGATCCTCGATGCCGCGATCCCGGCGGAAATCATTCACCGCATCCCGGCAGCCTTGGACCGCGCCGTAGTCATCCACGATGATCACGCCATTTGGCGAGACCTTGTCATAAAGGGCGGTCAGCCCGTCCATGGTCGATTCGTACATGTCGCCATCCAGCCGCAGGATCGCCAGGCGCTCGATCGGGGCGGTGGGCAGGGTGTCGCGGAACCAGCCCTTCAGGAAGCGCACCTGGTCGTCCAGCAGCCCATACCGGGCAAAATTGGACTGCACTTCCTCCAGGCTGATAGCGAGTTCCTTGTAGACGGAAAGATCATCATCCAGCCCGTCCTGCGGATAGGCCGCCGCATTGGGTGGCGGCAGCCCCTCGAAGGAATCGGCGACCCAGACACGGCGGTCGGTCACGCCATAGGCGGCCAGCATGGCCCGCATGAAAATGCAGGCGCCGCCGCGCCACACCCCGGTCTCGATGAAGTCGCCGGGCACGTTGTTGCCCAGCACATGCCAGATGGAGTCACGGAGATTGTCGATCCGGCGCACGCCGATCATGGAATGGGCCTTGAGCGGCCAGTCATGCCCCAGCTCACGCCGCATGGCATCGAACTGCGTAGGGGCCGGACCCATCCCGGGATCTTCGTAGATGAGGCCGGTGATGCAGCGCTTCATCATGTCGATATAGAGGAGTCGGGGATCATTTTGGATCACGGGTTCGGCCTCCGGGGCATATCGGCCGATCTGTAATGGTGCCCGGTTAAGGGAACCTTGCGCCGCGCGCGCCCTCAGATGAACTGCCCGCGCAAAAACCCCAGCGCGGGCAGGGGGCTCCAGGCCTTGGGCAGGTCCGCACGGCGGATCGGCGCCACCGAATAATGCGGCACCGGCTGCTTCGACCGCCGCAGAAAATCCTCATAGGCCGAGACCTGCTGCGCCCGCCACGCCCGGTCCTCCAGCGCCGCCATGCGGTTGCGGTACACATTGGCCACGCGCGAACGCCGCCCGGCCGTGGCGATCACGGCCCAGAGCGTGTCGTCGTCCCGGGCACCGGCGGTGCTGCCGCCGAGAGGGGTGAGGTGCTGCACGGCCCTCAGAGTCGCAAACCGGTCGCGTGCCGGTCAAGCGCCGCGTGGCTTTGCGCGCGGGTCTTTGCCTCGGCGGCGCTTCGTGGGATCAAACCCTCCGGCAAGGAGATGCATCGGGATGATCGACTTCTACACCTGGAACACGCCGAATGGCCGCAAGATCTCGGTCGCGCTGGAGGAAATGGGCCTGCCCTACAAGGTCCACACGGTGAACATCTCTAAGAAGGAGCAGTTCGAGCCGGACTTCCTCAAGATCTCCCCGAACAACCGCATCCCGGCGATCACCGACCCGGACGGGCCGGATGGCCAGCCGATCAGCGTCTTCGAATCCGGCGCCATCCTGCTGTACCTGGCGGAGAAGACCGGGAAGTTTCTGCCGAAGGATACGCGCGGCAAGGTCGCCGTGACGGAATGGCTGATGTGGCAGATGGGCGGCTTCGGCCCGATGCCCGGCCAGGTGCACCATTTCCTGATGCAGCCGGAAGGCCCGGCGCGGGATTACGGCTTTGCGCGCTACCACGCCGAGACCAAGCGCCTGTACGGCGTACTGGATCGCCGCCTGGCCGGGCGGGACTATGTCGCGACGGAAGGCGAGCCGAGCATCGCCGATTTCGCCATCCTCGGCTGGGCCTGGCGGCATGAACGGCACGAGGTGCCCTTCGACGACCTGCCCAACGTGGCCGCCTGGTACGCCCGCATGATGGCCCGCCCCGCCACCCAGCGGGGCTTCGACGTCGCGCTGTCCTGACCGGACCGCCCCTTATCGCCGCAGCCGGGCCAGCGTATCGGCCTCGGCCGCGGCGGTGATGGCGACCACATCGGCCGGCAGCAGCAGCCGTTCCGCCGCCAGCCGTTCCGCCGCCGCCTTCACCGCGGCCACATAGGCGGAGGGCGTGGCGTAGCGCTCAGCGAGCGAGGGGCGCGGGTCGCCCGCCGCCTCGCGCTCCGCCCGCGTCATCGCGAAGGGCACGACGGCGCCGGTATTGTAGCAGAGCGCGCCTTCGGCGAAGCCGGCGGAGCGTGGGTTCCAGCCGGTATAGGTCGCCTTCGGCACCTCGATCACCGGGCTGCGCAGCCCGCCCACCGCATTGCCATCCGCATCCACCCGCGGCACCAGCACGGCATATTCACCGCGCACCACGGGCGGCATCACATCATTATCCACCAGCTGCGCCGGCCCCAGCGTGCCGCGGTAGCCCAGGGCCGGAATGGCCGGATAGGCGCCCTCGGCCGGCACCAGCGTGCCATGCGCGCGCATCGGGAAGCGGCTGGCCGGCGGCTCCACCCCCTCCCGCATCCATTGCTCCATCGCCACCAGCAGCGCCCGCATCGGTGCGCCGCCCTGCAGCGGGTTCACCGGCAGGGCGCAGCGATCGAGGCGGTTGGCCACCGCGGTCGGGGCCGCGAAATGCGGATGGCCCGTGAGGGTATAGGCCCGCACCTCCGGCGGCAGGTCCAGATGCTGGCCCTGGGTGTCCGTCACCAGCAGCGAAGCCCGCGCGCCCCAGAACTCATATTCGCTGTCGGTCTGCATGATGCGGGGGCAGGTGGCGCTGATGCGGCAGCGCAGCATCAACCCATCGCGCCGGCCGGTCAGATGGTCCTCCGTCACAGCATAGGTGAAGGGGAACTGGTCGGCCGGGTAGTGCCGGTCCGCATGCGGCGTCGGGTTGCGGCCGGGCTGGGCGAAGCGGGCATTGGTATAGGTGCGGCGCGTGCCGGGGATATGCGGCAGCATCGCCTCATAGACCTGGCGGCCGCGCTCATCCTCGTTGAAGCCGAGATACAGGTAGTCCCGCACCATGCGGCCGGATTGCGAGATGCCGTGCAGCACCGCCCGGTCCACCGCGACGCGCCCGGCCACGGCCAGGGGGTTTGCCGCGCTGCGGTCGCGCCGCAGGAAGCTGCCCACATCCCGCACCGCCGCGAAGGCGATGCCCTGCACGGCGGGGTCCCGTGCGGTGTAGATGAATTCATACAGCGCGCCCGCATCCAGGCCGGGTGGGCGCGTGATCTCGATGCGCTGCGGGTCGAGGAACCGGAAGGCCAGCCCCGGCGGGGTCTGCCGCGCATCCCCGGCCTGCACGCGGGCGGTCAGCGTGGCGCCATCCGGGCTGGCGGCCGGGTAGGTCAGGCGGACCGTCACCGGGCTGGTGGTGTTGTCGAACAGGAACTCCTCGCGTGAGGGCCCCGTGACGCCCTGCAGCACCGGTGCCTCCAGCCGCAGCCCGGCGCCGCGGCCCTCGCCCGGCGGGATATCGGCCTGCCAGCCGACCCAGACCATGGTGTAGCCCTGCTGCATCAGGAAGCCGTTGCCGGGGGCGCGGTTCAGCAGCAGCGCATTGGCCACGCCATCATTGTAGAGCTGGCCCATCAGCTCCCGCCCGCGATTCGGCACTTCCACGATCATGGTGCCGTTGCCGCGCAGCGGTTCCGCCGGACGCAGGATCACCACCTCCGTCACCGCCTCCACCCGGCCCTGGGCGTTGCGCGGCGCGCGGTCCAGATCGACGATCACGGCGTTGCGCGGGTCCGCCGGGTCCAGCGACAGGGTGGCCCGCGCCGCAATCCGCTCATACGGCCCGGCCTGGCCGAAGGATTGGCCGTTGAAGGCGGGCTCCGGCGTGCCGGTGATCTCGAAGCGGGTGACTTCCGCGGCGGCATGGGCTGTCCAGCCGAACAGCCCTGCCAGGGCCAAGGCGCCAAATCGCATGTCTCGTTTCCCCCGCGGCGCGGCCGCTTCGCTTGGTCTTGCGGCGAATCTTCCTCCTCCCACGCGGTGCCGGCAAGAGCCTGGCGCACAGGTGCTTGCCCCCCCGCGCATGGCCGGCTAAAGAGCGCGCTGCATACGTCGTGCAACTTCACACCCTGAGGAGGGGTGGCCGAGTGGCTGAAGGCGACGGTTTGCTAAACCGTTATAGGGGTTAAACCCTATCGAGGGTTCGAATCCCTTCCCCTCCTCCAGCCCGCCAACCTGCGCGGCATTGCGGCCCTTGCCAGCCGCCCTCCCGCCTTACATGACAGCAGCATGACCAAGACATTCGACCTGCTGGTAATCGGCGGGGGCATCAACGGTGCCGGCATTGCCCGGGACGCCATCGGGCGCGGCCTGTCCACCTGCCTGGTGGAACGCGGCGACCTGGCCAGTGGCACATCCTCCAACTCCTCCAAGCTGGTGCATGGCGGCCTGCGCTACCTGGAGCATTACGAATTCCGCCTGGTGCGGGAGGCGTTGGCCGAGCGCGAGGTGCTGCTGCGCATCGCGCCGCACATCGTCTGGCCCATGCGATTCGTCCTGCCGCACCGGGCGGAGATGCGGCCGCGCTGGCTGATCCGCGCCGGGCTGTTCCTGTACGACCACCTGGCGCGGCGGGTCAGCCTGCCGGGGGCGGAGGGGCTGGATTTCCGCAAGCACCCCTTCGGCGCGCCGCTGTCGCCGGCCATCGCCAATGGCTTCGCCTATTCGGATTGCTGGGTGGAGGATAGCCGCCTGGTGGTGCTGAACGCCAAGGACGCCGCCCGCCGCGGCGCCAGCATCCGCACCCGCACCGCCTTCGTGGATGCGGCACGCGATGCCGAGGGCTGGACGGTACGGCTGCGCGGTTCGGACGGGACGGAGGAGACGGTGCGCTGCAAGGCGCTGGTCAATGCTGCCGGCCCCTGGGTGCTCTCGGCGCAGGACCAGACCCATGCCGCGCGCGCCGGCAGCGTCCGCCTGATCCGCGGCAGCCACATCGTGCTGCCCGCGCTGTATGAGGGCGACCAGGCCTATATCCTGCAGAATGACGATCGCCGCGTGGTCTTCGTCATCCCCTATCAGGGCCGCTTCTCCCTGGTCGGCACCACCGATGTGCCGCATGAGGGCGATGCCGCCACGGCGCATTGCACGCCGGAGGAAGCCGAATACCTGTGTGCCGCCGTCAGCCGCCAGTTCAAGCGGCCGGTAACGCCGGCGGAGATCGTCTGGTCCTATTCCGGCGTGCGGCCGCTTTATGATGACGGCACGGATGATCCCTCCGCCATCACGCGCGACTACGTGCTGAAGCTGGACACCGAGGCGGCGCCGCTGCTCAGCATCTATGGCGGCAAGATCACCACCTATCGCCGCCTGGCGGAGGATGCGGTGGAGAAGATCGCCAAGGCCCTGGGCCGCGACGCCGCGGCCTGGACCGCCGGCGCCGCGCTGCCCGGCGGCGAATTCGGCGGCCGTGACCTGCCGGGCTATGAGGCGGAGATCGCGGCGCGCTACCCCTGGCTGCCCGAAGACCTCCGCGCCCGGCTGGTGCGGGCCTATGGCAGCGAGGTGCCGGACCTGCTGGGGCAGGCGGCCTCCCTGGCCGATCTCGGCCAGGACCACGGCGCCGGCCTGACGCAGCGGGAGGTGGAGTGGCTGATGCGCGAGGAATGGGCGCAGACGGCGGAAGACATCATCTGGCGCCGCTCCCGCCTCGGCCTGCACATGACAGCCGCGCAGCGGGAGGCCTTCGCCGCCGCTATTTGAGCTGGCTGTCCTTGCTGCCGCGGCGGTTGATGCCGAAGGCGGCGGGACGCTTGTCGCGGGCCGACTGGCAGGCCACGCAGGTGCGCACCCCAGGCAGGGCGGCCCGGCGGGCTTCCGGGATCTCCTCGCCGCATTCCACGCAGTGGATCTCGCCGGGCCCCGCGGTCATCCGTGCTCGGGCGCGCAAGATGCCGTCCCGCACCGTGTCGTCGATCTGATCCTGCACCGCGCCGTCCGGCGCCCATCCGCTTGCCATGCAGCAGAGATGGGCAGGCCGGCCGGCGGTTGGAAGGCCGGGGTCAGTAACGCTTGTAGGACAGGAACTTCCCGGTCATGCCGATGCGCACCCGGTCGCCCTTCTGGTCCGGCTGGCGTTCCATGGTCATGTCGAAGTCGATGGCGGACATGATGCCATCGCCGAATTCCTCATGGATCATCTCCTTCCAGCTGGGGCCATAGACCAGCACCAGCTCGTAGAAGCGGTAGATCAGCGGGTCGGTGGGGGGCATCTGCACGGCGCCGCGGAAGGGGATTTCGCACAGCGTCGCGGCCTCCTCCTCATCCAGGCCCAGGATGTCGGCCAGCCCCTCCGCATGGTGCGGCTCGGCACTCATCTGGCCCATGCACAGCGCGCAGGTCCAGGTGGGGGACATGCCGATGCGGTTGGCGAGGTCGGCCCATTTCAGGCCCTTGGCCTTCTTGATCTTCAGGATCTTGCGGCCGAGCGCGGTCTTTTCGTCGTTCACAAGGTATTCTCCCAAGATTTTGGCTCCCAAACTGGCACCGCCCGCGCGGACCATCCGGCGGGCGGCGCGCTCGCGCGGAATTCGCGGGAGCGGGTGATGAGGAAATCGAGCACATGGTCGCGCAGCGCGTGATAGCCGGGCATGTGATGCAGGTTGGCGCGGGTGCGCGGGCGGGGCAGGGGGTTCGCCACCACCTCCGCGATCCGCGCGCCGGGGCCGTTGGACATGAGAAGGATTCGGTCGGCGAGCAGGATCGCCTCATCCACGTCATGGGTGATCATGAAGCCGGTCTGGCCGGATTCCGTGACCAGCCGCGCCACCTCCTCCTGCAAGGCGCCGCGGGTGAGGGCATCCAGCGCGCTGAACGGCTCATCCATCAGCAGGATTTTCGGTGCAATCGCGAGCGCGCGGGCGATGCCGACGCGCTGCTTCATGCCGCCGGAAAGCTGCGCCGGCTTGCGGTCCGCCGCCGCTTCCAGCCCGACGCGGGCAAGCGCCGTGCGGGCCTCGGCGTCGCAGCGGGCGCGGGACCAGTCGCGGTGCCGGCAGGACAGGGCGAAGGCCACATTGCCGGCCGCCGTCAGCCAGGGCAGCAGCGCATGCGACTGGAAGATCACGGCACGATCCAGCGCGGGGCCGGAGACCTCCTTGCCATCCACGATCAGCGCGCCCTCGTCAGGCGCATCCAGCCCGGCCAGGATGTTCAGGATGGTGGTCTTGCCGCAGCCGGAATGGCCGACCAGGCAAACGAACTCGCCCGGCGCGATGGTGAACCACACATCCTCGAACACCGTGATGCCACCGAAGCGGCGGGCGATGCCCTCGACGGAGACGTCGGGCCTTTTCATTCGGCCCATCCCACGGCGCGTTGCAGCATGCCCAGCAGCCGGTCCAGCAGCAGCCCGACCAGGCCGATCAGCAGGATGGCGATGACGATGTCCGCGATGGACAGGTTGTTCCACTGGTTCCAGACCCAGTAGCCAATGCCCGTGCCGCCCACGAGCATCTCCGCCGCCACAATCACCAGCCAGGCGATGCCGATGGAAATCCGCATCCCCGTGACGATGGTCGGCGCCGCGGCCGGCAGGATGATCTTCCAGGCCGTGCGCCACGGCCCGGCTTCCAGCGTGCGCCCCACATTCAGCCATTCGCGCCGCACGCTGGCCACGCCGAAGGCGGTGTTCAGCAGCATCGGCCAGATCGAGCAGATGAAGATGACGAAGACGGAGCTGATATTGCTGTCCTTGATCGAATAGAGCGCCAGCGGCATCCAGGCGAGCGGCGAGACCGGCCGCAGGACCTGGATGAAGGGGTTCAGCGCCGCATTCAGCAGCGGCGACATGCCAATGGCGAAGCCCAGCGGAATCGCGACAAGCGCCGCGATCCCAAAGCCGATGCCGACGCGCATTAACGAAAAAGCGATCTGAACGCCGATGCCCTGGTCGTTGGTGCCGCGCACATAGAAAGGATCCCGCGCCAGCTCGACGATCCGCCAGAAGATGTCGGAGGGCCTGGGCATGGCCGTCTGCCCGCCCTGCGCCGCCGCCTGGCCGAGCAGCGCCGCATATTCGGGGTCCAGCGGCGGGCCGCTGGCGCTTGTCGCGGCCACGATCGCCAGCTCCCAGCCGCCGAGAAAGACGGCCAGGATCAGCAGCGACAGCGTCGCCGATTGCCAGAACGGAATCTTGGTCTGCATGGATCAGGCGCGGATCGCGCGTTCCGTCCAGGCCGCAGGATCAGCGGGGTCGAAGACGCGGCCCATGATGGTCTCGGTCCGCATGGCGCTCGCCGGCACCGGCAGGCCCAATTCGCGCATCGCCTTGCCAGCATCGAGCGCCAGGAACACCTGGCTCGCCACCTGCGCGTAGTCCACCTCCTGCCGCAGCTGCCCCCAGCGGCGCATCTGGGTGAGGATCCAGATTGCCATGGAGTGCCAGGGGAAGGGGTCGAAGCCGATGCGGTCCGGCACGCGGCGCACCTGGCCGAGGCCATCCGCATAGGTGCCGGTCAGCACCTGGTTCACCACCGTCTCCGGCTGGTTCAGGTAGTTCTGGCCGGAGATCGCCGCCGCCACCTCCCGCCGGTTTTCCGCCTTCTGGGAATAGGCCGTGGCCTCGACGATCGCGCGCATCAGCGCGGCGAAGGTATTGGGCGTTTCGGTGATCATGCTGCGCGGCACGGCGAAGGCGCAGCAGGGGTGGCCCTCCCACAGTTCCTTGGTCAGCAGGTGGATGAAGCCAACACCGTCGAAGACGGCGCGCTGGTTGAAGGGGTCCGGCCCGAGAAACCCGTCGAGATTATCGGCGCGGAGATTGGCCACCATCTCGGGCGGCGGCACGGAGCGGATCTGCACGTCCCGATCCGGATCGACGCCGTTCTCCGCCAGATAGTGGCGGAGGAGGTAGTTGTGCATCGAGAAGTCGAAGGGAACGCCGAAGCGGAAACCCCGCCAGTCGCGCGGGTTGCGCTTGTCGCGATGCTTGGTCGCCAGGGTGATGGCCTGGCCGTTGACGTTCTCGATGGCGGCGACCGCGAAGGGAATCGGCTGCGCCACGCCGACGCCGAGCGACATGGCGACCGGCATGGGCGACAGCATATGCGCCGCATCGAATTCCCGCGCGATGGCGCGGTCGCGGATCACCGCCCAGCCGGCGGTGCGGACCACCTCCACGTTCAGCCCGTGCTTCTGATAGAAGCCCATGGGATGCGCCATGATGATCGGCGTGGCGCAGGTGATGGGGATGAAACCGATCTTCAGGTCGCGCTTTTCCAGCGGCCCGGTCCCTTGCGCCATCGCCTCCTTCGCCGCATCGATCGGGAAGACGCTGGCCAGGGCGGCGAGCAGCGTGGCCGCGCCGAAGCGCTGTGCCATGGCGCGCCGCGTCGCGGCTTCCGGGAAGACGGCGCGCAGCACGGCGGCTTCCGCCACCTCCGCCATTGCCTCCTCGCCATCCGCCACCTCGGCCGAGCAGGCGAAGGGCGAGGCGTGCCGGCCACAGCCGCAGCCGTTCAGCATGGCATTCGGGTCCAGCGGATCGGTGGTGAGGCGACGCGTCATGTCAGTCTCCCTCTGCTCAGGGGGAGCTATGCAACCGTCGTGCCGGCCAGCCGGCGCGCCCGGCCGCCATGGCGACGGCGCCGGGTCGATGATTCATTGGGCGATGCGGATAAAACGCGGGCAGTTCAGCCCTGTTCCAGCGCCCGCGCCAGGCTGGCGGACAGCGCCTCCGCCGCCGCCGGCAGGCGCCGGCCGCGGCGGGCCAGCAGGGCGATGCGGCTGCCCGTCAGCAGCGGGTCCGCCAATGGAATCGCGCGGACCTTGCCCTGTTCCAGATGCAGCGCCAGCACGCGCGGCACCATCACCGCCACGCCCTTGCCATCCGCCACGAAGCCGGCGGCGACATGCGCCGAATTGGTCTCCAGCACCGGGCGGATCGGCACCCCTGCGGCCCGGCAGGCGGTATCGAACAATGCGCGCGAACTGCCGAGGTGGGATGGCGCGACCAGCGGCATGCCGGCCAGATCGGCCAGGGTCAGCGTATGGGCATCGGCCAGCTTGTGGGTCGGCGCCAGCATCACCGCCAGCGGTTCCGCGGCGGAAGCCAGCACCTCCACCTCCGGATCCGCGGGCGGGTTGAAGGCGATGCCAAGATGGCAGGTGCGGTCCTGCAGCGCGGCCAGGATCGCGGCAGATCCGACCACGGCGATATCCAGCGTCACGGCCGGGTAGGCGGTGCGGAAGCTGGACAGCGCATTGGCCAGGCCGCAGGCGGCGAAGCTCTCCACCAGGCGCAGCACCACATGGCCACGCCGCACGCCGCGCAGCGCATCCAGATCCGCGCGCAGGCGTTCCGTCAGCTGCGTCGCCTCCCGCCCATGATGCAGCAGGATCTCGCCCGCCGGGGTCAGCCCCACGCCGCGCGCGCCGCGTTCCAGAAGCTGCACGCCGAGGTCTTCCTCAAGCTGCTGGATGCGGCGGCTGATCGCCGATTGCGCCAGGCGCAGCCGCAAGGCGGCCTCCCGCATCGAGCCGGCCTGGGCGACGGCCAGGAAGCAACGCAGACCGGCTGGCAGCATTCTCGTTGTCTCGTCCTGGTACGCACCACGTCCCTAGAGTTTCCGCTTGTGGCTGCGGCGTCAACCGTCTGGTATGCAGACGGTGTTCAACGAAGTGGCGACGCATGATCATCGAGGGTGTGCCGTTCCAGGTGGCGGATTGGTCGGGCTGGCCGGAGACCCGCCATGCAGGTGAAACCGGCCATGCGCTGTGGCGCACGCTGGAGGTTGGCAATATCCGCGTGCGCATGGTGGAGTATTCGCCCGGCTACCTGGCCGACCATTGGTGCTCCCGCGGCCATGTGCTGCTGGTGATGCAGGGGGAGCTGGTGACGGAGCTCGCCGATGGCCGCATCTTCACGATGCGGGAGGGCTGTTCCTACCAGGTGGCGGAGAATGCCGAGCCGCATCGCAGCCGCACGTCCACGGGTGCGAAGCTGTTCATCGTCGACTGATCGCGCAGGAGAGGACCATGTCCGTCCGCAACGCCGTGCTGGAAGATGCGCTGGTCGAGGCGCGGGAGGGCTATGCCAGCGCGCGCCCGCGTAGCGCCGCACGCCATGCCGAGGCGGCGGAGGTGATGCCCGGCGGCAATACCCGCAGCGTGCTGTTCCACGGGCCCTTTCCCTTCACGGCGGAAAGCGGCGAGGGCTGCCGCGTGCGGGACCTCGACGGCCATGTCTGCGTCAGCATGATCGGCGAATACACCGCAGGCCTGTTCGGCCATTCGCATCCCGCAATCCGCGCCGCCGTGCTGCGGGCGCTGGACACCGGCGTGAACCTGACCGCGCACAACCCCTTCGAGGCGCGCTTTGCCCGGCTGGTGCGGGACCGTTTTCGCTCGCTGGAGACGCTGCGCTTCACCAATTCCGGTACCGAGGCCAATCTGCTAGCGCTGGCCTGTGCGACGATCGCGACGGGGCGGAAGACGATCCTCGGTTTTCGGGGCGGCTACCATGGCGGTCTGATGACTTTTGGCCTTGGCGCCAACCCGATCAACGTCCCTCACAAGGTGGTGCTGGCGGGCTACAATGATTTGGCGGAAGCCAGCGCCCTGGCGCGCGAAAATGCCGGCGACCTGGCCGCGATCATCCTGGAGCCGATGCTGGGCGGCGGCGGCTGCATTGCCGCGACGGATGCGTTTCTGCGCGGCCTGCGTGCGCTGGCGGATGAGACGGGCGCGGTGCTGATCTTCGACGAGGTGATGACCAGCCGCCTCGCCCCCGGTGGCTTGCAGGAGCTGACCGGCGTCACGCCGGACCTGACGACATTGGGGAAGTATGTCGGCGGCGGCATGTCCTTCGGCGCCTTTGGCGGGCGGGCGGCGCTGATGGCGATCTTCGATCCACGGCGCGCCGATGCCGTGCCGCATGCGGGCACCTTCAACAACAACACCCTGACCATGTCCGCCGGCATCGCCGCGCTGTCCGAGATCTACACGCCCGATGTCGCGCGCAGCCACAACGCCCGCGGCGATGCGCTGCGCCAGGCCTTGCAGGCAGCGGCCGGGGGGCTGCCCATCCAGGTGACGGGCCGCGGCAGCATGATGGCCTTCCACTTCATGCCGACGCCGCCGCGCAATGCGGAGGACGCCGCCGCCGGCAACCAGGCCTTGAAGGAGCTGCTGTTCCTCGATCTGCTGGATCGTGGCTACTACATCGCGCGGCGCGGCATGGTGGCGCTGTCGCTGATGGTGGGGGCCGAGGAAGCCGAGGGGTTTGTGGCCGCCTTCGCCGATTTCTGCGAGATCAGGGGGGCGTTGATTCGGGAGGCGGTGGGGTAGGGGGCGCGAGAGCCGAACCCCCACCCCGACCAGCCTTCGGCGTTGCGGCAGCGCCGCAACCCCCCGCTTCGCAGGGGAGGGAGAAGAAGCCCTCCCCCGTTTACGGGGAAGGGTTGGGTGGGGGCTTAGCGCCCCCCGCGCTTCACACCTTCACGGGCGTCCCGAACTGCCCGGCATGGGCGAATTCCGCGATCGGCTTGCGCACCCGCGGCGCCACTTCCCGCGCGGCCAGGGCTTCCGGCAGGGAGGAGGCGGCGCCGATCTCGCCGAAGGCGATCGCCACCACCGGCTCATGCCCCTCCGGCACGCCCAGCTCGCTGCGCGCCCGCGCCAGGTCGAAGCCGCGCATCTGGTGGCTGCCGAGGCCGAGCTCCACCGCCTGAAGCGCCATCTGCGCCACCGCCTGACCCAGATCATACATCGCGACGGCATTCGGGTTGCCGTTGGCAGCGAAGGTGGATCGGGCGAAGCCGATCATCAGCAGGCCGGTCTGCGCGGCCCAGCCCTGGTTGTTCGCGCTCAGCAGCGACAGCAGCTTGGCGAAGGCCTCGGGGTCGGCATCCTTGCGGGCGGTGACGAAGACCCAGGGCTGCTCGTTGAAGCAGGAGGCGGCCCAGCGCGCGGATTCCAGCAGGCTGGCTTCCTGGGCCGCGCTCACCGGCGCGCCGGTGAAGGCGCGCGGGCTCCAGCGGGCCTGCATCAGGGCGTTGATCTTGTGGGCAACGGGGGCGGTACGGTCGGTCACGCGTCGATCCTTGTCACTGTCGTTCCATGTTGGTGCGCTGGACCACCTCGGCCCAGCGCGCCATCTCGGCCTGCACGGCGGCGCGCGTCTCGGCGGGGGTGCCTGGCGCGCGCGGCGTCAGCCCCAGCCCACCGAGCCGCGCTTGCAGCTCCGCATTGCCATGCATCGCCTGTGCCACGTCCGTGATGCGCCGCACAACCGCCGGCGGCGTATTGGCCGGCGCGCCGATCGCGTACCAGGTGACGATGTCGAAGCCGGGTTGGCCGAGCGCCTCCGCCACCGTCGGCACCTCCGGTAACAGCGGCGATCTCTCGCCGGAGGTGATGGCCAGCGCCCGCACTTCCCCGGCCCGGATCTGGCCGAGCACAGCCGACGCCGTCTCCGCCACCACCTGCACCTCGTTGTTCCGCAGCGCGATGATGGCGGCCGGCGTGCCGCGATAGGGCACATGGGTCAGCCGGAAACCGCCGGCGCTCTGCACCGCCTCCGCCACGAAATGCTGGGTGCTGCCGACGCCGACGGTGGCGAAGTTGATGGCATCCGGCCGCGCCTTGGCCTGCGCCACCAGATCCGCCATGTCCCGCGGCCCGCCCGGCGCGGCCAGGATGACCAGGCCGGTGGAGGCCACCATCGCCACCGGCTCGATATCCGCGCGCGGGTCATAGGGCAGGGTGCGGTACAGCGCGGCCGAGACCGCGAAGCCGTTGTTCAGCAGCATCAGCGTGTGGCCGTCAGTGGCCCGGGCCAGGGTGTTGGCGGCGAGCGTGCCGCCGGCGCCGGGGCGATTCTCCACCACCACGGGCTGGCCCCAGGCCGCCGCCATGGACGGCGCCAGCAGCCGGGCCACGATATCCGTGGTGCCGCCGGGGGCGAAGCCCTGGATGAAGCGCACGGGCCGATCCGGCCAGGCCGGCTGGGCGCGCACCGCCTGCGGCAGCAACAGCGCAGGCAGGGCAAGGGCGGTGCGGCGGCCGATCTGCGGACTCATGGACATTCTCCCTGGGCTGTTGCAATCGGGGCGATGCAATCGTTTGTTGTCGTCTCCATTACGGCAGTGCCGTGACCCGTCAAGCCTCTTGCGACCCCACCGAGGAATCCCGCCATGTCCGACCCCGCCCTTATCCGCCGCCTCCAGGTTGCCGAACTGGTGCAGAACTGGGCCGTGTGGCGCGATGCGGGGGATTGGGACCGCTTCGCCACCTGCTGGCACGATGACGGGCGGATGATGGCCACCTGGTGCCAGGCCTCGGCGGCGGATTTCATCGCCGCCTCCAAGGCCGGCTGGGCGCGCGGCGTTTCCATCCTGCATTTCCTTGGCGGCTGCTCGGTGGATATCTCGGGCAACCGCGCCATCGCCCAGACCAAGATGACCATCAGCCAGCGGGCGGAGGTGCATGGCGTGCTGGTGGATGTGGTCTGCACCGGCCGCTTCCACGATTTCATCGAGGAGCGTGACGGCAAATGGGGCATCGTCCTGCGCCAGCCGATCTATGAGAAGGACCGGATGGACCCGGTGGATCCGGCGGCGAGGCTGGAGCTGGACCCGGCCCTGCTGGCCCGCTTCCCCGAGGGCTACCGCCATTTGGCCTATCTCCAGACCGGCATCGGCTATGAGGTGAAGACCGACATGCCCGGGCTGAAGGGGGAGAAGGTGCAGGCGCTGTATGCCGCGGGGCGCCGCTGGCTGGCCGGGGAACCACACGCCTGGGTGGAATAAATATTCTCTTCAACACTCTTTAAGCGAGACCATGTCATCACTTCGTCATCGCCTTGCCCGATGGCTGACGTCATCGCCAGCTAGGGAGCAGCCCAGGATGGGCGGAGGAGTCCCTTCCGGGGTTCAGGAGGTTTCGATGGAAGACCAGGCTTTCCGGCGCGAGCGGATGCTCGCTTCGGGCCTGTTGCGGGAAGCGGCACCGGCGGAACTGGCGCTGCTGGCACGGATGCGTGAGGAGGCGGAGGGGCAGGTACGCACGCCGATGCAGCCCCCCCCGCCAGCATTGCCGCCACGGCCCAGCTACCGGCCTGCCAAGCGGGCCGCCGCCACCGCCTGAGACAGGCTTCCGGCGCGGTGGAGGCGCGTGTAGCGTTCGTGTGATGACGAACGCCTCCCCCTCCACGCCGCTGCTGCAGGTTCGCGGCCTGACCCGCCGTTTCGGTGGCGTGGTCGCCCTTAATGGGCTGGACCTCGCGGTGCGGCCGGGCACCGTGACCGGGCTTATCGGCCCGAATGGGGCCGGCAAATCCACCGCCTTCCAATGCATCTCCGGCGTCATCCCGCCGGATGCGGGGCAGGTGCTGTTCGATGGCCAGGACATCACCGGGCTGCGGCCGGACCGCATCACCGGTGCCGGGCTGGTGCGCAGCTTCCAGATCGCCCGCGGCATCCCGCGCCTGACAGTGCTGGAAAACCTGCTTCTCTACGGCCCGGCGCAACCTGGCGAGGGTGTGGCCGCGGCCATCCTGCGCCCCGCCGCCATGCGGGCGCGGGAGGAAGCGCTGCGCGAACGCGCCAGGCGCGTCGCGGCGCGGCTGAACCTGACTTCCGTGCTGGACAATCAGGCGGCGGCGCTGTCCGGTGGCCAGAAGAAGCTGATGGAAATCGGCCGCGCCCTGATGGCCGAGCCGCGCCTGCTGCTGCTGGATGAGCCGGTGGCCGGGGTGAATCCGAGCCTGTCCGCCGAGATCGCCACCCATATCGGCACGCTGCGCGATGAGGGGCTGACGGTGCTGATCGTCGAGCATCACATGGATTTCGTCGCCTCCCTCTGCGACCCCGTCATCGTCATGGCGGAAGGCCGCCGCCTGGTGGAAGGCAGTTTTGCGGATGTCGCCGCGGATGCGCGGGTGCAGGAGGCCTATATGGGCCGGCGGGTGCACGCATGACGCCGCTGTTGCAGGTTGAAGCCCTCGTCGGCGGCTATGGCGCGGCGGATGAGATCCTGAAGGGCATCACCGTCGCGCTGCCGGAGCGCCGCATGGCCGCGATCGTCGGCCCGAATGGGGCGGGCAAATCCACGCTGCTGAAGGCCATCGCCGGCATGCTGCGCGCCAAGTCGGGCAGCGTCCGCCTGGGCGGGGAATTGCTGACCGGCCTGCCGCCGCGCGGCATCGCCGCCCGCGGAGTCGCCTTCGTGCCGCAGGAGGCGAACATCTTCCCCAGCCTCTCGGTGCGCGAAAACCTGGAGATGGGTGGCTACCTGGAACCCCGCGCCACCGTGGCGCAGCGGGTGGAGGCGTTGTTCACCCGCTTCCCCATGCTGGCCGACAAGCGCCGCCGCGCCGCGCGCACCCTTTCGGGCGGCCAGCGGCAGATCCTGGCGATGGGCATGGCGCTGATGGTGGCGCCGAAGCTGCTGCTGCTGGACGAGCCTTCCGCCGGCCTCAGCCCCAAGGCCGCCGAAAGCCTGTTCGACGACATCGCCGCCATCCACGCCGAGGGCACCGCCATCCTGATGGTGGAGCAGAATGCGCTGGAGGCGCTGGCGATTGCGGAAGACGGCATCGTGCTGGTCGATGGCCGCGTCGCCCGCATTGGCCCCGCCGCCGAGCTCGCCGGCGACCCCGAAGTGCGCCGCCTGTTCCTGGGCGGCTGAGTTGCCACAACCACCAACGAGGGAAGCTGACGTGATGATCGGGACACAAATCGGGCGCCGCGGCGCCCTGCTCGGGGCGGCGGCTGCCGTCTCCACCTTCGCCATCGGCGGCCGCGCCTTCGCGCAGACCACGCCGGTGGTCTTCGGCGCGCTGCCGCCGCTGACCGGCGCGGGCGGCCCCTATGGCCCGGCCATGCTGCGCGCCATGCAGGGCGTGGTGGAAGCGGCGAACAGCGCCGGCGGCATCCGCGGCCGCCAGGTGCGGCTGGCCTTCGAGGATGACCAGACCAACCCGGATGCCGGCGTGCGCGGCGCGCGCAAGCTGATCGATGTGGATCGCGTGCAGGCGCTGATGGGCACCTGGGCGTCCTCCGTCACCACGGCGGTCGCGCCGCTGTGCTGGGAAAACCGGGTGCCGCTGTTCACCGTCTCCGGCGCGGACAGCATCACCCTGCTGCCGCATCAGGGCCACATCTTCCGCACCCAGCCCAATTCCCGCCTGCAGATCGAAACCGCGACGAAGTGGCTGCTCGCCAAGGGCGCGCGCCGCGTCTTCCACATGGCCGCGCAATCGCCCTTCGCGCAGTCCAGCCAGGATGTGATGACGGAGGTGATGCGCGCCGGCAGCGGCGCCGTCTCCGGCTACATCGTCTATGAGCGGGACAAGACCGCCTTCCGGTCCGAAGTCGACCAGATCATGCGCACACGCTCCGACACCGTGATGCTGAACGGCTACCTGCCGGACGTGACCATCCTGCTGCGCGAGCTGTTCCGCGCCGGCTTCGACGGCCGCCGCTTCACCTTCGCCTATGCCGCGCCGGCCAGCGTCTTCGGCACGCTGCCGAACGAGGTGACGAACGGCCTGACCACCTTCCAGCCCAGCCCCGACCTGAACAGCCCGGCCTTCACCCGCCTGAAGGCCGCCTTCGGCACGACGGAGGTCGACCCCTATTCCGCCCAGGTGCATGACCACGCCACCATGGCGATCCTGGCGGCCGCACAAGGCGGGGAGGCGACCGGCGCCGTGATCCGGGACAATGTCCGCAGGATCAGCCAGGGCGATGGCGAGAAGGTGGACAATGTGACGGACGGCCTCCGCCTGATCGCGGCCGGTCGCGCGGTGAATTTCGAAGGCGCCTCCGGCCCCTGCGAGTTCGACGATCGCGGCGATATCCGCGGCACGAAGTTCCGCTACGAGATCGCCGAGGGCGGCGCGTACCGGGTGCTCGAACTCGTTTGATGTCCGCGATGCCCGAAAAGAACCTGGTGCAACCTGCGGCCGGCGATCGTCGCCGGCCGAGCGGCCGAACGGCCGCCGCTGCCAATGCGGCGAGCCAAGCCGCCGGAGGCGGCGCCCGGCGCTTGAGGGCACAGATATGATCCAAGACTGGAGGGACCTGGCGCAGGTCCTGCTGAACGGGGTGATGGCGGGCAGCGTGCTGATGCTGCCCGCCATCGGCTTCAACTGCATCTTCGCGGTGCTGCGCTATCCGAACTTTGCCATTGCAGGCTTTGCCACGGCCGGCGCCTTCGCTGGCTGGGTGGCGAATGTCGTCTATGGCTGGCCGGTGGGGCTTGCCTTGCCGCTGGCCTTCGTGGTGGCGGGGCTGGTGTCCCTGACGGCGGAGGAAGTGGCCTTCCGGCCGCTGCGCCCGGCCGGGCCGCTGACGGTGGCCATCGCCTCCGTCGCCATGACCATCCTGC
>LNFM01005826.1_pt1 | contig 20870 bp, 19 predicted proteins | sample 596031 | NCBI WGS metagenome assembly LNFM01 (sample SAMN04254537, study PRJNA301005) | activated carbon metagenome | isolation source: dual media filters at the Ann Arbor, Michigan drinking water treatment plant | place: USA: Ann Arbor
ACGCAGCTGCGGCGCGCCTGGCACCAGTTCGGGCGGGGCGGAACGCCGTCGCACAGCGCCCGGTAATAGGAGCCTCTGCACAACGCCCTGGGCCGCTGCGTGCATCGCGTTGGCTGTCCGCCCCGTGCGGGGCTGCGTCAGGCCAGCCGGAAGCGCTGAATCTCGGCCATCAGCACTTCTGCCTGCTGGTGCAGCGCGGCAGCAGCGCCCGCGGTTTCTTCCACCAGGGCTGAGTTCTGCTGGGTATCGCGGTCCAGCGTCTGGATGGCCTGCACCACCTGCTCAACCCCTGCCGCCTGCTCTCGCGAGGCGCCAGAGATATCGGTCAGGTGGCCCTTGATCTGATTGGCATTGGCCACCACGGATTCCATCGTCTGCCCGGCATCGCCCACCACGCGGGTGCCGCCTTCAACCTTCTCCACACTCGCCGTGATCAGGCTCTTGATCTCACGGGCGGCTTCGGCGCTGCGCTGGGCCAGGCTGCGCACTTCACTGGCCACCACCGCAAAGCCGCGGCCCGCTTCGCCAGCGCGAGCCGCCTCTACCGCTGCGTTCAGGGCCAGGATGTTGGTCTGGAAGGCGATGCCGTCGATCACGCCGATGATGTCGCCGATCTTGGCCGACGAGGCTTGGATGTCGCGCATGGTCTGCACCACCTGCGCGATGACTTCGCCCGCACGCTCGGCTACCTGGGCGTTGGTGCCCGAAAAATCGGACGCTGCCCGCGCGCTCTCGGCAGTTCCTGCCACCGTGATGCCGATCTGCTCCATGGCAGCGGCCTGCTGCTCCAGCGATGCCGCGGTTGCTTCGGTTCGCGCTGAAAGGTTCAAGCTGGCCGAGGAGATTTCTTCTGCCGTATTGTTGAGCTCGCGCGCCGAATGCCCCACGTTGCGAATCAGGTTGTAGAGCGAGTCGTAGGTGTGGCGCAGGTCCACGATCACTGCGGCGGGTTCGTCCTTGCCCCAGGGCTTCTCGGGTGCCTTGCGCAGGTCGCCCGACGCCATTTCGTTGAGGTGCTGGCTGATCAGGCGCAGCCCGCCGCGCGTGACCAGGAAGAAGCAGTAGAAAAAATAGGCTGCCAGCAGCACAAACACCACCACTACCGAGGCGAGCAACACCAAGCGTTGCTGGAGTCGATCAATGCGGTCGGCGAGCAGCTTGTCGAGCACGGGCAACACGCTGTCGTCCATGCGCGAGAGCTGCTTGAAAGCCGCCTCGCCGCGCTCAAAGAACGCAGTGGGCGTGAGCTTGTCGTCGGCCAGCAGCTTGTCCAGATCAGACGCATAGGCCAGGTACGCCTTGGCCGCCTCCAGCGGCTGCAGGTCCAGCTTGACCTTGAGCTGCGGGTTGAACGCGATGCTGCGCTCCATGAAACGGCCAGTCTCGCCCGCGAAGGCCTCAGCCTGCGCAACCCACACCGTGTAGCGCTTCATGTCTTGCGGGGACACCTCGGCCTGTTTCAACTGGGACCGTGCGATCGCGTACGTACCCCAGCCCCAGGTCTGGCCCAGGTTCTCGGCCAGCGATGGCATGACGAGCACCATGGAGTTGATGATGTAGAAACTGTCGGCGTCTGGGTCCAGCACTAACCCTGAACGGTCCGTCGCCTCACCGATCAACTGCTCCAAAGCCTTGCTCACCGGGCCATACACCGTGCGGCCCTGCGCATCTACGCCGCCCTTGGAGGATGCCGTTTCGGCCCAGGCTGCTTTGACTTCTTTAACCCGTTCGGCCAGGGCCAGGGGGTCGCCGCTCTGTTTAACGTGTGTTTCAAGCGCTGCCAGACTGGCGTCGACTTCGGTGCGGGCCGTGGCGTAGCGGCTGGACACATCCAGCCCCCCCGAGCGATGCCCGCGTGACATTGCGAATCGAGAGAAGGTCTGCCTGCACCGTACTAAGGCGAGCGATGACTGCCACACCATCGCGCTCGGTCTTGGCAAACTGAATCTGGTCGCTTTGCGAAGCCACGAAAAAGTAAAGCGATAACGCCAGCGGCACGATAAACAACGCGCAGATGAACAGCGCCTTATAGGCAAAGCTGATGTTGCGCATCAAGCGCACGCCCGGGGCCCACACCCCGTGCGCTGCAAAAAGACTGTCGGGTGCGGGTTGGCTGGCGGTGGCCAGGGGCTCGGCGGCCCGAAATGTTGTCAGATGCGTTCTAGGGGTAGCGTATGACATGGCAAGGATGCAGACGTGGTGGAGTGGGCGTTGATCAGCGCCCCCCCTCGACCCTTCCGAGGTGTAGGCGTCTGGACCCGAAACGGAACGCTCTCGAGTCACGAGCATTATTGATACATAAACGGTGCAATTGATACATATTTATTTAACGGGTGCCCCATGGATGTGCTGAGGGCAGCAGCCCGCCGTTGCCTTGGCCATGGCTGGTTACTGCGTTCGCGCTACGTTGCGTGCGCACATCAGTCAGTCGGCCCTGAGCCGCAGCATCCAGGCGGCCGAGCGGGAGTTCGGATTTGCGTTGTTTGACCGCAACGGTTCGTCGGTCACACCGACCACCGCTGGCAGGTTCATCATCGAACGCGCACACAAGCTGCTGTTCGACAGCCACTGCCTGATGCGCGATGCAGACCTGTACCGGGAGCGACGCATCGGCGAACTGGCGTTTGGCACGGGGCCGTATTCGGGGGCGGTGTTCCTGCGCACGCTGTTGACCACGTTGCGCCAGCACTTCCCGCAGGTGCAGGCGCGGGCCGTGATGGGCGGCACGGAGCCGCTGCTCGCCGAGCTCAAGGCCGAGGAACTCGATTTCTTTCTGGGCGACATGCGCACCATCCGCTCGGATGCCGACGTGGTGGTGACGCCACTGGTGCAAATGGAGGCGGCCTTCTTTGTACGGCCCGGCCACCCCTTGCTGGGCGAAGCCGTCATTACACCCGCCATGCTGCTCACGCACGGCATCGCCAGCGTACGCACGCCACACGATGTGAAAGTGGCCCTGGGCAAGGCCATGGTCCTGCAAAACGATACGCCCGTGCCCCAGGTGATTGAACTGGACGATCTGGGCGCGCTCAAGGACATCGCCATGCAGACGGACACCGTGATCGGCTGCGCGGTAGCGGCCACGCATGACGACGTGGCGGCCCGGCGCCTGGTGCGGCTGAATGTGCCAGCCATGCCCCCCATACACGCCATGATCGGCATCGTGGTGCTGCGCGGCCGTACGCTCTCGCCCATGGCGCAGTGGGCCTGCGACCATCTGCAGCAGCGCGCACGGCACATGCTGCCGGGGAGCGGCGCATAGCGGTACGTCTCGGGCGCCGCGCCGCGCAGGTGGCATAGCGCGCCTGCGCATCGTCGTCAGAACACCTCGGGCACGAACATCGTGGGCGGCACCGGCTGGCGCAGGTACTCGGGGTTGCGCACACGCTCGGGCAGCACCACGGCCGGGTGCGGGACCTCGCGGTAGGGCAGCTGCGACAGCAGGTGGGCAATGCAGTTCAGGCGCGCCTTTTTCTTGTCCACCGCCTGCACCACCCACCAGGGAGCTTCCGGAATGTGCGTGCGCTCCAGCATGGTCTCCTTGGCCTTGGTGTAGGCCTCCCAGCGCACGCGGCTTTCCAGGTCCATGGGGCTGAGCTTCCATTGCTTGAGCGGATCGTGGATGCGCCCCAGAAAACGCAGGTGCTGCTCTTCGTCGGTGATGGAGAACCAGTATTTGACAAGCGTGATGCCCGAGCGCACCAGCATTTTTTCGAACTCGGGCACGGTGCGGAAAAAATCCTCGTACTCCGCGTCCGAGCAAAAGCCCATCACCCGCTCGACCCCGGCGCGGTTGTACCAGCTGCGGTCGAACAGCACGATCTCGCCCGCAGCGGGCAGATGCGCCACGTAGCGCTGAAAGTACCACTGTGTGCGCTCGCGGTCGTTCGGGGCCGGCAGCGCCGCCACCCGGGCCACGCGCGGGTTCAACCGCTGGGTGATGCGCTTGATGACGCCGCCCTTGCCCGCGGCATCGCGCCCCTCGAACAGGATCACCACCTTCTGGCGGCTGTGCTGCACCCAGTCCTGCAGCTTGACCAGCTCGCCCTGAAGGCGGAACAGCTCCTGAAAATACTGCTGGCGCGCCATGCGGTCACCCGCCTGTTCACCGGGCATCCAGGCATCGGCATCACGGTCCTCCCGCTCCAGTTCCAGCTCCTCGTCATAACTGTCGAGCAGGTCTGCAGCAATGCGCTGCGTGAGGTCCTGGATGTCCGGGTGGTTGTTTTGAAACATGTTGACGGGCGTTGGCAGACAAAACGGGCATGGTCACGCGGGCGCGTGACAGTGCCATGACACCGCCTCGGACCCTACAATCCCGCCCCCTGCACCGCCTGCAACTCGCGGGCAATGCCCTTTCTGATCCCACCCATGAACATCGTCGTCAACGAAGAACTCAAAGCCTATATCGAGCCGCTCACACCCGACGAGCATGAAGCACTGGAGCGCAGCATCCTGGCCGAGGGCTGCCGCGACGCATTGGTGCTGTGGGGCGACGTGCTGGTGGATGGCCACAACCGGTATGGCATCTGCCAAAAGCACGGCATCCCGTTCCAGACCGTGCAGAACCCGCGCTTTCAGTCGCTGGAGGACGTGCACCTGTGGATGATCGACCAGCACCTGGGCCGGCGCAGCGTGTCGGACTTCCAGCGCGGCGTGCTGGCACTGCGCAAGCGCGAGATCGTGGCCGGGCGCCGGGCGCGCGCGCAGGATGCCGCCCCCGCTGAGGGCTCACCGCCTGGCGAGGCCCCGGCAACTGGCAGCGCTGACCGGGCGGCCGACCTGCCCGAATCCCAGGCCCTGACCAGCCGCGAAGCCATTGCACGCGCGGCCCGGCTGAGCAGCAGCCAGGTGGTGATGATCGAAAAGATCCAGAAGCAGGCGGCACCCGAACTGGTGCAGGCCGTCAAGGCCGGCACCATCTCGATCAACGCAGCCGCGGCAGTGGCCACCCTGCCCGCACCGGAACAGGTGGCGGCTGTGGCCGCTGGCAAGGATGAACTGCGCCAGACGGCCAAGCGCGTGCGCGACGAACAAAAACGCAACCGCAAGCCGCGCGAGGGCAAGGCCGAAACGGGCGAAAACGGGGATCTGGCAGCAGACGCAACGCCATCGGGTGCAGCCCATGGCGACGAAGAGGTCTACGCACTGCGCCAGCGCGTGGCAGAGCTCGTGGCAGAAAACGCCGAACTGCGCAGATTGCTCGCACAGGCCCAGGCAGCACAACCGGCAGACAGCCCACCGTTCTGAGCAAGGCGCACACCGTGATCGGCAGGGCGCGGCGCGGAAAGGCTCAGGAGCGTGTTCCGCGCAAGGCGCCCAGCCGGTCAGCGATCAGGTCTACGTCCAGACCGTCTTCCACGTTGTCCAGATAGGCCTCCAGGTCGGCCACGGCCTGGCTGGCATCGCCCAGCTCGGCATGGGCCAGGCCGCGGTCGCGGCGCTCGCCCCAGGCCTGGGGCAGCAGCACGATCAGCCGGTCCTGGACGGCCACCAGACGCTGCCAGTCCTGTTGCGAGCGATGCACTTCCTTGAGGTTGCGCAGCATGCGCGCAATGATGTCGCGTGGCGTGGCGGCCTGCAGGTACAGGCCCAGCGGCACGTCGTAGTCGTCTACCAGGCCGCTCTGGCGCTTGTAGGGTTCCAGCCGCTCGGCCAGCTCTTCGCGGCTGAGCGACTGGCCCGTGATGGGGTCGAGCACCACTTGCCCCTTGGGCAGCAGCACCTTGACCATGAAGTGGCCTGGGAACCCAATGCCCCGGGCGTGCAGGCCCAGCCCCTGTGCGAGCTCCATCCACACCACTGCCAGCGATATCGGGATGCCACGGCGCGTGCGCAGCACGGCATTGAGGTAGCTGTTCTCGGGGTCGTAGTAGTTGTTCACATTGCCGGCAAAACCCAGGTCCACAAAGAAGAACTGGTTGAGCGTGCGCAGCCGTTGCAGCGACGGCGCATCGGCCGGCAGGCGGCGCTTGAGACGCGCCAGCATCTGATCGACATCACCGAGCAGCTGCTGCATGTCAAGTTCGGGGTATTCATCCTGGGCCAGGCTGGCGGCCGCCTCCAGCAGCGGGAAGTGGTCGTCGCTTTGCACCAGCGATGCAAAGTACTCCAGCGAGGAGGGCACGGAATAGCTCAGGGTCATGGCACGGTTTTAAGGGGGCTGCCCTGCGCCGTCAAGCCACAGAACACGCGGTTTCAAGGGGCAATTCCGGCCGTCGCGGCCCGTGCAGGTGTGGACAGCCGGGTCAGCGGCGCAGCATCTGCCGCAGCTTGAGGCCCGCAGCCCACAGCGCACCGAAGTAAAGCACGGCAGAAGCAGCCATCAGCGCGGCCAGCAGGCCCACGCGCTGCAGGCTCTGGGCGCGCATGGCGATCCAGTTGAAATGCTGCGAACTCCACACCAGCAGCACCGCCAGCAACGCACTGGCCGCCACCACCTGCAGCACAAACTTTCCCCACCCCGGCTGGGGCTTGAAGCTGCCACGGCGCAGCAGCCCCACCAGCAGCCATACAGCATTGATGAGTGCCCCCAGCCCGATCGACAGCGCCAGCCCCGCGTGCGCAATGAACGGCACCAGGGCAATGTTGAGCAGCTGGGTGATGACCAGCACGGCAATCGCGATCTTGACCGGCGTGCGCACGTCCTGACTGGCGTAGTAGCCCGGAGCCAGCACCTTGATGGCCACCAGGCCGATCAGCCCCGCGCCGTAGCCCGACAGGGCTACCGCGATCTGCCCCACATCCGAATCGGCCAGCTTGCCGTGGTGGAACAGCGTGGCCACCAGCGGTGTGGAGAACGTGAGCAGCGCCACCCCACAGGGCACAGCCAGCAACACCACGATGCGCAGCCCCCAGTCGAGCATGGCCGAATACTTCTGCGCATCACCCGCCGCCTTGGCCGCCGTGAGCTGCGGCGTGAGCACCACGCCCAGCGCCACGCCCAGCAGCGCGGTCGGGAACTCCATCAGGCGGTCGGCATAAAAAAGCCAGGTCACGCTGCCCGGCGTGAGGTGCGACGCAATCTGCGTATTGATCATCAGCGAGATCTGCGCCACGCCCACGCCCAGCAGGATGGGCCCCATGAGAGTGAGCACACGGCGTACGCCCGGATCGGCCCAGGCGCTGCGCACGCGGCCCCAGGTGACGCCAATGCGCGGCAGCAAACCCAGCCGCGCCAGGGCCGGGATCTGCACCACCAGCTGCAGCACGCCGCCCAGCATCACGCCGGCGGCCATGGCATAGATGGGCTGGATGCCGCGCGCTTCCAGCTGGGGCGCGCCCAGCCAGGCGGCGCCGATCATGCACAGGTTGAGCAACACCGGCGAAGCTGCGGGCACGGCAAAGTGCTTCCAGGTGTTGAGAATGCCAGCAGACAGCGCCACCATCGACATGAAGCCGATGTACGGGAACATCCAGCGCGTCATCAGCACGGCGGCGTCGTAGGCCTCGGGCGTCTGGCGCAGGCCGCTGGCCAGCGCCCACACCAGCGCAGGCGCGCCCAGCACCCCTGCCACGCACACGATGAGCAGCACCCAGGCCAGGGCAGTGGCCACCGCCGCAATCAGCGTGCGGGTAGCGTCGTCGCCCTGCTGCGTGCGCGTGGTGGCCAGCACCGGCACAAAGGCCTGGCTGAAGGCACCTTCGGCAAACAGGCGGCGAAACAGGTTGGGGATGCGGAAGGCAACATTGAACGCATCGGTCAGGGCGTTGGCCCCGAAGATCGACGCCATGAGCAGGTCGCGCGCCAGGCCCGTCACGCGGGAGGCCAGGGTCAGCAGGGAGACGGTGGAGGCAGCTTTGAGCAGGGACACCCGTGGGAGTGTATGTGCTGCGGCAGGTAAGGCGGCGGCTGCGGGCCGGCCTGAAGGTAGGGGTGACGACAAGGTTCACTCCGGAAGGAAAAGAACCAGTCTGGGCTGGCGGCGTGAGCCAGGGATGAAGTCTGTGAACCCGGTGTGAAGAGTGGACACTGCCGGGGCACCATCGCCAGCCCCAAACTTCAGCAGGCGCTCCGCAAAGCGAGCTGGGATATAATCGCGGGCTTTGCTGGCAACATCCACAGACCCTAAGGAACTAAACAATGGCATCCGCAAAACCCAAGAAGAAGAACCCGCGCCTGGCGTCGGGCCGCAAGCGCGTCCGTCAGGACGTCAAACTCAACGCTGCGAACACCTCGCTGCGCTCCAAATACCGTACCGCTGTCAAGAACGTCGAAAAGGCTGTTCTGGCTGGCGACAAGACCAAGGCGACCGAACTGTTCGCCAAGATGCAAGCTGTGGTTGACTCCGTGGCCGACAAGGGCATCTTCCACAAGAACAAGGCTGCTCGTGACAAGAGCCGTCTGTCGACCAAGGTGAAAGCCCTGGCTCTGGCAGCAGCCTGATTTTCATCGCCTGCTTCGGCAGGCCAACAGCCCGAACGGCATGTGCCGTTCGCCGTTTGTAACGGGTGCGCTGCCAGCAAAGAAAAAACGACCAAACCGCCTTCGGGCGGTTTTTTCGTTGTCGGGTCGTTCATTCCCCCCGGAAGGCCGGGCGAGGCACCACCGGCGGGCTGGTGTCAGGCACCGCCGCCCCCCCGTTAACGGTATGGGGCCCGGCGCGCCCGCGGGGCAGCGCCGGTGCAGACGATCAGCCCTTGGGCTGCGAGGGGGCGTCGGGCAGGAGACACGCTTCGGCCACCTGCAGGTTGTTGTCGCGCGCGAAATTGATCACGAAATCCCAGGCCATGGGCTCATGGTCGCGCAGGTCGCTGTGCACCACCACGCATTTCACGCCATTGAGCGTGGTCGGAATGCACCAGGGCGAATAGCTCAGGTGGCTGCCCGGTCGGGCCCCGCCCGGGCGAAAGCTGCTCATCACCCCGGCCAGCCGTTCGGCCCAGTCGCTGGGGCGAAAGGTTTTCCCGTCGTGGGTGATGCCCTGGATGAAGACTTCTTTGGCGGAGGGGGAAACCATCGGATTGGATCGGTAGGGAGGCGGAGGCGCAGGATCACTGCATGCTGCACCGCAACGCGAGATTCTAACTCTTATATAAGAGCTGGCTCTCTAATTCCCTGCCACCGTGCTCCGGTGCATGCCGCTGCCGGCAGGTTGCCAGCATTGCAGTAATGCGCATTCGTCAACAGATGGCCTGCATGCTCCCCCTAGAATCGTGCTTCGCTTTCCGGGGCATGTGGCCACAAGCCGCCCCATTACCGTACCGTCTGGAGATTTGTGCAATGACCGCTTCCACACCGGCAGCTTCGCCCCACGTGATGAACACCTATGGCCGCGTCCCCATTGCGCTGGCCCGCGGGCAGGGCAGCCGGGTCTGGGATGTGAACGGCAAGGAATACCTGGACGGCCTGGGTGGCATCGCCGTGAACACGCTCGGCCACAACCACGCCAAGCTCGTGCCTGCGCTGCAGGACCAGCTGACCAAACTCATCCACACCTCCAACTACTACCACGTCCCCCTGCAGGAAACGCTGGCGGCCAAGCTGGTGGAGCTGTCGGGCATGACCAACGTGTTCTTCTGCAATTCGGGCCTGGAGGCCAACGAGGCGGCCCTGAAGATCGCACGCAAGTACGGCGTGGACAAGGGCATCGCCAGGCCCGAGATCGTCGTCTACGAAAAGGCCTTCCACGGCCGCTCGATCGCCACGATGTCGGCCACGGGCAACCCCAAGATCCACAGCGGCTTCGGCCCGCTGGTGGAAGGCTTTGTGCGCGTGCCGGTGAACGACATCGAAGGCATCAAGAAAGCCACCGAAGGCAACCCCAACGTGGTGGCCGTGTTCTTCGAGACCATCCAGGGCGAAGGCGGCATCAACCCCATGCGGGTCGAGTACCTGCAGCAGCTGCGCAAGCTGTGTGACGAGCGCGACTGGCTGATGATGATCGACGAGGTGCAGTGCGGCATGGGCCGCACCGGCAAGTGGTTTGCCCACCAGTGGGCCGGCATCGTGCCCGACGTGATGCCCCTGGCCAAGGGCCTGGGCTCGGGCGTGCCGATTGGCGCCGTGGTGGCAGGCCCCAAGGCTGCCAATGTGCTGCAACCCGGCAACCATGGCACCACCTTTGGCGGCAACCCGCTGGCCATGCGCGCCGGGGTCGAGACCATCCGCATCATGGAAGAAGACGGCCTGCTGGCCCATGCCGCCACGGTGGGCGACCACCTGAAGGCTGCCCTGCAGCGCGAGCTGGGCAGCCTACCCGGCGTGAAGGAGATCCGCGGCCAGGGCCTGATGCTGGGCATCGAGCTGACCAAGCCCTGCGGCGCGCTGATCGGCCGTGCGGCCGAAGCCGGGCTGCTGCTGTCGGTCACGGCCGACACCGTGATCCGCCTCGTGCCCCCGCTGATCCTGACCACCGCCGAGGCCGACGAGATCGTGGCCAAGCTGGTGCCCCTGGTTCAAGCCATCCTGGCCGAGTAAGCGCTGGGCTGCGAGACATTGCCATGAAACATTACCTGCAGTTCACCGACCTCGACGCCGACGAATACGCCTACCTGTTCGAGCGCGCGGCCCTCATCAAGAAGAAGTTCAAGGCCTACGAAAAGCACCACCCGCTGGTGGACCGCACCCTGGCCATGATTTTCGAAAAAGCCAGCACACGCACGCGCGTCAGCTTTGAGGCCGGCATGTACCAGCTCGGTGGCAGCGTGGTGCACCTGACCACCGGTGACAGCCAGCTGGGCCGCGCCGAGCCCATCGAGGACAGCGCCAAGGTCATCAGCCGCATGGTGGACCTGGTGATGATCCGCACCTACGAGCAAGCCAAGATCGAAAGCTTTGCCGCCAACTCGCGCGTGCCCGTCATCAACGGCCTGACCAACGAATACCACCCCTGCCAGATCCTGGCGGACATCTTCACCTTCATCGAACACCGCGGTTCCATCCACGGCAAGACGGTGGCCTGGGTGGGCGACGGCAACAACATGGCCAACACCTGGCTGCAGGCCGCAGCACTGCTGGGCTTCAAGGTGCATGTGAGCACGCCCCGCGGCTACGAAATTGATGAGAAACTGGCTGCAGGTGCAGGCGGAATAAGCCCTGACTGCTATCAATTTTTTAGCGATCCGCTCGAAGCCTGCAAGGGCGCCGACCTGGTCACCACCGACGTGTGGACCAGCATGGGCTACGAGGCCGAAAACGAAACCCGCCGCGTGGCCTTTGCCGACTGGTGCGTGGACGCCGAAATGATGGCCGCGGCCAGGCCCGACGCCCTGTTCATGCACTGCCTGCCCGCGCACCGCGGCGAAGAGGTCGAGGCCGACGTGATCGACGGACCGCAATCGGTGGTGTGGGATGAAGCAGAAAACAGGATGCACGTGCAAAAGGCACTCATGGAGTACCTTTTGCTCGGCCGCGTTGCATGACATGCAGCGCGGTGGCGCGCCAGCGCCAGCAGCCTGTTTCGGCGCAGGCTCATGTCCGCGCAGCGGATGTGAAGCGGCCGCAGGTCGCGTGCCGGAGCCAAAACCCCCGGCACGTGCAAAAGGCACTCATGGAGTACCTGCTGCTGGGCAGGGTGGCCTGAAGTCTGGTCTCTCATGCCCTGGCGCCGTCAGCCCGCTCACAGCGCTGAACTGCTGGCGCACTGGCAGTCCCTCGGGCAGGCCCTCGACCGCGACAACCCTGCGTGGCGTTCCGAGGGACGTCGCCTCATCCTGAGCTGGGCGCGCTGGCCCCGCGCGTACCACGACACCACCCACCTCCGGGCCTGCCTGCGGCACTGGCAAATGGTGCAGGACCAGCAGCCTGGCGCGCTCGACAACCCACACGCCGCGGCCCTGGCGCTGTGGTACCACGACGCCATCTACTGGCCGTGGAGCCGGCACAACGAGGCGCGCAGCGCCGACTGGGCGGCCAGCTTTCTGCGCGCCCAGCATCTGCCCAGCGAGCTGACTGCGCAAGTGCACCAGCACATCCTGGACACCCGCCACACCCCTGGCCCGCTCACGGGCGATGCGCAATGGGTGGTCGATATCGACCTGGCCATCCTCGGCCAGAGCGATGCGGTGTACCGCCAGTTCGAGCGCAACGTGCGGCGCGAGTACTTCTTTGTGCGCTGGCCGCGCTACGTGGCCGGGCGCAGCGCCGTGCTGCGGGGGTTTCTGGAACGGCCGCGCATCTATGGCACCGACTGGTTTTTCGACCGCTGCGAGGCGCAGGCGCGCATCAACCTGGGACGCGCCCTCGCAGCACTGGAGGAAGGCAGGCTCCACCAGTGAGCCGGGCCGCGTAGCCGCATGCAGCGGTGGCCTTGAGGCACTGCCTGCGCTTGCCCGCCGCAGACCGCCCTGCCATGCGGCGCCCCGTCAAAACGCCCATGCCCCCAGCTGGTAGTAGTCAAACCCGCTGGTGCGCCCACCCAGGCATTTCGCCAGAAAGTCCTCGGTCTTGCGGTACATCGTGAGATTGTTGCTCCACTTCTGGTTGCCGTGGCCGTCGCCCTGGAAGGTGATGTACTCCACCTCCTTGCCCGCCTTGCGCAGCGCGGCCACCATCCACTCAGACTGCTCCAGCTTCACGCGCGGGTCGTTCACGCCGTGCATGATGAGGATGGGCTTTTGCGCATGCTGAGCGCGGTACAGGGGCGATTTTGCGTCCATGCGGGCACGGTCTTCGGGCACGGCCGGGTTGCCTACGTAGCGGTGCCACCAGGGCAGGCCCAGCTCCCAGTACGGCGGCGCTGCCTCCAGCAGGCGGGCGATGTCGGTCACGCCCACCACGTCCACCGCACAGGCAAACGCCTCGGGCGTGAAGGTGGCGCCCACCAGCGCTGAATAGCCACCGTAGCTGGCCCCGTAGATCGCCACGCGCGACGGGTCGGCCACGCCGCGCTCGACGGCCCAGCGCACGCCGTCGATCAGGTCATCGTGCATGCGGCCGGCAAACTCCCCCATGGCCTTTTCCATGTGCGTACGGCCATATCCGCTGGAGCCGCGGTAGTTGACCTGCAGCACGGCATAGCCGCGGTTGGCCAGGAACTGCCGCATGGTGCCCTCTCCCCAGCGGTCGCGTGCCCAGGGGCCGCCGTGCACGAGCAGCACCAGGGGCAGGCCGCGGGGGGACTGAAGCCCCACCGGCAGCGTGAGGTAGCCGTGGATCGGCAAGCCGTCCCGGGCGGCATAGCGCACCGGTAGCGTCGTGGCCAGGCCATCCGCAATGAGGCTCAACCGGGTCTCGCCCAGGAACTCCGGCTCACGGCCGTCACGCAGCAGATAGGTGCGCGCCCCGCGATCCGTCGTGACCGCCACGGTCAGCACGCGGTCCGACTGGTCGGCACTGATGATCCGCACTTCCGCAGGCTGGTTCCCCGCCAGGGCGGTCAACCGGGTCGCCAGCCCGGCGTCGAACACCTTGCGCTCGGGGTAGCCCGGCATGTAGTGCACCACCAGCGGCTCGCGCGTCAGGCGGCTCAGGGTCACACTGTCAAGGTCCACCTCGGGGGACTCGAACGCCACCGCTTCGGCTCCGGTGGACAGGTCGAACCGAACCAGCGCAAGCTTGTCGCGCCCCCGGTTGGACAGCGCCCATGCCTGGCGACCTCCATCGTGCAGCCCGAAGAGGTTGACGCTCTCCCAGCGGCTCCATTGCACGGCGGTCACCCAACCTCCGGGCGCAGCCCCGGGTCGCTCGAGGGTGATCTGTTCACCCTGTACGCGGGTGCGCGCCTGCACCTGCCCGGCCCGGTCGACCCCCCACCACGAGACCGAGCCAGGGTTGGTCGCCAGCGGCACCGGAGCGCCGCCTTCGGCGCTGACGCGGTACAGGTCAAACACCTTCTTGTCCCGCTGGTTGGAGGCCACGACAAAGTCCGCGCCACCGTCGACCGCTTCGACAAGCCGTGACACCGACCGTGGTGCAGGCATCAGCTCCCGCAGTCCGGTGTCCGGCCCCTGCGCCCGCCCCGCATAAAGCCGGTGGTTCTCGTCGCCCGTGGGGTCGGCGCTGATGACGAGCCAGCGACTGTCGGCGCTGAACCGAACGGACCGCGCACGGATGCGGAAAGCCTTGGCATCACCGCCGTCGATGGAGCGCAACCAGATGGCCGGAACGACGCCATCGACGCCAAACCACGCGATGCGCTGCCCGTCGGGCGAGACTTGGTATCCCCCCGTGGACTGGCGACTGGCCACGAAATCACGCACCGGGATCAGATCCGGCAACTGGGCCTGCGCCCCTGTCAGCGCGGGGTGTGTGGGCCCCGTGGCGCAGCCCCCCAGCGCCAGGGCCATCGCCAGCCCCCCCACTGCGCGCCATGCAAAACGTCGCGCCATTGCCGTGTGCCATGCCATGTGCTTGCCTCCTCGGTCCTGTTGTAGACCGGCATTGTGCCCAAGGGCCTGAACAAGGGCATGCGCGGAACAGGGTGCTTTTTCGCTAGCATCCAGCTGCGTCGCCGCGCCTTGCAATGCGCCGCCGCCCTTCCTCTACCGCCTGCCGTCCATGTCCGACTCCACCCACCCCTGCCTCACCTGCGGCGCCTGCTGCGTCAGCTTTCGCGTGGACTTTGCCGTGTATGAAATGCAGGCCATGGGCGGCACGGTGCCCGATGGTCTGGCGCTGGATGTGAACGGCAGCACCTGCCGCATGCGGGGTACGGAGCAAGTGCCCATCCGCTGCGCAGCGCTGACCGGCCAGGTGGGCCAGCAGGTAGCCTGCAGCATCTACGAACTGCGCCCAGCGCCCTGCCGGGAGTTCTCGGCGGGTGACTACGCCTGCCACAAGGCCCGTGCAAGGCATGGGCTCGGGCCGCTGGCGGAAGGTGCCATCTCGTGAAGGCTACCGCGCTCCAGCAGCCGGGCTACTGCCGCATCAAAATAGTTTAGGCCTCAACAAAAAATCGGCGGGGTGTTGGAAATAACCGACACCACGGGTTTTTCGGGACACGCAAACTTCGTCCCATGTCAACGCCCTCCTCCCCCACCGCCCGCCGGCTCTGGGACATTTCCCCACCCGTGCACGCGGGCAGCCCCGTGTTCCCTGGCGACACGGCCTACAGCCAGCAGTGGTGCGCCACCATCGGCCCCGGCTGTCCGGTCAACGTGAGCGCCATCACGCTGTCGCCGCATGTGGGTGCCCATGCCGATGCGCCGCTGCACTACGACGCACAGGGCGCCACCATCGGTGACGTGTCGCTCGACGCCTTTCTGGGCCCCTGCCGCGTGATCCACGCCATCGGCTGCGGCCCGCTCATCGGGTGGGAGCACATTGCCCACGCCGTGAATGACGCCCTGCCCGCCCGCGTGCTGGTGCGCACCTATGCCCAGGCCCCCGCGGACTGGGACGGTCAGCTCACCGCCTACGCGCCCGACACCATCGAGCGCCTGGCCGACCGTGGCGTGCTGCTGGTGGGCATCGACACCGCCAGCATCGACCCGGCCGACAGCAAGACACTGGACAGCCACCAGGTCATCCGCCGCCGGGGCCTGCGCGTGCTGGAAAACCTGGTGCTCGACGACGTGCCCGAGGGCGACTACGAACTGATCGCCCTGCCACTCAAGCTGACCACGGCCGACGCGTCGCCCGTGCGCGCGGTGCTCAGGGCGCTGTAGCGCACCCATTTCAAGCCTTTTTGGCCTGCAGTGCTTGATTCATATGCACCTGTCGCTATCAAAACAGAAGCAAACCAACCTTTGACTGCCATGACGACCACCCTTGAAGACTGCCGCGCGCTCGACGCCCAAGACCCGCTGCGCTCCTTGCGCGAACACTTCAGCCTGCCCCCGGGCGTGATCTACCTGGACGGCAATTCGCTGGGCGTTCTGCCCAAGGCTGCCGCCGCGCGCGTGGCCGACGTGGTCACCCGCGAATGGGGCACCGACCTCATCCAGTCCTGGAACACCGCGAGCTGGTTCGACCTGCCCCAGCGCCTGGGCAACCAGCTGGCCCCGCTGATCGGTGCGGGCAAAGATGAAGTGGTGTGCACCGACAGCACGTCCATCAACCTCTACAAGGTGCTGAGCGCCGCGCTGAACATTGCGCGCGAAGACAGCCCGGCCCGCACACGCATCGTGAGCGAGCGCAGCAATTTCCCGACCGACCTCTACATTGCCGAGGCACTGTGCAAGGAGCGCGGCCTGGAGCTGGTGCTGGTGGAGCCGGAGGACATTGCCGCATCGCTGACCACCGACGTGGCCGTGCTGATGCTCACGCACGTGAACTACCGCACCGGTGCCATGCACGACATGGCCGCCATCACCGCTGCCGCGCACGCCCAGGGCATCCTGTGCGTGTGGGACCTGGCGCACAGCGCAGGTGCCGTGCCGGTCGACCTGAACGGCGCAGGCGCTGATTTCTCCGTGGGCTGCGGCTACAAGTACCTCAATGGCGGCCCTGGCGCCCCGGCTTTTGTGTGGGTACACCCGCGCCACGCCAGCCGTTTCTGGCAACCGCTGTCGGGCTGGTGGGGCCACGCCGCGCCCTTTGCCTTCACGCCTGATTACCAGCCCGCCCCCGGCATCACGCGCTACCTGTGCGGCACGCAGCCCATCATCAGCCTGTCGGCATTGCAGTGCGGGCTGGATGTGTTCACTGCCGCCGAGGCACTGGGCGGCATGGCCGCGCTGCGCGCCAAGTCGCTGGCGCTCACCGACCTGTTCATCGCGCTGGTCGAAGAGCGCTGCACCGGCCACGGCCTGGGCCTGGCCACGCCGCGTGACCATGCGCAGCGCGGCTCGCAGGTCTGCCTGACGCGCGACGAAGGTGCGGGCGTCAACGGCCAGGGCAGCGGTGCCTATGCCATCGTGCAGGCATTGATTGCGCGCGGCGTCATCGGTGATTTCCGCAAAGGCGATGGCGGCACGGGACCGCACAAGGACATCCTGCGCTTTGGCTTCACGCCGCTGTACATCGGCTTTGAAGACGTGTGGAACGCGGTGGAGCACCTGCGCCAGGTGCTGGAGAGCGGCGAGTGGCAGCAGCCTGCGTTCAACCAGACGCACGCAGTCACCTAAGAAGGTGCGAACGAACCCGCCATGCCCGCTCAATCCGCAATAACGCACACCCTCGTCGTTGCAAATGCTCGCCATAGCCCGCGCTATGACTGCGCTTTACGCCTAGACGGAGCACGTTTGTGCGGCCTGCTCGGACACGCCGGGTCCCTTCACACCTTCCAAGTAACGGAGACGCAACGATGTGCCCTTTTTCTCAAACGACTGTCCAAGACGGCCATACACCGACCGCCGCCATGCCCGAATCCATCGTGCACGAAGAGCGCGCCCAGCTCGACTTCAGCCAATCGATGAGCTACGGCGACTACCTGCAGCTGGACGCCGTCCTCACGGCGCAGAAGCCTCTGTCGCCAGCGCACGACGAGCTGCTGTTCATCGTGCAGCACCAGACCAGCGAACTGTGGATGAAGCTCATGCTGCACGAGCTGCGCGCGGCCATTGCGCACATCGCCAACGATGAGTTGCAGATGGCTTTCAAGATGCTGGCGCGCGTGAGCAAGATCATGGAACAGCTGGTGCACGCCTGGGACGTACTGGCCACCATGACGCCGCCGGAATACACCGCCATGCGGCCTTACCTGGGGCAGTCCAGCGGCTTCCAGAGCTACCAGTACCGCAGCATTGAATTTGCCCTGGGCAACAAGAACCGCGCCATGCTCCGGCCGCACGAGCACCGCGCCGACCTGCTGGCCCAGGTGCAGGCCGCGTACGAGGCGCCCTCGCTGTACGACGAGGCCCTGCGCCTGCTGGCGCGGCGCGGCATCCCCGTGCCTGCCAGCCACCTGGAGCGCGACTGGACACAACCCTACGCGGAAGACGCGGGCGTGGAACAGGCGTGGCTGACGGTGTACCGAAACCCCAAGGAACACTGGGACCTGTACCAGCTGGGCGAAGAGCTGACCGACCTGGAGGATGCGTTCCGGCTGTGGCGCTTCCGGCACGTGACCACGGTGGAACGGGTGATTGGCTTCAAGCGCGGCACGGGCGGCACAGGGGGTGTGAGCTACCTGCGCAAGATGCTTGACGTGGTGCTGTTCCCGGAGATCTGGAAGCTGCGGACAGACCTGTAAGGCCGGCTGGAAGGCTCCGCCGAGGCATTTTCAGGTCATATTGGTCGCAAGCCCAGGCAAATCAATGCCCTGCAGCTATCAATAAGTGAGCAAACGATCGGCAAAAGCCGTGACCGCGACCGGGCGGTGCGGCGGCTGCGGCACCGCCGCCACAAAGTGGTGCTCAGCGCCCGCCTGCCACCACCATCACCCCGTTGCTGCGGCACCAGATGGGTGCCAGGTGGCCGATCTGGATGGTGAGTTCGTTGCCCTTGCCCATCACGGTGGTCGGGCCGTTGCTGAAGGCGTACCCGGTATCGGCAGTCTGGCGGGGAAGGTCCACCGTCCAGCCGCTGCGCAGCAGCACGCCGCGGCCCTGCTCGGGGTAGAACTGCATCTCGACCTTTTCACCGTTGCCGCAGGCAAAACGCATGCTGCTGCCATCGGCCGGGTCGGCAAACGCCTGTTGCAGCGTGGGCTGGCTGGCGCAGCCTGTGAGCACTAACGCGGCCACTGCGCCGCACAGCGAAAACATCTTCTTCATCGCTTACTCCTGAGTTGCGCCGTGCACTGGTGCACAACGCCTGCCTGGTCGCTGCTGCCCCCCCATGCAGGGGCAGCCACGCTTTCAAGCACATTCCTTGCCACTTGCGCTCTCAGGGCCTGTGCTCCTGATCGGCTCGCCGTTCAACGTGTTTCGCGCGTTGGTTTGTGACACTCAGGTTGCCTGACCACGCCGGTCGCGTCATTGGGGTGATCCCCCAGATCGGGAGGCCCCTCTAAAGTCTGCAACGGGCGGATGGCATGGCCGTGACGGCACGGCGTGGGGCTGGCGTCCGCAGGATTGGAGCGCCGGGGCAATGCAATGGCTCATCCGCAAGGCGGATTGCAATGCGGGAATCGCGTAAAAAAAGTTCCACGCCTGTGGACGAGCGCCGGGCGAAAGCCTGAAAGACGCCTCGGTACATACCCGCATAACGGGTCCTCTGCCGCGGCACAGCCACCGGGGAGACACGCGCGACAGCGCCCCAGCCTCCGCGCGGGTACGCTTGCGCCACCGACGGCACCGCGCCGAACGCCTACTGGACTGCCATGCCCGCACAGCCCCCTGCAGCGATCGCAGCGCCTGCCTCGCCTGCCCCTCCTGCCTCTCTCGCACCCCACGCCGCGTGGGCCATGCTGCTGGCCCTGGTCTCGGGCTTTGCGCTGAGCCAGGCGTTTCGCACCATCACGGCCATCATGGCGACCAGCCTGCAGGCGGAGTTCGGCCTGTCGCCGCAGGCGCTCGGCGTGTTTGCGGGCAGCTTTGCCTTTGCGTTTGGCACCATGCAGCTGTTCATGGGCGTGGGCATCGACCTGTATGGCGCACGCCGCACCCTGCTGGCCGCCTTTCCGCTGGCCATTGGCGGCGCGGCGCTGTCGGCGCTGGCGCCGGGCTATGGTGCGCTGCTGTGGGGCCAGGTGCTGATTGGCGTGGGCTGTGCCCCCGCGTTTCTGGTGTGCACGGTGTTCATAGCGCGGCACTTTCCGCCGCAGCGCTTTGCCATGGTGTCGGGCGTTGCCATGGGGGCAGGCGGGCTGGGCATGCTGTTTACCGGCACGCCGCTGGCGTGGCTGGTGCACCAGTCTTCATGGCGCGCGGGCTTTGGCGTGCTGGCGGTGCTGTCGGCGGTGGCCTGGCTCGTGGTGTTCTGGAAGGTGCGCGAACCCGCGGTGCCGCTGCCGCCGGGCCACCAGCGCGAGTCGATGGCGTCTGCCGTGCGCGGCTTTGGTGCGCTGTTTCTGGTGCCGCACACCGCCGGCATCCTGCTGCTGGCGTTGATGACGTATGCGTCGTTCCTGGCGCTGCGCGGGCTGTGGCTGGGGCCGCTGCTGATTGACCGGCACGGCTATTCGCTGGTGGCCAGCGGCAACGTGGCCATGCTCACCTCCCTGGTGTCGCTGTTCAGCCCGGCCCTGTTCGGCCGGCTCGACCCCGGGTCCGCACGCCGCCGGGGCTGGATCACGGGCTTTACCGTGCTGCTGGCCGCGCTGTTTGCTGCGATGGGCCTGGTGCATGCCGAATGGCTGGACGTAGGCGGCGCGCTGGCCGTGGGCGTGCTGTCGGGCTACATGGTGCTGCAGTACGCAGACGTGCGCTCGGCCTACCCGGCCGCCATGACGGGGCGGGCCATGGCCGTGTTCACCATGGCGCTGTTTCTGGGGGTGGCGCTGATGCAATGGGCTACCGGGCTGGCCGCGTCGCTGGCCACCAGCCGCGGGGCAGACCCGTATATGGCGGTGATGCTGACCATTGCCGGCATGCTGGCGGCTGGTGCGGTGGCCTTCAGGCTGCTGCCTGCGCCTGCGCCCGGGCTTGCGCCGCGGTAAGGCGTCAATGCCTCACAGCGACGTGGCGCCTGCGCCGTCGCCCCGGTACAGCCAGGGCACGTCCAGCAGCCGCTCGCCCAAAAGCCGCAGCGACACATCGCGCCCCCAGCGCACGGGCCCCGTGGCGTGGAAGATGCGCCCATTGCGGATGGAACGGGCCTGCACGCGGGCGTTGCGCTCCCACCGGTTGAGCGCGTAGCGGCGCAGGCGAAGGGGCACGTCCAGGTCGTGCATCGACAGCGCGCGCTGCAGTTCGGCCGCATCTTCAATGGCCATGCCCGCGCCCTGCGCAAGGTAAGGCCGCATGGGGTGGGCGGCGTCGCCCAGCAAGGCCACCAGGCCCTGCGCCATGTCTTCAGCGCTTTGCACGGGCGGCCTGTCGCACAGCGGCCACAGGCGCCAGCCTGCGCCCCAGGCGGCCGGTGCGCTGGCAGAGCTGGCAGAGCTGGCGGGATGATCGCCAGCGCGCAGTACCCCCTGCTGGCTGCCCACGCTGCGCACCAG
>LNFM01005827.1_pt1 | contig 20869 bp, 21 predicted proteins | sample 596031 | NCBI WGS metagenome assembly LNFM01 (sample SAMN04254537, study PRJNA301005) | activated carbon metagenome | isolation source: dual media filters at the Ann Arbor, Michigan drinking water treatment plant | place: USA: Ann Arbor
CCTTGAGCGCTTCGAGGTTATCGCCCTGGATCAGCATGTTACCGGCGCCCGGATCGCCGGCAGAAAGGTCGGGCGCTTCTTCGAGAAGCCGATAGGGCACGCGCTTGGCAGCGCTGATATCCTGATCGCGGGTGAGCCAGTTCAGAATGGGCATTTGGTTGGCTGCTCTCTAAGGGGCACGGGCGCACGCTAGACCGCCGGTTGCCGGAACACTCCGCGCGTGTGCATCCCCAATAGACCTGAGTAGCGATAGAAGCGACAACGGCCGAATTTGTGCAACCTCCCAAGCGAGAGCAATTCGAATTCCTACGGAGCAGACAGGGCGGAAAATGGCTGAACGGCTGCGCTTCTCAGCTCCGTACCGAATTGGCGGAGTCCAGAGGTGCAGAGAATGGAAGGGCAAAGAGAGGACGACTTGGCCGTCACCGACGTCAGGGAGTCCGGAGGTTCACTGTGGAATGGCGCAGAACCGCCCGTGCCAAACGGCACTAACTCACGACGGAGAATATTGTGCGGAGCACGTTGGCGGAGGGAGAGAAACCCCCGTCCAACGTTCTCTGGGGAAAAGGGCGGATTTCTGCGATTATATTCTACCGCAGACTTCCGCCCGCGCGCTCGAACTCGAGCCCGGTCCGTTCCAGCCAAGCGGCGATCGCCGCCGGTTCAGATCCGACGCGGCCTTCCTTTCGCGCGTCTCGTCGACCGCGCAGATCGACGTCTCGTTCGTCGAGACATCCAGGCAGACGTAGTGCTTCATGGCCCCCCTCCTTCGCGTAGCTGCCTCATGGATCAGGCGATCGGCGTCAGCTTTGATGACGCCCGCCAAACCGTCACCGGCGCGGCGGTTGCGCCAAGCCGATTGCCCCATCTCTGGAGAAATACCCCAAACGACGGCTACTCCGAACCAATGTTGCGCTTATCCGGCAGGCATTATGGAAGCGAAAATACGACGCAACCGAATACGCCTGCCGAAACGGCAAATCCGCCCACGCGGCCTAGTGAGACAATAGCGCCGGTAGTTGCAGATCTTTCAAGATTCCGCTCGTAGCTCCACCCATGACAAAATCCCTCATACGCGAGTGACCGAAGCCGCCCATCACTATCATCCCGGCTCCGATTTCCCGGGCCTCCTCCTGCAAGGTCTGGGCGATGGGGCGCCCTCGACCCTTTACCAGTGCCGCGGTCGCCTTGATGTCGTGCCGAGAGAGGTGTTCGGCAAGCCGCTTCCCGGGATCGTCGTGGGAGAGAACCTTCTCGTCGGTGACCGACGCTATCGTGACGCTTCGCGCGCGTTGCAGGAATTCGCGCGCCTCGGACACCGCCCGTGTCGCCACCCGACTTCCATCCCATGCAATCATGACATGCTCCAGATCGATCGCGGGCAAAGCGTCTGGAATGACAAGCGTCGGTCTGCCTGACCCGAATATCGCCGCCTCTGCGACGGCTCGAGTCGCTTCATCGCCCTCGCCGACGCCGGCAAGGACAAGATCATGGTAGTGGGCAAAGGTCGTCACGATGTCCCCAGCGGCGCTCTGGAGGCAGTCAATGTTCGTTGTTCGGAACTCCACCGCTTCCATCTGCGTCAAAAGAGCTTCCACGACTGCCGCTCCACGCTCCCGGCATCGTTCCCTGGCCTCGCTGATCATTGCGGGCACATCGAGAAGCAGGTTGCCCAAAGCACTCGCAACGCGTGGAAAGTCGGCGATGATCGCGAGTGCGTGAACATCCGCATCAAGATGTCGTGCGACGGCGACAGCGTGGCGGGCAAAATTGGCTGTGTTCCCGTCGGGGTACGTGACGATCGGAACGAGGATGTCCAGTTTCATTTCAACGGTCCTCCGTGGCACGAAACGTTCAAGGCACTCCGGGCGGAGACGCTTGTGGTCACGAGGGCGCCACGCCCTGGCGGGCGGCGATGCGAAGACTCCGTGTCGAACCGGCAGCTCGGGAAGAAGCCTTCACACTGCGGTCCGATCACTCCGCCGATCATGTCCTCATCTCGCGCTGCGCGTCGGGCTCTATCGGGTCGAGTCGAACCGGCCGCTCGTTAGACCCGATCAACTCGACGGCGCGGTCCGCGGCATCCTGGAAGGGATCGAGGGCGAGGTCGGCGCCCAGCAGCAGAAGCGTCTCCGCATCGACTTCCGCGGTCGTCGTGACCGCGATCGCCCCGCGGAAACCGTGTTCCCGCAGCGACTGTATCAGCACATGCCGGGCATCGGGATGGTTGACGCCGGTATTCGGCTCGCGAATGGTCGACACGACCCATTGCGATGCAGAGAGCGGGAGGCTCGCGATGAATTCCGGGTCCGAGACATCGCCGTAGACCGCGTCCAGTCCGTCCTCACGCCAGCGTCTTACCGCTGCGGGACTGAAGTCGATGCCAAGCACCCGGTAGCTTTTGGCGGCGAGCCGTCGGCCGATCGTGCCGCCATAGCGACCGAGGCCGAACATGATGATGTCGTAGGGTTCGGCGGAGGTGACCGATTCATCGGCGGCCTCGCGGCGTCCGCTCCTGCCGAATATGCCCAGCAGCGGCTCGCAGAGGGCGTAGAGTTCGTGCGAATAGGTGATCATGTAGGTCGAGGCTGCGATCGTGATCAGTCCGACCAGCGTGACGAGGCCGAGGGCGTCGGTGCCCACATGCCCGATGCTCACACCCATGGCCATGAATATCAGGGAAAACTCGCTGATCTGGGCGACGGTCAGACCGGCGAGGAAGCCGGTGCGACGGCGGTATCCGAGCCCGGTCATGATGGCGAGCACGATCACTGGATTGCCGATGAGGACGAACAGTGAAAGCACGATCGCGGCGACGGTGTCCTGGCCGAGGCTGGCGAGATCGAGCCGCGAGCCCAGTGCGATGAAGAAGAACAGGAGCAGGAAGTCGCGGAGCGGCGCGAGCCGGGCGGCGATCGCGTCGCGGAACGGGGTCGAGGCCAACGCGACACCGGCAAGAAGGCCGCCAAGTTCCTTGCCGAATCCGAGCTCGTCGCTCAGCGCGGCGAAGGACGCGGCGAGCGCAATGGCGAAGCTGATCAGGAGCTCGGGCGACCTGGCCAGGCGCTCGCATAGTGGATTGGCGAGGTAGCGTATGAAGATCAGCACGAGTCCGAGCATCAATGCGCCGGCGCCGAACACGCCGAGGACGTCGGTAACATCAGCATCACGGCGCGCGCCGATGCCGACTGCCGAAAGGACGATCATGGCCAGCACCACCACTAGGTCCTGGACGATCAGGAAGCCGAGGGCGATGCGGCCGTGGAGCGAATCGATCTCCCGCTTGTCGGAGAGGAGCTTGACGATGATGATCGTGCTCGAGAAGGTCAGGGCTACGGCGACATAGAGGCTGGTCACGGCATCCATGCCGAGGCCGAGGCAGATCAGGAAGCCGAACGCGGAGGTGAAGATGACCTGCCCGAGTCCGGTGGCGAGCGACACCGGTCCGAGCGAGCGGATCAGCCCGACGTCGAGCCTGATACCTACCAGGAAGAGTAGGATCGCGATGCCGAGTTCGGCGAGGAGATCAATGGGCTCGTTGGACTGCGCGATACCGAGCCCGGATGGCCCGGCGATGATGCCGACCGCAATGAAGCTGACGATCAGCGGCTGACGGAACAGAAGGCCGAGGAAGCCGATCGCCGCCGCGAGCACCAGAAGGGCCGCGACTTCGTTGAAGATCGAGCCGGCGATCCATTCGGCCAGCATCTAGTTCGTCCGCCCTGGCTCACGCATACCCAGGCCCATTCCTCGCGCTGAGCATGGCGACGATCCGCTTCTCGGCCTCGACGATGACGAGCAGGACGACGCCGACCGCGACGATCGCCAAACCGTCGGCGAGGGCAACCGGGCGAGTTTCGAACACTGCCTGCAAAGGCGGCAGATAGGTAAAGGCGAATTGTGCGGGGACCACCACCGCTACGCCAATGAGGACGGCGCGCGTGCCGAAGACGCCCTGCCAGGTGAGCGAAGTACCGTGAACGTAGCGCACGCTGAACAGGTAGAAGATCTCCATGACGACGAGCGTGTTGACCGCCATCGTCCGGGCCGTCTCCAGCGGAAGGCCGCGGCTGGTCGCCCAGGCATAGATGCCGAATGTCCCAGCGACCATCAGGGCGGACACGAAAAGAATGCGCCAAAGGAGCCGCCCCGAGAGGAGCGGATGCGAGGACGCTCGAGGTGGACACAGCATCGTGTTTGGCTCAGTCGGCTCGAAGGCGAGGGTGAGGGCGAGTGCGACCGAGCTGAGCATGTTCACCCAGAGAATCTGGAGGGGCGTCACCGGGAGGGCCAGGCCGAGAAAGACCGCGAGCGCGATCACCATCGACTCGCCACCGTTGATCGGAAGCAAAAACGAGATGACTTTCCTCAGATTGTCATAAACCGTCCTGCCCTCGCGCACCGCCGCAACGATCGATGCGAAGTTGTCGTCGGCGAGTACCATTTCGCTCGCTTCCTTGGCGGCCTCGGTGCCCTTGCCGCCCATGGCGACGCCGACATCGGCGCGCTTCAGGGCCGGTGCGTCGTTCACGCCGTCCCCGGTCATCGCGATAACCGAGCCGTCCGCCTGCAGACTTTCTACGAGCCGCAGCTTGTTCTCGGGACTGGTGCGGGCGAACACCGACGACTCAAGGGCACTCTTCAGGAAAGCGTCATCCGCGAAGGCATCTAGCTCCTGGCCGGTCACGACCTTCGGGTCGTCGGCGATGCCGAGCTGGACGGCGATCGCGCGGGCGGTGGCGGCATGGTCGCCGGTGATCATTTTGACCCGAATGCCGGCCGCCTTGCATTCGGCGATGGCGATGATCGCCTCAGGGCGCGGCGGATCGATCAGACCCGCCAGGCCTAGCAGGGTGAGCCCATGCTCGACGTCTCCGGGCGCGATCTGGCGGGTTCCGTCCGTCATCACCCGCCGCGCTAGCGCGATAACGCGCTGGCCGTTCGCCGCGAGTTGTTCGATCTGTCGGTGCCAGGCATCGGCGTCGAGCGGGCGCTCGCCGTCGAGCGTCGCGCCGCTGTCGCACATCGCGATGATGCGTTCCGGAGCGCCCTTGACGTACACCACCGGAGGCCGGCCGGCGCGGGCATGGAGCGTGGCCATGTAGCGGTGCCGCGAGTCGAACGGGATCTCGTCGAGACGCTCGAAGGCGCCACGAGCCGCGGCGGCATCGTGCCCCGCCTTCAGGGCAAGGGAGATCAGCGCCCCTTCCATGGGATCGCCATCGACGATCCAGTCGGCATCTGATTGCCGAAGTTGGGCGTCGTTGCAGAGAAGGGCTGCGAGTGACAACTCCTCGAACACTGGATCAGCAGCGGGATCGAGCGGCTCGCCCGCGTTGGTGCGGAAGTTGCCCTCCGGCTTGTAGCCGGCGCCCTCGACGGAGATCGAACTGTCGGCCGTGACGAGGGCGCTCACCATCATCTCGTTGCGGGTAAGCGTGCCGGTCTTGTCCGAGCAGATGACCGATACCGAGCCCAGCGTCTCGACGGCGGGCAGCCGCCGGATGAGCGCGTTGCGGCTTGCCATGCGCTGGACGCCGACCGCGAGGGTGATGGTCATGACTGCGGGAAGCCCTTCAGGGATCGCAGCAACCGCAAGCCCCACAACGACCATGAAAGCCTCGTCAGGGAGATAGGCTTGCACCAGAACGGCGTAGCCGAAGACGAGCACTGCGAGGCCGAGCACGACGATGGTGACCTGTCGCGCGAACTGGTTCATCTGCCGGACCAGGGGGGTGGCAAGATGCTCCACCGCGCCAATCAGTGAACTGATGCGGCCAAGTTCAGTGGCTGCGCCAGTCGCCACGACGACGCCGGTTCCCTGGCCGGCAGCGACAAAGGTTCCGGAGAATGCCATCGGGAACCGGTCGCCCAGGGCGGCTGCTGTGGCGACTGCTCTTGCCGATTTGTCGACCGGGACGGACTCGCCGGTAAGGATGGCTTCGTCTACCCGGAGATTGCGCGACTTAATGAGCCTCAAGTCGGCCGGCACGCGGTCGCCGGCCTCGAGCAACACAATGTCGCCTCGGACGACCCTGTCGGCGGCGATACTCGCACGGTGGTCGCCCCGTATCACCGAGGCATGAGGGTCGATCATCCTCGTGATCGCTTCCAGTGCCTTCTCCGCACGTCCCTCCTGCACGAAGCCGATGATGGTGTTGGCAAGGACCACCGCGAAGATCACCAGCGCATCTGTCTCGTGGCCGATCGCTGCCGCAAGGATTCCAGCCGCCATCAGGACGCAGATGAGCAGATTGCGGAACTGCTGCAGGAAGCGGACGAGGGCGCTGCGATGCGCGCCCTGCGGCAGACGATTCGGACCGTAGCGCTCCAGGCGGCGCGCCGCCTCGTCCTCGGAGAGGCCGTGCCTATTCGTCTGCACGGCGTCGAGCGCAGCATCCGGTGTGAGGGCATGCCAGGGCTTGTCGGGTGGGGACGACAGGAGGTCGGCGGCCAGCATGTCGCGCTTCGCCGTCGACTTGGGCTCCGGTGTCGCGTCGTGCATGCCCTCTTGCTCCTTCAATGCGACTGCCGTCGTGACAATCGGCGCTGCTCAACGGCACGCAATCCGGTCATGGCGTGATCGCCACCTTGAGGACGCCGTCGCGCTGGTTGGCGAAAAGGTCATAGGCCTTCTCGATCTCATTGAGTTTGAAGCGATGCGTCACGAGTGGCTGCGTGTCGAGGCGCTTCGCCGCGATGACCTCCATCAGCCGCCGCATGCGCTCTTTGCCTCCCGGACAGAGCGTGGTGACGATCGTGTGATCGCCGAGCCCGGCCAGGAAGGGACCGAGCGGGATCGTGAGGTCGCTCGAATAAACGCCGAGCGACGAAAGGGTTCCGCCTGGGCGCAGGACGCGGAGAGCTGCCTCGAACGTCTGCTGGCGGCCGAGCGCCTCGATCGCAACGTCGACCCCGCGGCCGTCGGTGAGGCGCAGGATTTCCTCGACCGGGTCAGTCTTGCTGAAGTCGATGACGTGGTCGGCGCCCATCCTGCGCGCAATCTCCATGCGCGCCGGGACGGCATCGACGCCGATGATCGTGGTCGCGCCCATCAGCCGTGCGCCGGCCGTCGCGCACAAGCCGATCGGTCCCTGTGCGAAGACCGCGACAGTGTCGCCGATCCTGACCTTGCCACTCTCGGCACCGGAGAAACCGGTCGACATGATATCGGGACACATCAGCACCTGCTCGTCGGTGAGCGCGTCCGGGATGGGGGCGAGGTTGGTCATGGCGTCGGGGACCAGGAGGTACTCCGCCTGCGCCCCGTCGATCGTATTGCCGAAGCGCCAGCCGCCCATCGGCTTGAAGCCGTGCCTGGTGCCGGCGCCGTCCTGTGAGAGACACCCGCAGAGGCACGCGGCGCTGTGGCCGCTCGGCGTGATCGCACCGGCGATCACCCGCTGCCCCTCCCGGTAGCCGTCGACGGCAGACCCGAGTTTGGTGATCACCCCGACGGGTTCATGGCCGACCGTCAGGCCGCGCGCGACGGGGTACTCGCCCTTTAGAATATGGACGTCCGTGCCGCAGATCGTGGTGGTGGTGATGCGGATCAGTGCGTCAAGCGGGCCGACATCCGGGATTGGCTTCTCGTCGAGGACGATGCGGTTCGGTTCGACGAAAACGGCTGCCATCATCTTCTTTGCCATGAAAGCTACTCCTTGCTAGCCGGATCGGTGTCGGCCGCACGGGGACCCGTGCGATTCCCACGATCCGCGCCGTCCGCGGCAGGCGGCTCGTCTGGTGGACGATTGGCGTGGCGCTGCAGAAAGCTTTCAAGGTCCCGTGGCGCGATGCGCCATTCCCGTCCGACTTCGACGGCGCGCAGGTCGCCATGCTTGATCCAAGAGCGCACGGCCACATCGCCTACCTTGAGGAGGTCGGCGACATCCTTCACGGAAAGGAACTGCCGACTCAGCATTTGAGAGCTCCAGAGCAGCGATCATTGCGGTTGAGCCTAGCTGACCTTATCCGGCGCCGATTGATCGAGATCAACGCAGGGCAGCGCTTATCGTCCAGCCTGTCGCTCGGCGGCCCGGTCTCGGCTCGATGCGTCAGGGCGCGGTTTTCGCGGGAGAAGCAGAGATGAAGCGCATACTTGTCGCAACCGACTTCTCGACGCGTTCGGACCGTGCCCTGCGGCGGGCGATTCTGCTGGGGCGACAGTTCTCCGCCGCGATTGTCATCGTTCACGTCGTCGATGACGACCAGCCAACGCGGCTTCGGGAAGCCGAGGTTCGCGAGTCGGCGGCACTGCTCGACGAGGTCGCAGCGACCATGCGCGAGATCGACCGCCTGTCGTGCGAGACGCGCCTGGTTCTCGGAGATCCGTTCCAGGCCATCGCGGACTCGGTCCACGCCACAAGCGCCGATCTGGTTGTAATGGGGCCGCACCGGCGGCAGGCGCTCCGCGACGTCTTCATCGGCACCACGGTCGAGCGGGCGATCCGCATCAGCCCCCGGCCGGTGATCATGGCCAACGGCGTTCCTGCCGGGCGCTACGATCGCATTCTCGTCGCAACCGACCTTTCGGACAGCTCCGCAGCCGCGATCGTTGAAGCGCGTGGGCTCGGCATTCTCGACCACACCGATACCATCGTGGTCCACGCCTTCGACTCGCCGGCGGTCAGCCTGATGATCCGTGCAGCGACAACGATGGAGCAGTTGAAGGACCACATTGCCGAGGCAGACGCGCGCGCCATGGCCGAACTCACGGAGTTTCTGCAAAGGATCGACGTGCAACCGCGCCGCCGGGTCACCCAGCTAATCGAGGTCTCGGCCGCGGCCGTGATCCGGGACCGAATCCGCAAAGAGAAGGCGGACCTTGTCGTGATCGGAACCCACGGCCGAACCGGCGCGGCAAAGTTCTTTCTCGGCAGTGTTGCGGAGGAAATCCTGCGGACTTCAGAGGTCGACGTGCTTGTCGTCCCTCCTGCAGGCAACGCGACGGGCTCGTCTCAATAGGTCGACTTCGTCTTTTGCAACGTTGCGCGGGCTGCGTTGGCTACGACTGCCTCCGCTACCGGTCAGCGCCCAGTGCTCGACGATGAGCATCACCTATCCTCACTGCTCAAGGCGGCCTCGACATAGGCGACGGCGCCGGCGAGCGTCACCAGCTTGGGAAAGTCGAGTTCGGGGATGTTGACCCTGAGCCGCTTGTGGATGGCGGTGACCAGATTGAGGATGTCCATCGAATCGATGTCGAGGGCTTCCCGCATATCGGCCTTGGGGTTCAGCGCCGCGAGATCGGCCTCCGGTGCGATGTTGCCGAGTTCCTCGAGGATCACGGCGCGGACGTCCGCTTCGCTCATAGCTTCTCTGGCTCCTGCAAGAGGCGGTCGATGGCGGCGAGCAGCAGGCCGCCAGCGTGACCATCGCTCGCGCGGTGGTCGGCCGCGAGGCTGACGGACACGGTGGGGCGCTTCTTCACCCGTCCTTGCCACACGCTCGGTCGCTTCGCGATGCGGCCGAAGCCGACGATCGCAACCTGGGGCGGGTAGATGACGCCGATCACGGAATCGGCGCCACGCTCGCCGAGACTGGTGACGGTGACGGTCGGATTCATCAGTTCGGAGCTGCGAACTCCGCCGGTGCGGGCGCGGGCGACGAGGTCGCGAAGCGCGGCTATCAGTTCGGCCAGCGACTTCTGATCGGCATCGTGGATAGCGGGGGCGACCAGGCCGCCACCACGCAACGAGATCGCCCAGCCGACGTGGATACCGGGTCCGGGCCGGAATCCGTCTTCGCTCCAGAAGCCGTTCAACTGCGGGGTCTCACGAAGCGCCAGCGCCGACGCCTTGAGGACCAGCGCGCCGGCGATCAGCCGGGCTTCTGGCTCGATGCTCTCAATGATCTTGGCCAGCCAGGCCATCGTCCGGCCGAGATCGATGGTGTTGGACAGGTAGTAGTGCGGGATTTCCCGCTTCGAGCGACCCATGGCAGGGGCGATCGCCTTCCGCATCTCGGCAGGCTCGAAGCCACGACGCTTCGTTGGCGTGCCGAGGCGCGGCGCGGCCTCGGCCGAAGGCGACGGGATCAGCGCAGGACGCGGCGCCGCCTCAACATCGGCAAGCGTCACCGAGCCGTCGATGCCGGTACCGTGCAGAGTATCGGGGTCGATGCCAAGCTCAACTGCCCGGCGTCGCGCCGCCGACGAGACCTTGGCCCGGCTCGGGATGGCCTCCGGCGGCCGTGGTACAGCCGGCGGGGAGGGGCGGGATGCGACGATACCGCGGATGATGGCGCCGAGGGTGATCTTGCCGCTCCGCGTCCGCGGCAGCGTTTCGCGGAAGGCGATGTCGCGCGGCGCGACGGCCGGCCCGAGGCGCTTCCTGGCGTGGCCGAGCAGCTCCTTGCGGAGCGCCTCGTCAACCACGAAGCCACCTTTACCGCGACGAGCGCCTTGACCACCTCGCCGGCGATGGGGTCACCCCACCAACCGTCCACCAGATGGTCCTCACGCTCGAACGCGCCGGCCTCATCAGCCGCCGGCCGGGCGTCGCCCGAAGCATCGAACTGCTTATCAGGCCGGAGGACCTGCCTATCCTCCGCTGAACCGCAACCCCTCAAAAACCTGTGTGCAGCGGAACTAGGGCTACATCTTCAGCCCGCCGCTGCCGGCGAGCGCCATCGCCGAGCCTCCACTTCAGACGGCCCTCCGCCTGCGCGCCGTCTCCTGAACTCGTCGCATCCCGCGCCTTGCGTGCGGCCGGCATCCACCCCAGACTCATTCCGGCGCGCGCCATGCGCGCCATGGAGGTTAGGATGTCCTGGTCGCTCACCATCGCCCGCGTCGCCGGCAGCGAGATCCGCATCCACGTCACGTTCCTGCTTCTCCTCGCCTGGATCGGCATCGCCAGTTACCTCGACGGGGGCGCCGATGCGGCGATCGATTCGGTTTTGTTTGTCATCGCCGTCTTCGCCTGCGTCGCGCTTCACGAGCTTGGCCATGCGTTGGCCGCCCGCCGCTACGGCATCACGACCCCCGACATCACGCTGCTCCCGATCGGCGGCCTCGCCCGCCTGTCGCGGATCCCCGAACGTCCCTCCGAGGAGATCTTCATCGCGCTTGCCGGCCCCGCGGTGAACGTCGTCATCGCGGCGATCCTCATCCTGTTCCTAGGCGCCCGAGTCGGCGTCGTCGAGGTCGCCGACCTCGAGAATCCGGCGCTCGGCTTCGCCGCGCGGCTCGCCTCGGTCAACGTCTTCCTGGTTCTGTTCAACCTCATCCCGGCCTTCCCGATGGATGGCGGGCGCGTGCTCCGGGCGGCGCTGAGCTATAGGCTCGGCCGGCGCCGGGCGACCGAGATCGCGGCGACGATCGGCCAGGGGCTCGCCTTCGTCTTCGGCTTCATCGGCCTCTTCCAGGGCAATGCCATTCTTGTCTTCATCGCCATCTTCGTCTTCCTCGCCGCCCAGGCCGAAGCCGGCGAGGCCGGGTTGACCGAGGCCTCGCGGCGTTTACCGATCGATCGCGCGGTGATCCGATCCTTCGAGGCGCTCGGGCCGCAGTCGACCATCGACGACGGGGCCGATCTCCTCCTCCGCACAACTCAGCATGAGTTCCCGGTGCTCGACGGCGCCGGACGGCTCCGCGGCATCCTCACCCGGAACGACATGATCAAATCGTACCGGGGCTCTGGGCCCAGCACGCCGGCGGTCGACGTGATGACCACCGGCATCCCGAGCGTCCCCGCCGGCGGCACGCTGGAGACGGCGGTCAAGGCGATGCGCGACGATGGCGTACCCTATGCCGCGGTGGTCGACAAGGACGGCCGGTTCGTCGGCTATGTCAGCCAGGAGAACCTGGCCGAGCTGATGATGCTGGGGCTTGATGCTGAGGGAGAGGCTGGGGCTCCGGTTGGAAGGGCGGCAGGAGGCGGCCCTTGGGGCAGCACCGGCTGACGCTTAAGTCGCCGGGATCGGAATCCGGGGTCTTGTGGAGGCGCTCGATGGCATTTGAGGTCCTGGCGCTTCGCCATTGCGATGGTGGCAAGCGGGTGAAGGCGAACAGGGCGTCGCCGGCCTCTTCGAGGCTGTCGGCCACGGCCCGGTGCCGGAGCCGCCACTTGCGGACAAAAGCCTTGCGCCGCTCCTCGATTTCCTCGGCCGCCGCGGCGTAGATCATGTCGGTGTAGTCGGCGGTGCCCTCCTAGTGCAGGCGCTCAGGCGCATGAGCGAGCAGATTGCGATGCTTATGAACCGTGCAGCGTTGAAGTGGCACGCCGTTCCAGAGGGTGGCGATGGCCTTCTCCAGCCCCGCCGCGCCATCGACGATCAGGAACTCCGGCCCGCGCAGACCGCGGGCGATCAGGTTGTCGAGCACCGTGCGCCACGCCTCCGTCGTCTCGCCGCCCATGTCCCGAACCGCCAGGAGAACTTTCTGGCCGTCCTCGCGCACCCGATGACGACGAGTAGCGAGATCGAGGTTGCCTTGCGGTCGAGCCGGACGCGAACCACCGTGCCGTCGAGGATCAATCGGATGATCGGCTCGTCGGCCAGCGATCGGTCGGCCCGATCGGCGCGGGGGCTCGTCGGTTGGGTGACGCTCGCGGCCGGCAGTCAGAAGGCGGGGATCGCGGTGATCACCGCCATGCTTATGATCGGGCTCGCTTTGTTGAAAGAAATGTCGTCCGCCGATGTTCGCCTGATCCACGTTCGGTATATGATCGCGACTACCTTCCGAAGAGCTACTTCGGGCTGCTGCCTCTTAGCCGGCGGATGGGCCTCCCCGACGCCCCGCCGCGCCGAGACCCGGGCCGAGGGCGATGTTTAGGGCGGACCTGATTGTTGTGGAATGCCTGCGCCGATCGCGCGTCACGCTTTTGATCGTCCTGATTCACCATGCCCCCGCAGTTCCCGACGCTCTTGCCGGCATCGTGCGTTATGCCTTCGAACCGGCTGCGGCTGCCGGCGGCTTTGCCGGTGCAACGGTTTTGGCGGCGCTACGCTATGGTGTGGCCCACGGTATCTTCTCCAACGAAGCCGGCCTCGGATCGGCCTCGATCGCCCACGCGCAGGCTCGCAACACGCCTGGTGGACAGGGGCTTTGGGCATTTGGGAAGTCGCGATCGATACACTCGTCATTGGAACCATGACGGCGCTCGTCATCCTTGTGACCGGTGTCATTGAGACAGGCACGGCTGGCGCCGAACTGGCGTCGCAAGCCTACGCCACAGCGCTGCCGGGCATAGGCGGATTGATAGTACTATTGTCGCTGGTCCTTTTTTCCTACACAACCATGCTGACTTGGGGCTTCTATGGCGAACAGAGCTTCCGATACCTGTTCGGCCGAAGCACCGTGATGCCCTACCGGTCGCCTTTCTCAGCTTTAATCTTTATCGGCGCGATCGGCGGGCTTGCCACCGTGTGGGATTTCGCCGACACGCTGAACGGCCTGATGGCCGCGCCGAACCTTATCGCTCTGATAGCGCTTGCCGGGGTTGTCGTTCGTGAAGGCCGCACCTTTCGCCGCGCGCGACTGACACTGTCTGACCGGCCACTGTTTGCCGTGAATTAACCCCGCGCCGACGTTCAAGCGCCGTGTCATGTGTGGAGAGCGGTATGGTCCAGCAAAAGCCCGCTAAAACGATCGATCTGGCGCTTCAGGGCGGCGGGTCCCATGGAGCGTTGACCTGGGGGGTGCTCGACCGCATCTTGGAAGACGAGCGGCTGGAGATCGCAGGCATCAGCGGGACCAGTGCGGGGGCAATGAACGCCGTGGTGTTGGCGCAAGGATTTCACCAAGGCGGCCGGGACGGAGCGCGCGAGGCGCTCGCCGCTTTCTGGCGAGCGGTGAGCGATGCGGCGCGCTTTTCGCCGGTCCAGCGCAACTGGTGGAACCGACTCACCGGCAACTTCAACCTCGACAGGTCGCCTGGCTACTTGTTCTTCGACAACCTGACGCGGCTGTTCTCGCCCTATGAGCTCAATCCGCTCGACATCAATCCGTTGCGCGACCTCGTTGCCAGCACGGTCGACTTCGATCGGGTCAATTCCTGCACGATGCCGAAGATCTTTGTCACCGCTACCAATGTGCGCACCGGCCAGGCGCGCGTCTTTACCCAGCCGCATCTGTCGGTCGAAACGATCATGGCCTCGGCCTGCCTGCCGTCGGTGTACCAGGCGGTGGAGATCGACGGCGAAGCGTATTGGGACGGCGGCTATATCGGCAATCCGGCGCTTCATCCCCTCGTCGACGAGACTGACTGCCGCGACATGGTCATCGTCCAGATCAATCCGATGATCCGGCGGGCACTGCCGCGAACCGGGCGCGAGATCCTCAACCGGGTCAATGAGATCAGCTTCAATTCCAGCCTTATAAAGGACCTTCGGACGATCCAGCTGTTGCACAAGCTTATTGAGGCGGGAGGTATTGAGACAGAGCGCTACCGCGACATGCGGGTCCATCTGATCCATGCCGATGAGGAGCTGCAGGACTTGGCCTCCTCCAGCAAGCTCAACGCCGAATGGACATTCCTCAGCCACCTGCAACAGCGCGGCCGGGCTTGGGCGCACCAGTGGCTCGAGACGAATTATGACGGGATCGGTGTGCGCTCTACGTTCGATCTCGACGCGCTGTTCGTCGACTCGCTGCGGCCGATACAGAGGTCCAACAAGTCGAGCACCAGCGGGTCAGCGGAGTAGTCGCGAATGTATGGGATCCTGGTCGTCGTTGCTGCGCTCGGTGGGCTCATGTATCTCGCTTACCGCGGCGTCACCTTACTGATCCTGGCGCCGGGCCTTGCCATGCTCGCCGTGCTCGCCTCGCTCGAACGGCCCCTGCTTGCCAGCTACACCCAGATCTTCATGGTGGCGACGGGCGATTTCATCGTCCAGTACTTCCCGGTCTTCCTGCTCGGCGCCATCTTCGGCAAGCTGATGGAGGATTCCGGTAGTGCCGAGGTTCTGGCTAATGCCACGATCCGCAGGCTTGGCAGCGAACGCGCGATACTGGCTGTAGTGCTGTCATGCGCGGCGATGACCTATGGCGGGGTGTCGCTGTTCGTCGTCGCGTTCGCCGTGTTTCCGATCGCTGCGGGAGTCTTTCGCCGCGCCAATCTCCCCAAGCGGCTAATACCGGGCACCATCGCTCTTGGCGCCTTCACCTTCACCATGACCGCGCTGCCCGGCACGCCGGCGATCCAGAACGCGATCCCGATGCCTTATTTCGGCACTTCGCCCTTTGCCGCTCCGGGGCTCGGCATCCTGACCGCTCTGATCATGTTTGCGCTTGGCCAACTGTGGCTGGAGCGACGGGCGCGGGCCACCTCCGAGGGCTATGGCGATCACCCGGACGCGGTGCCGCACGCGGCCACGGCCTTGCGCGAGCGCGCCTCCGGCGAAGGCTTCGACATTGCCGAGATCCCGGCCGAGGCGCGCCCGGCCGAGCTGCCACCCCTCATGTTGGCGGCACTGCCGCTCGTCACGGTGATCGCCATGAATCTCACCTTCACCGCCCTCGTCATCCCGGCCATGGACACCGACTACCTTGCCGCGCCGGAATATGGCGCGACGACCATCGATTCGGTGCGCGGCATCTGGTCCATTATCGCGGCTCTGGTCATCTCGATCGTACTGATGATTGCCGTGAACTGGTCGCGCCTGCCCAGGCTGACCACCTCGCTGGACGCCGGCGCCCACGCCTCGCTGCTGCCGATCTTCAACACCGCGAGCCTTGTCGGGTTCGGCTCCGTCATCGCCTCGCTGTCGGCCTTCGCAATGGTCCGAGACTCGGTGATCGACATCGGCGGCGACAATCCCGTCATCTCGCTAGCGATCTCGGTGAACCTTCTGGCCGGAATGACCGGCTCGGCGTCCGGAGGCATGAGCATCGCGCTCACTACGCTTGGCAGCGTCTATCTGGAGATGGCCCAGGCCGCGGGTATCTCGCCCGACCTGATGCACCGAGTGACCGCAGTAGCAGCCGGCGGGCTCGACGCATTGCCCCATAACGGCGCCGTCATCACGCTGCTCGCAATCTGCAGCCTGACACACCGCGAGGCCTATCTTGATATCGCCGTCGTCGCCGTGGCTGTACCGATTATTGCGCTGATCGTACTGATCACCCTGGGAACGTTGCTGGGGAGTTTCTGACAAGGAAAGCCAGCCCTGCGGCCAGCCATCGGCATGGTAAAGCTGCGCGCTCTCCAAAGATGTGGTGGATGCCGCTCTTCCCCCAACCAACGGCATCGCGATGTGCCAAGCTTGCGGTGTCAAAGTTCAAGCTGGAGGAGACGGCATCCATGAGAGAGGCCACCATCGTCGGCGTCGACGTCGCAAGAACGTGTTCGCACGCCGAGAGCTTCGCGGCGGTCAGCCGGATAACGCCGTCCTGAACCGCCGGCCAGCGGAAGCGCCCATCCTGTCATTCGGCGTGCAAAATTTGCACGCCGATTGACAGCGAACGAGCGAAAACCGTGCATGTGGCATGTGGTTACCGTAACGAACGAGAAGAGCATCGAGACACGCCGCTCCGGCTCGGAGCTGGCCCGGCATCTCGCCTGTCACTGCGTCGAGATCACATTGGACGAGGAGGACGCGGGCGGACGATCGATCGGGCCAACCCTCGCGGCTTACGGCGCCTCGCGCAACCTCGACGTTCTGGTCATGGGAGCGTACGGGCACTCCCGGATGCGGGATTTCGTCCTGGGCGGCGCCACAAAGAGCCTTGTCGCCAGCCCGCCGCTACCGATCTTCCTCTCTCATTGACACTGAGAACGGCAGCCCGAAATGGGGACGCGCATACGCGGTCACACGTTCCCACTGATATATTTCCGCATAGCCTCCGCTTCCGACTGAACCTCCACAACACGCAGATGGAGCAAGTCGCGGACGCTCACTATGCCGACTAACGTCCCTGCGGTCACCACAGGCAAATGCTCCACATGCCTGGCAATCATGAGCGCCATAATGCCCACCGCACGATCATCCGGGGCGCAGGTCAAAACCTTCGCAGTCATCAGGTCCCGTATGCGCCTACCCAACAGATCAGTACCCATACTCCTTACGCCGCGCACTATGTCGCGCTCAGAAATAATTCCCTCTACCATTTTGCCGTCACTGCTCACGACCAAGGCACCAATGTCCTCAAATTCGGAGGACTCCAGGAGATCGGCGATCGTGGCATCAGGCACGATATGCGTCGTAGTGCGTTTTGGCTGCGCGTTGAGAACACGCTGAACAGTCATGTCAATCTCCTTGCACCAAGCCTTAAGCGTTGACCGACCATCGATGCCGTCAAGCATACCATACAGTTCGTCCACCCTGAACAATCGGCTCCCTCCATTGGGTGACGTGACATCTCGTGAGCGCCCGCCAGCCGCCCGGCCTCAATCATCGTCGGGGCAAGATCAGCGGCGTCATTGCCATCTGACCAACAGCCATGCAGTTGCAGTGAGGGCAAATATTTCCACGATCCGCTCCGGAGGGTTCGCTGGCTAGTCTAAGTCTAGCTAGCGGGCATTTTCCGACTCGTAAGGTTTCAGTTCCACCGGCGCGGCGGCGAGGCGACGGTAGATGGTGTCGGCGGAAAATTGGCCACCAACCCAGTGTCTTCGCCCGCACTAGCGTGACGCACGATTCGGGCGGCATTAGAGCCGAGGAGAAAGGTGCTCATCGACGGCCGGTGAGAGCCCACCACTATGAGATCGGCATTGAATTCCGTGGCTTCCGAGAGGACTTGATCATAGACGGTGCCGATCGGGGTAACCGTAGACAGCTGCGCTACCGGCAGGCCCATGGGTCGGGCCAGGTCCACGAGTTTGGGTTAGCGTCCGCTTTTCCTCGTCGGCAAAGAAACTTTTGGGGAGATAATCCACCGCCGCTTCGACCATGTAGCGGACGTGGACAATTCGCACATCAGCGCCCGCCGCCTTAGCGAGTTCCCCGGCCGCAGCGGTGGCAGGTGCAGCGAGCTCGGGTTCGGCGGTGTCGATCGCTTGAACATGTCTGGAACCGACGTCAATACGACAGAAAGAGCGGGACTGGGCGTCGATCAAGCATGCTCAACGTCGCGCCCCCGAGTACAAAATCCCGCACCCGGGAATGCCCGAACGCCCCCATGACGAGGAGGTCCGCGTGGCTTGATGTCGCGTAGCCTTCAAGAGCGTCACCAATCGACTTTCCGCCAGCGTTGACGACATCGAAAGCAATCTCGACCCCGTGCCGCGCTAGGTGCCTGGCAAGCTCGGCTGCCGACCGAGATGGATTGATCGGTTTGTCGTTCGCTATTGTAACGACCCGGACGAGTTTTGCTTTCTCCAGAATCGGCAGTGCGTCGGAGAGCGCCCTGGCAGCGGCGCGACTGGCGTCCCAAGCCACCAAGATATTGTCGAGGGTCGGCGGACCAACGCGCCGCGCTCTGCTTGGAAGGATCATGACCGGGCGACCAGCGCCGAAGATCGTCGCTTCCGCAAGCGGCCGTTCCGAAGCGCCTTCGTCGCAGATCACCACGATCGTGAGATCCCGAAGGCGAGCGTGCGCTATGAGCGAGTCCTGAACGGTGGCGAGCTCGCACCTATCGACGATGCCGTCGTGACTGAGGTTTCGAACAGCCGCGGATCGCGTGAAGGCCGCGATGAGATCCCTCGCGTTCTCGGCGCTCGCCTTCCTCTCGTCCGCGATGATGGCAGGCAAGTTCACCACCAGGTTCGCCAGAAAATGAACAGGCAGAGGCGCCTGGAAGCCCACCTCGAATGCGATAGCCGTGATTTGCGTATCGAGAGCGGCGGCAATCGCAACGGCATCCTCGACGGCGCGGATTGGCGTTGGAACCGGATGTGTTACCAACGCCAGCAATGTGTCCCTGAATGGCAAGATGGGCGTTCCTCTCCTGAGCAAAAAAGTCACTATCCCGAAGAACGCGTCACCCGCCTTGACACAAATCAATCCGTTCGGCGTGCTTGGCAGAATCGACCCATCCGTGAGCGCATTGCGGATACGGCCGGCGGTCAACCGAGATAATCTCAATCCCGAGCGGGTGGGGGGACAACCAGAACATCGGTGTCGAGCCCGTTCAGTAACTCTTGCGCTACGCTTCCGAGAAATATCTTGGCAATCCCACTTCGGCCGTGCGTTCCGATCACGACCAGATCTGGCACCGGGTCGGCTGCGGCTTCGAGGATAACCCTTGCAGGCGGCCCCTCCTCTGGCCGAACGCGCGTCGTGTAATCGATTCCGCCAAGATCGACCGTTTGCAGGAACTGCGTCAACTCCTGGCTGGCTTCGAGTGCGGCTTCGGCGACATATCGCTTGATTATGTCGGCAGATAGGCCGGCAATTGCCAGCATCCCCTTGGCCATAGGGTCGAAGACGTGAAAAATCGTAACCCGTGCTCCCGCAAGGAGGCCGAGCGCCTTTGCGGTCTGCAACGCATGGCGAGAACACTCGGAGAGGTCCACGGCCGCCAACGTGTTGTTCAGATATGGGCCGGAAGGCTCGGCGTTGACGACCAGCACCGGAGCGGCACGCATCCGGATGACGCGCTCCACTGTTGTTCCGATAAACACGTCCTTCAGCAACTGCTTTCGATGTGCGCCCATGACGATGAGGCCAGTGGCGGACTTTTCGGCGAGCCCGACGATGCCGTCGAACGCATCTCCCCGCACGACCGTCACATTGAAAGCACGACCCTGCAGCTCTGAAACCGAGCGCGTCATCCGCTCGAGTTCGGCGGTCGCCTCGCCCTCCGCCGCAACTATCCGATGCTCCGGCTGATCATCGTCGACGACGTGAGCGAGGATCAGCTTGGCACCAAATTGCCTCGCCAGCAAACCGGCACGCCGGACGGCCCGTTCGGATCGGCTGGAAAAGTCAGTTGTGACCAGAATCTGACGCACGTCTAAGCCCTCGCTGATCGAACCGTCTTGACGCGCGCTATATGTCGGTTGCGCCATCGCGACAGAGAAGCAACAAATAGAGCATCGCGACGGCACGCTTGAAGGCTTTACGAACGTATCGCGATCGACCTCAAGTGCGCAACCCAGCTACCGAAGATTCGGCTCTCCTCGATGTGCGGTGGAGGGGCCGCCGACCCGCCGGTCGCCAAGGAGAGGCTATGAGTCTGATCACTTTCTTGTTGGGGCTTGGTGCGCTGGTGCTAGGGGCTGAGCTCCTGGTTCGCGGCGCCTCGAAGCTCGCCTTCAAGCTCGGAGTTTCGCCCCTCGTCGTCGGATTGACCGTTGTGGCATATGGTACCAGCGCACCGGAGTTGGCTGTATCCATGCAATCGGTGATCTCTGGCCAAACCGACATTGCGGTTGGCAACGTCGTTGGTAGCAACATATTCAACGTCCTCTTCATCCTGGGAGTATCGGCGCTGATCACGCCCTTGATCGTTAACCAGCAACTGATCCGGCAAGAGGTCCCGATCATGGTTGGGGTCTCATTGCTGTTGCCTGTACTGGCCTATGATGGCGGTCTGTCGCGTATCGACGGCATGCTCTTTATGACATTGTTGGTGGCCTACACGGCATTCTTAATCATTCAGAGCCGCGGCCAAGGAGCGATTCCGGAGACGCTTGTGCAGGAGGTCGGGGTCATAGGATCCGGGTGGGACTCAAAGTTCCTCGCTCAGGTCGCGCTGATTGTCGCGGGCTTGGCGTTGCTCGTGTTCGGGGCGAGATCTTTGGTCGAAGCGGCCATCACCATCGCCAAGCATCTCGGTGTCAGCGAAGTGGTAATCGGTCTCACCGTTGTCGCAGCCGGGACCTCCTTGCCTGAGGTGGCGACATCAGTTTTGGCTGCGATCCGCGGTCAGCGTGATATTGCCGTCGGCAATGTGGTCGGCAGCAACATCTTTAATATCCTTGGCGTGCTTGGCGTCTCCGCGGTGGTGGCGCCTAGCGCGCTCGCCGTTGCACCAGCGATG
>LNFM01005828.1_pt1 | contig 20869 bp, 12 predicted proteins | sample 596031 | NCBI WGS metagenome assembly LNFM01 (sample SAMN04254537, study PRJNA301005) | activated carbon metagenome | isolation source: dual media filters at the Ann Arbor, Michigan drinking water treatment plant | place: USA: Ann Arbor
GTCGCGGCCGGGCCGAGGAACTCGGTGGCCACCACCGTGGCCACCGGCGACGCGGCACTCACGCTGGCAATCGCCACCGGCGGCAGCACGTAGAAGTAGCCGGCGTTGACCGTGACGTAGAGCGCCGCCACCGTGAGGATGCCGCCGATGATCGCGAGCGGCAGCGCACGGCCCGGATCCTTGATCTCGCCGGCGACGAAGGTCACCTCGTTCCAGCCGTTGTAGCCCCACAGCGCCGCCATCATCGCCGCGCCGATGCCGGCCATGCCGCCTCTCGCCGCCGCGTCCACGCCCTCGCAGGTGCCACCGGCGCCACTCAGCGCGTAGTTGGACCAGGACCCGTCCGCGAGCAGGAAGGCGCCGATGCCGACTCCGGCGACCAGCACCAGCTTCATCGCCGTCAGCACCGACGCCACGCGCCCGCCGGTCGAGATGTCGGCGCAGTTGACCAGCGTCACCGCCCACACCGCGGCCACGGCTACGAGCGCGATGCCGCCAATCGATCCCACGCCGGGAAGGGTGAGGCGCAGCGCCTCCACGGCCCCGCCCGACAGCGCATTGAGGAAGATCGCGAGGCCCGTCGCCAGCGCGGCGATGGCGCCCGTGGTGGCGACGAAGAAACGCGTCCAGCCGTACAGGAAGCCCCACAGCCGGCCGTACGCCTGCCGGATGAACACGTACTCGCCGCCGGCCCGCGGGAAGATCGTCGCCAGTTCGGCGTACGTCAGGGCGCCGAGCAGGCTCATCACCCCGGCAATGACCCAGACGGCGATCACCATCCCGGGCGTGTCGACGTTGCAGGTCATCACCCGCGCCTTGAGGAAGACGCCGGTGCCGATGACGTTGCCAACCACCATCGAGAAGGCGGCAAACAGGCCCAGGCCACGAACCAGGCCCAGCTGGGGGGAAGACGCGGAAGCGGACACGGTCACGGTGCGACGCAGTGTATCCTCCGTCGCGCGGGCCGGCCGGCCCCGTCACGGAGGACACATGGCACGGATGACTCGGGCAGCAGCGGTGGCGGTGATGGCGTGCACGACGATGGGCGTGCTGGTGACGGCGCAGGGGATGGGGGATGGTGCGGACCGCAGCAAGGTCGCGGCAGCCCTCTTCGAGGGGCTCGACGCCAACAAGGATGGACGCCTGACGCGCGACGAGGCTCGCGGCGCGGCCGACGCCTGGTTCACCGCCTGGAAGCCTGCCGATGCCGCCGGCCTCTCCAGCGAGTCGATCATCTTCGGCTTGTCGCGGGTGCTGCCGGCCTCCGGGCCGCAGTGCGGCGGCCGCAGTGCCAACCCGCGCGTCGCCTGTCCGGATGACGTATCGGCCATGGTCGCCGCCCTGCCGGCCACCGCGCCCGCGAAGCCGGCCGCGCCGCGCAAGGTCCTCGTGCTGGCTCGCGCTGCGGGCTTCGTCCACTCGTCGATTCCGCTCGCGGCCCGCACCGTCGAGGAGCTCGGCAAGAAGACCGGCGCGTGGACGACGACCATCAGCTGGGATGCGGCCGACATCACCGAGGCCAATCTGACGCAGTACGATGCCATCTTCCTGGCGAGCACCACCGGGCACTTCCTCGACGACCCGAAGGACGCCGCGGCCACCGCGGCGCGCCGCACAGCCTTCATGGGCTTCATCCGCAACGGCAAGGGCGTCGCGGCCATTCACGCCGCCTCGGACTCGTATCACGCCAGCGCGAAGGAGCTGAAGGCGGCCGCGTCGGGGCAGGGCAACAGCTACGCCTCGCGCCTTGCCAGCCTCGGCCCCGGCATCATGTCGGCCGTGCCCGTCGGCACGCGCCTGGCCACCGACGGCGACGCCAACGCCGACAAGATGCTCAGTCGCGAGGAGTTCGCCGGCGTCGTGGGTACGTGGTTCGACAAGGTGGACACGGCGAAGGCCGGCACGGTCACGCAGGCGCAGTTCGTCGCCAATTACGCCGCCATCATGCCGCCCCCGCCTCCACCCACGCCGCGCGCGCCGCGGGTCGGCAACGGCCAGGCGAAGGCCACCGAGCTCGGGCCCGACGACCAGGTCGGCACATGGCCCGAGTGGAACCAGGCACTCGGCGGCTTCTTCAAGTTCCACTGGAACGACGGCCAGACCATCACCTACAAGATCGACGACCCGACCAGCCCGCTCACCGCGGCCTTCAAGGGCAAGACGCCGTTCGTCATCGCCGACGAGACCTACACCTTCGGCCGCGAGGTCTACTCGCGCAAGAACGTCCGCGTGCTCACCAGCGTCGACATGGCGGCGATGTCGGCCGAGGACAAGGCCAAGGAGCAGTTCCCGCGCCCCGACGGCGACCACGCCCTCAGCTGGGTGCGCGCCGAGCAGAAGGGCCGCGTCTTCTACATGTCGCACGGCCACAACGAGAAGGTCTACGCCAACCCCGTCCTCCTGCAGCACCTGCTCGCCGGCATCCAGTACGCCATCGGCGATCTCAGGGCCGAGGACAAGCCATGAGCCCTGCCCCCTGAGCCTCTTCAAGCCCAACCATTCCCCGGCCGATTGCTGGCCTGAACGGGCGGGTTCACCCCCAGCGGATCAGCCCTGCATGAGGGTCGGGGCATGTCCGTCGGTTCGAAGTCACAGCGGCCGCTGCTCGCGGTGTGTCTGGGTGCGGTTGCGGCGTTCGTCCTGACCTGGCCGGTGGCGCTGGGCACACGGCAGTTGCCCGAGGCGCCACAGGTCGTCCAGCTCGCCAGCGGGCCCATGGCCGTCGACGGCGAAGTGCTCGTCAAGTATCGCGGCGACGCCATGCACGTCGCCCGCGTCCGCGTCCAGGACGATGCGGAGGTGGCCGAGGAGGAGTCGCTGGGCCGTGGCGGCGTGCGTCGCCTGCGGTCGGGCCGCTTCGGCACCGAGGAACTGGTCGCTCGCCTCCGCGACGACCCGGACATCGAGTTCGTCGAACCCAACTACATCGTCTATCCCGACGCGACGCCCAACGACCCGTCGTTCTCGAGCCTGTGGGGGCTGCTCAACACCGGCAGCAACCCGGTGGGTGGTGGCGGCACCGCCGGGATCGACATCGACGTCGTCACCGCCTGGGACACCACCACCGGCAGCCGCAGCCATGTCGTCGGCGTCGTCGACACCGGGGTGGACTACAACCATCCCGATCTGGCCGCCAACATGTGGTCGGCGCCCTCGTCCTTCTCGGTGGTCATCGGCGGGCAGTCGATCACGTGCGCGGCGGGCACGCACGGCTTCGACGCCATCAATCGCACGTGCACCCCGATGGACAGCGGCTATCACGGCACGCACGTCGCGGGCACCATCGGCGCGGTCGGCAACAACGGCATCGGCGTCACCGGCGTCAACTGGGTGGCCAGCATGATGGCCCTCAAGTTCTCGCTGCCCAACGGCGGCACGGTGGCCAACGCCATCAACGCCATCGAGTTCGCCATCCAGGCCAAGGCGCACTTCGCTGGCACCGGCGCGGCCAACGTCCGCGTGCTGAACAACAGCTGGGGCGGCCCCGGCTACTCCTCGGCACTGGCCGCGGCGATCGAGTCGGCACGCACCGCCGACATGCTGTTCGTGGCGGCGGCGGGCAACAGCACGTTGAACATCGACGCGTCGCCCGTGTACCCGGCGGCCTACACCAACGCCAACATGGTCACGGTGGCCTCGACGACGTCTACCGACGGCCTGTCGTCGTTCTCGAACCATGGCGCGACCAAGGTGCATCTGGCCGCGCCCGGGAGCGCCATCTACTCGACGTACCCGAACAACACCTACCAGACGCTGCAGGGGACGTCGATGGCCGCGCCGCACGTGGCCGGTGCCGCGGCGCTCGTGCTCGCGTCGTGTACCTCGGACACCACCGCCCTGCGCAGCCTGCTCGTGAGCCATGTGGACTACGTGGCTGGCCTGTCGGGCAAGGTGAGCACGAGCGGACGCCTCAACGTGCTCCGCTCGATGCAGCAGTGCGGGTTCCCGCGCGTCACGGGCCTGACGCTGACGCCCGACGTCGCGTCGCCGCGCGCGCCTGGGACGACGATCACGTGGACGGCCGCCGCGAGTGGCGGGGAAGCGCCGCATCAGTACCAGTTCGCGCTCTTCAACGGCAGCACCTGGACCGATGTCGGGCCATGGTCCACCACCGCCACGTTTGCCTGGACCCCCACGCAGGCGTCGTCTGGCTACCAGGTGGCCGTGCGCGCCCGCAGCGACTGGAACTCGGGCACGCGTGAGCTCGCTGTGGCGCAGCCGTACGTGATTCAGCCGGTCGTGACCGCGCTCACGCTGACGCCGCAGGTCGCGTCGCCGCAGGCCGTCGGCCGCACCGTGACGTGGACCGCCGCCGCCAGCGGCGGCCAGGCGCCGTACCAGTACCAGTTCGTGCTGTTCAACGGCACCAGCTGGGCCGATGTCGGCCCGTGGTCCACCAGCAACACCTGGGCGTGGACGCCAGGGACCGCCAATGCCAACTATCAGGTCGCGGTACGCGCGCGCAGCGCCTGGAACTCCGGCGCGCGCGAACTGGCGGTCGCCGAGGCCTACGTCATCAAGCCGTCGGTCACCGGCCTCACGCTGACGCCCAGCGTCACCGCGCCTCGCGCGCCCAACACGACGGTCACCTGGACCGCCGTCGCGAGTGGCGGGGAAGCCCCGTACGAGTACCAGTTCGCCATCTTCGACGGGGCGGTGTGGACCGACGCCGGGGCATGGTCCACGACCAACACCTGGAACTGGACGCCGACGCAGGCCAACGTCGACTACCAGGTGGCCGTGCGCGCCCGCAGCGCCTGGAACAGCGGCACGCGCGAACGCGCCGTCGCGCAGCCCTTCGCCATCAGGCCGCTGGTCACCGGACTGTCGCTGACCCCCACTGTGGCGGCACCGCAGGGGGCTGGGACCACGGTGACCTGGACGGCGGCCGCCAGCGGTGGCCTCGCTCCCTACCAGTACCAGTTCGCCATCTTCAACGGCACGACCTGGGTGGACGCCGGGCCCTGGTCGACGACGGCGACCTACGCCTGGACGCCCAGCGTGGCCAATGCGGCGTATCAGATTGCGGTGCGAGCGCGCAGTGCCGGCAATCTCGGCACCCGCGAGCTGGCGGTCGCGCAGGCCTATGCCATCAAGCCGATCGTCACCGGACTGACGCTCACACCGAGCGTCGCCGCGCCGCGGGCGCCAGGCACGACCGTGACGTGGACGGCCAGTGCGAGCGGCGGCGAAGGGCCGTATCAGTATCAGTTCGCCATCTTCAACGGCACGACCTGGTCCGATGCCGGGGCATGGAGCAGCACCGCGACCTTCGCGTGGACGCCGACGCAGGCCAACGCGGCCTATCAGGTCGCCGTGCGGGCGCGCGGGGCCTGGAACAGCGGCGCGCGCGAGAGGGCAGTCGCGCAGCCCTTCGCAGTCATGCCGCTCGTGACAGCGATCACGCTGTCCCCGAGTGCCGCCGCGCCGTCGACGGTGGGCACCCCCATCACGTGGACGGCCGCCGCCAGCGGCGGCCAGGGGCCCTATTCGTATCAGTTCGCGTTCTTCAATGGGGTCACCTGGCAGGACCTCACGAGCTGGTCCACGAGCGCGACCTTCACGTGGACGCCGACGCAGGTCAACTCCGCCTACCAGATGGCGGTGCGGGCCAAGGGGACGTGGAACCCGGGGGCGCGCGAGCTCGCGGTGGCCACGGCCCACCCGGTCTCGCCGTAGCGGGCGGCCGGACTGCTCGCCGACTGCAGTCGGGCCGCGCGTCGGCCGACACACTGTCCGTGCAGCGTGAAGACGACCGCCGACTCCCGGCCGAGCGTGCGACCGGGGTCTGCGTGGTGGTGCAGTTCCTGTGCTTCGTCGACGGCCTGTGGCCGTTCTGGGAGGCGCTCGCCCGCGACCTCGAGGCGCAGGGGCAGTCGCTCGTCATCCTCTCGCCGCACCCGCCGCCGGCCGGCGCGACGTGGCCGCCCGTGCTCCCGATTCCGTATGCGATCGGTGAGTACACCGCCGTTGTGGGGGCCACACCTCGCGCCCACTGGGCCGACCTGCTCGACGTCGACTGGGCCTTCCACTCGCCGACGCATCCGCCTGCGCCCCCTCCCGGGATCGGCGAGATGGCCGCGGCGCAGGCGCTCGTCGATGCCCTGCTCGACGAGCTCCAGCCCGACGTCGTGCTCGCCTGGGCGCCGCCGTTTCCGCAGAGCCGCCTGCTGCTGCACGAAGCGCGCTGGCGTGAGATCCCCGCCTTCGGCATCGAGCGTGGCTTCCTGCCCGGCACGCTGGTCATCGAGAGTCACGACGTCGGCATCGGTGTCGACATGGTCAGTCACCCGGTCCTGCACAGCGCGGTCGCCGACCACACCCCGGACGACGCCATGCTGGCGGCCCTGCGCGTGCATGCGGGGCTTGTCGCCGCAGAGCCGGGCCCGCGACGACCAGACGTGACCGAGGCGCCCGTGATCACGATCCTCGGGTCCTGTCCGGGATTCAACCTGCAGCCGCGCCAGTCGCGCCTGATCCAGCTGGCGTCGCCCTGGTTCTCGTCGTTCGCCGAGGCGTGCGAGGCCCTGGCCGACGCGCTGCCTCCTGGGGTGCGGCTGCGCGCGCGTCCACATCAGGCCGACGTGGCCGGGCGGGCGTACTGCGCCGCGTCGCCGCGCGTCGAGGCCGCGTTCACCGACGCGATCAACGACCTCGTGACCTCGTCCGACGTCATCGCGGTCGTCGGTGGCACGCGTACACAGCTGGAGGCCGTGCTGGCCGAGCGTCCCGTGCTGACGCTGACGCGCGGGCCACTCTCTGGCGCGGGCGTGGCGTACGAGTTCGACGGCGATGACCTCGGAGCCCTCGTCGCGCAGGCGCTGGCACGAGCGGACTGGGCGGCGAGAGTGCAGGCGGGCCGCCGCCTTGTCGGCTTCCTCACGCGGCATGCCCTGTTCGGGTTCGCTGGCACGCGGCTCCCGCGCGGCTCGACCGATCTCGCGGCCTTCCTCGGCCGCTTCCGTCTGCCGCAGGCCGTGTCCGCGTCGCCACGCCACAGGCTGGCGCGCTATCTCGAGGCCACGACGCCGCTGCTGGCCGACTTCGCCACGCGCGAGGGTCGCCGCGTTTCCGACTATCCTGCCAGCCATGCTCGATGACCTGCCGTCCCCCGACACGGCGTACGCCCACGAGAACGCCTTCTACCTGACGTGCGGCCCTGGTCGCGTCGGCAAGCTGCTGGCGCATCTCGAGCTCTATCGCCAGGCGGCGCAGGCGCCGGGCGCCATCGTCGAGTGCGGCGTCTTCAAGGGCGCGTCCTTCGCGCGCCTCGCGATGGCCCGCCACCTGTTCGAGTCCGAAGGCACCCGGCCACTCATCGGGTTCGACACGTTCGGCGCCTTCCCGGAGACCGGGTTCGCCGCCGACCAGGCCCCGCGCGAGCGCTTCATCGCCAGCGCCGGCGCCGAGAGCATCTCGGTCGAGCAACTGCGGGGGGTGCTCGCTCACAAGGGGTGTGGGGCCAACGTCACGCTGGTCGAAGGCGACATCTGCGAGACGGTGCCGGCGTATGTGACGGCCCATCCCGAGTTGCGTATCGCGCTCCTGCACGTGGACGTCGACGTCTTCGAGCCCACCGAGACGGTGATGACGCATCTCGCCTCGCTGGTCGTGCCGGGTGGCGTCATCGTGCTCGACGACTACGGGATCTTCCCTGGCGCGACGCGCGCCATCGACGCCTGGCTCGCGGGTCGACCCGAGCGCCTGCGCAAGCTGCCGTACGCGCTGGCGCCGTCCTACGTGGTCCGCGCCTGACGCGCGACACCTGCCGACCCTGTTGTATCCTTCGCGCCATCGGGCAGGAGTTCCCTGGACGCCGAGACCGTCGCCGAGCGGTCTCGTGACGTCCGAGGACTGTCGGCAGACCGTCGACATGCCCGCGGCAGGGACGGCTGGCCGACGATCGGCCAGGGGTCCACGGGCCTCGCATTCATGCTGGAGTGGTCTCCTGCCGAAGAAATGACGTGACGCCGGCCTTCGCCGGACTGAGCACGGACATTGCTTGGGTAGCAAGGTACCTCCCGTGCGAGCCCATCGGCACGTGACCGGGAGCGCAGGGAGGCGCTGAGGCACACATGGGCGATGTCATCCTGTTGACCGGGGCCGACGGCTACGTCGGATCACGCCTGGCTGGCCCGCTGGCCACCCGTGGCCAGGTCGTGGCCGTGTCGCGCCGTGTCGCCACAGGGGGCGTCCCGCCCTGCGACCTGGCAGACGCCCCCGCCGTCGCCGCCCTGGCCGAGCGCATCGCCCCCACCGTCATCGTCCATGCCGCCGGCACCAAGGACATCAAGGCCTGCGAGCAGCATCCGCCCATCGGGTTCGACGCCAACGTCCGCACCACGCTGAACCTGCTCGATGCATTCCCCGGCGTGCCGCTGCTGTACATCTCGACCGACTACGTCTTTGCCGGCGACCGCGGTCGCTACACGGAAGACGACTCCGTGGCGCCCCGCACGGCGTACGGCCGCACCAAGGTGTGCGCCGAGCAGGTCGGCCTGCTGCGCGCCCCCGACGAGTTCTGCGCCGTGCGCGTCAGCGCCCTCTACGACGGCGACGCCACGTTCCTCCGCTTCCTGCGCGAGACGCTCGGTGCCGGCCGGTCCGTGGACTGTTACGAGGACGCCTTCTACTCGCCGACGTTCCTGCCCGACTTGGTCACCGCCATCCAGCGTTTGATCGACGCGGAGACGCGCCCGGGCGTCGTGCACGTCGCCGGGCCGCGCGTCAGCCGCTACGCCTTTGCCTGCGCCTACGCCGAGGCCTTCGGCCATGCCTCGCGTCAGGTCGTCCCGAGCCGCCTCGGTCCCGGACCGCTGCCCCTGTTTCCCGATCTCTCGCTCGAGACCGGCCGGGCACGCTCGGCGCTCGGCTACAAGCCCACCCCGCACGACGAGGCGCTCGACGTGCTGGCCGAGCGGAGGACCGTGTGACCATCATCGAACCGTACCGCCAGTTCGCCGACGCCCGTGGCCGCATGCTCGGCGTGATCAACCAGGGGCAGTGGGAAGAGATCAACTTCGTCGAGACCGCGGCCGGCCAGGTGCGCGGCGGGCACTTCCATCGCGAGACCCGCGAGCTGTTCCTGATCATCAGCGGCGACATCCGCGTGCGCATCGCCCGTGACGGCGTCGAGTCGCAGCACGACTTCGGACCGGGATCGGTGTTCGTCATCGAGCCTGGCGAAGCGCACTGGTTCGAGTCGCTGACGCCGTGCACCTGGATCAACGTGCTCTCGAAGCGCATCGACCAGGCCAGTCCAGACATCGTTCCCGTGAGCGCGGCCCCTGCGGCCTGAAGACCTGACCCCGACGAGGAGATCCACTCCCATGAACGTGTTGTTCTCGAATCCCCCCTGGCACCAGCCCGTTCCGCCCGGTGAACGCAGCTGGCGCGGCGTGCGTGCCGGGTCGCGCTGGCCGCACCAGTTCGAATACGTCAGCGCCGGTGAGGTCAACGGCCACATCCCCGAGCTGATCGGCGGCTACATTCCGTTCCCGATCTGGCTGGCCACCGCCACAGCGCTCGCCAAGCAGCACGGCCATGATGCCCAGGCGCGCGACTCCGTCGCGTCAGGGGAGACCTACGAGTCGTTCTACGCGCACGTCGCTCGCCGCCAGCCCGACGTCGTGGTCATCGAGACGTCGACGCCCACCCTCAAGCACGACATCGCCGTCGTCGAGCGCATTCGCCAGGACGTGCCGCACGTCAAGGTGGTGTTCGTCGGCATGCATCACGAGATCGAGGAGCCGTGGTTCCTCGATCGCTACCCGCAGGTCGACTACTGCGTCTACGGCGAGTACGAACACTCGACCATCGCGCTGCTCGACCTGCTGGACGGCCGCACGCAGGTGGACATGGCCGACATCGGCGGCCTGGTGTGGCGCAAGGATGGCGCGGGTGTCGCCAACCCGTTCGGCAAGCTGGTGCCGCTCGAGGGGCTGCCCTGGGCCGAGCGCGACGACCTGCCGATGCTCAACTACTACGACGGCGTCTGCGGCCTCGAGCGTCCGCAGCTCCAGCTCATGGCGACGCGCGGCTGCCCGTACGGCTGCACCTTCTGCGGCTGGCCGCAGATGCTCTATCGCGGGCCGAAGTACCGCATCCGCACCGCCGAGGACGTCGCCGCCGAGATCAAGCACAACCTGACCAAGATCCCCTACAAGTCGTTCTACATCGACGACGACACGGTCAACATCAAGAAGGACTACATCCTGCAGCTGGCGCGGGCCATCAAGGATGCGGGGCTGGACTCGATCCGCTGGGGCACGATGGGCCGTGCCGACCTGATGGACGAGGAGATGATCGCGGCGCTCAAGGAGGCCGGGCTCTTCTCGATCAAGTACGGCGTCGAGACCGCCGACCAGGACCTGCTGAACGAGATCAAGAAGAACATCAAGATCTCGGAGGTCATCGAGGGCGTCGAGCTGACCAAGCGCGCCGGCGTCAAGGTCCACCTGACGTTCACCTTCGGCTTGCCGTCCGATACGCCCGAGACGATCGAGAACACCATCCAGCTCGCGTGCCGCCTGCCGGTGGACACGGTGCAGTTCTCGATCACCACGCCGTATCCGGGCACCAAGATGTACGACCAGTACAAGGCCAACGGCTGGCTGCTGCACGAGAACTGGGACGAGTACCTGGGGTCGCACCGTGCCGTGTCACGCACGGCCAACTTCACGGCTGACCAGCTCGAGGATGCGGTCAAGTCGGCCTACGCCCGCTTCTGGGAAGAGCAGGCGCTGCGCCGCGTGCGCACGCCGCAGTTCGAGCAGGGGCTGCGCGACGCCATCGCGGCGGTCGCCGAACCGGGCGCGCCGGTGGCCGTGATGCAGTCGGCCCGCCCGGGCCTGACGCGCGTGATCGTCGCCTCGCTGAAGGACAACGGCTACGAGCCGCACGTGTTCACGCACGCGCGCTTCCTGGCCTCGTTCCAGACCGTGCTGCCCGACTCGCAGATCCACACCTTCGAGTCGCCGTTCGACTTCCGCCACGAGGCGCTGGCCGATCGAGCCGCGGAGGTCGCCGCGGCGGTGCCGTTCGTCGCCGCCGTGGTGCCGTACCACAACGCCACCGGCGCCAACTACGGCGAGGTGCACCAGGTGGCCGGCGCCCTGACCGGCGGGCCCGTCCTCGGCGTCACTGTCGACGGCGACATCCTGCCGCAGGTCGGCCTGCCCGGGCGCACGACGCCCACGCTCACTCCCGCGGCGGTCTAGCCGCACGCGCCAGCCGGGCGCCGACCACGACGGTCGGCCCCGGGGCCGCGCCTCCCGCTCCCCAGCCCATGCGCGTACTCGCTCTCGCGGCCCTCGACGTCTCGTACATTCGCGACAACTGGCTGGCCGCCATCAAGGACGTCCTGGGCGACGACGCCCTCGTCGTCAATGCGACCCCGCTCCTCGCGTGCGGGCCCGCAGGGCTGCACACCAGCTACGTCCATCGCATCGTCGCGACGACGAAGGTCGACTGGTGCTTCGTCTACCACGACTACATCTTCTCGGACTTCGACGACGACTTCTTCGGCAACCTGCGCAGCGCTGGCGTCAAGACGACGTGTTTCCATCCAGACGATGAGCCCGAGGTCTGGTATCAGCGTAACCGCAAGTTCGACAGCCGCTACGACGTCGTCGCCTCGCACTCGGCGCGAGGCACCGCGCGGCGCATCAGCGAGGGGCGTCCGACGCGGGCCGTGCACGTGCCGTGGGGCTTCAACCCGACGTTCTTCGACAAGCCGTCGCGGCCGCTGGCGCCGCAGATCGACGTCGTGTTCGTCGGCAAGTACAAGGTCGAGGAGCACGACGGCAAGGCCTTTCGTGAGGACGGCCGCCACCGTGACGACATGCTGGTGCGCGTGGCCCACTGGTGCGCACGGCACGGTCGCACCTTTCGTGTGTTCGGCCACGGGTGGGAGAAGCATCCTCGGCTGAAGGGCTACGCGGGCGGCCTGCTCAGCCACGCCGACATGATGCGCGTGCTGCACACGTCGCGCATCGTGCTGAACCCGGGCTGGTCGGCCGATCCGTCCGACAGCGCGCCGCAGACCAAGTTGCGGCACTTCGAGGTGCCAGGCGCCGGCGCGTTCCAGCTGACCAACACCAACCCGGAACTGGCCTTGGCGTTCACGCCGGGCAAGGAGATGGCGTGCTTCGACGATGCCGACCATCTCGAGGCGCAGGTGGAGCGGTATCTGCGGGACGAGGCGGCGCGGGTGCGGATTGCCGAGGCCGGGTACAAGCGGGCGCACGCTGAACACACCTTGCAGCATCGGGTGCGGACGCTGTTCTTCGATGTCTGCGGCGGCGGCAAACGAGCGGCGCGGACGACCCGGCGCACGGCGTCACGGCCGGCGGGTGTGCTGCGCATCGACGTGGCGCGGGCGGCGCAGCTACCGGCGGTGGCGGCGTCGCTGAAGGCCCGGATCGCGCAAGAGAAGCCGGCCGCGGTGCATGTCGTTGGGCTCAAGGGCACGCTGCAGCGCATCGACTACGCGCTGCTCGGCGAGGCCTGGAAGAGCGGTGCACGCGTGCTCGAGGTGCGCGCGTTCTACGAGGGGGCGCGCCGCAAGCGCAATCCGCTGCAGCCGATGCGGTCGGAGATCGACGGCGGGCTGCTCTCGAGTCGAGTGGCGCTGGACACGGTCCCGACGCGGCACCGGGGTGCGCTACGCAAGGCGCTGGTCGGCTTCGAGCACGAGGGCGTCTGGCATCCGCTGCTGAACTACGTGGCGCGTGCCGACGCCGCGCCCGCGCTGCTGGACGCGTTCATCGATCGCGATGCCGCGGCGCTGCAGGCCCTGGATCCGCTGGCCACGGGCTTCGTGCTTCCCGAGGTGGCGATCGACATCGCCCCGGAGCAGGGCGACACCTCCGACGTCGCCGTGCCTCGCTTCGTGCGGCCCCTCCAGGCACTGTTGGCGCGGGCGGCGCGCACCGGCGCGCGTGTGGCGATCTACGGCGCCCGCGGCGACATGGCCGACGCCACCATCGAGGTGGTGCTGCGGCATCGCGGGGTGAAATGCGTGGGCATCATCGACCGCGCCCTCGCCGGCACGCGCCTGCGCGGCGTTCGCGTCTATGGCGCCTTCGACCTGCCCCGGCTGAAGCCGGATTACGTATTGATTGCCGCGGCGTGGTCCGGCCCGGCGATCTTCGACCAGTTGCGCCCCCTCGAGCCGCGCATGACGCTCGTGCCGCTGTACGACCTGCAGGCTGCCGTCTGGCAGCTGCTCATCCCCTGAGCCTGACCATGGACATCGCCATCCTCCGCACGGCCGCCGCCGACGCCAGTCAGCCGCAGTACACGAAGCTGGAGTACGCCGCCCTGTTGCGCGGCGCGCGCGCCGTGACCTACGCGTGCCTCAGCGATCACCCCCAGGCGGCGGAGACGACGTTTCGCGACCTGCCGCAGCGACCGCTGTCGGCGGTCGTGCAGATGCCGAACGTCGATCTCCTGGCGGTGCCGACACCCGCGTCACCAGAGCTGCGTGAGTTCCTGATGCGGTCTGGCTGGCCAGCCCGTCGCCTGGCATTCTTCGGCGACGATCGGAGCGGCGCGCTGGCGCAGTTCGCGCAGGGGCGCTACCTCGTGCATCGCGAGTCGGCGCTGCGCGAGAGCGGTCTGCACCAGCAGCGTCATGCCTTCGAGGTGCAGGGTGTGGGGATCGAGGACATCCCTCCGGCACACCCGCGTGAGGCGCGTCTGGCCATCACCAGCCGCGTCCTGGAGGCGTGCCTCCGTGCGAGAGCCACGGCCCCCGCGGAGGGACCGTATGTCGTCGGCCAGAACTGGGGCCGGTTCCTGCAGGCCACGCGACCGCGCTTCTACGAGGCCCTGAGTAGCGCGGACGTCGAGGCGATGGAGGCCCTCCTGGCCAACTGCTTCCGCAACGAGCTGACGAGCGGGATCCTCGGCGGCCGGCCGGCGTACGACGCCTTCGCCGCTGCCGGAGCCGGGTGCGCGGAGGGCCTGCGTCAGCACTTCAACGTCTGGCGCCACTCCGTCTCGCACGTCGACGTCCACCGGCTCGGCTTCCCGCCGGTCGGGAACCCGTACGGCGTGTGGCTCGACTGCGTGCTGGTGCACGCCAACACCATGCTCAACGACCACCGGGCCTCGGTGGTCCGGGATCTCGTCGGGCACGTCGATCATCCGATCGTGGCCGAGATCGGCGGAGGGTACGGCGGCTTCGGGCGGCAGTGGTTGATGCTCGACGCCCCAGGGACGTACGTCGACTTCGACCTGCCCGAAAACCTGATCGTCGCCTCGCACTTCCTCGCCTCGGCGCATCCCGACAAGCGCATCCTGTTGTTCGATGAGCCGTCCATGCGTCTCGACCTCGAGGTGCTCAGGCAGTACGACCTGGTGCTCATGCCCCACTTCATGCTGCCTCGCCTCGCCGAGGCGTCGGTCGACGTCTTCATGAACTTCATCTCGCTGTCGGAGATGTCGGCATCGACCATTCACGAGTATCTGGCGCAGATCGAGCGCGTCACGCGGGGCTATTTCTATCAGGAGAACCTCCTGGACAACGGCGAAGGCTACGAGTTCTACCCGGTCAGTGTGTTCCCGCCGATGCCGCAGTTCCGCAAGCTGTTCAGTACCCCTTCACGGTGGCCGTTCTTCAGTGCGTCGTCACCGGCGCATTCGCATGTCGAGCAGCTCTCCATCCGAGCCGACCTCGAGGTCGAGCGCTACCTGACGGCCGCCGCGAACTCGCTGCCCAGCCGCTCGGCCGAAGAGACGTTCGCGTGAGGTATGACTGAACTGCCAGACCTTGGCCGGATCAACCGCGAGGCGATCGCCGGGGTGTCGCACCTCGCCGTACCAGAGGTGTCCGGTGACGTCCGCGTCGACGGCGACGGCGAGACGCTGTCCGTGTCCCTGCGCGCCGAGGGTGACGCGTGGCTGCGCGTGCATAGCGCCCGCAATCCCCGCGACGAAGCACGTCGCGCCGTCGACGAGGCGCTCGACGGGCGCGAGATGCCCGGCATCGTCGTGCTCCTCGGACTCGGGCTCGGCTACGTCGTCGACGAGGTATTGGCGCGGCGCGGCGACGTCCACGTACTGGCGCTCGAGCTCGCGCCGGAACTGCTGACGGCCTTCTGCCAGCGGCGCGACTGGACGACGCTGCTGACGTCGCGGCAGCTCGTGGTGACGGCGGCGCCCCGCTATGCCGCCGACCTGTCGTCATGGCGCGACGACCTGTTCATCGAGGCGCCCCTCGTCATCGTCCAGCCGGTGATCGCGCGGGCGCGGGTGCAGGCCCTCGCGGCGGCGCATGACGCCTGGCGACAGCCGGTGTTCGAACGGCGGGCCAACGCGGGGGCCCGCCGCGCTTTCTCGGCGATGTACGTGCGGCACACGCTCGCCAACGCGCCGAGACTCGCGCACGAGAGCACCGTCGACGCCCTCGACGGCTGTGCCGACGGCATGCCCATCGTCATCTGTGCCGCGGGGCCGTCGCTGGACCGCGTGACCGCGGCACTGGCGCGTCTGCGGCATCGCGCGCTGATCATCGCCGTCGACACCGCGCTCCGCCCCCTGGTGCGCGCCGGCATCGCACCCGACCTCGTCGTCGCCATCGACCCGACGACGATGAACGGGCGCCACCTGGTGGACCTGCCACGGCTGCGCGACACGTACCTGGTGGCCGAAGCCAGCGTCGACCCGCGGGCCATCAATGCGTTCGTGGGGCGCACGTTCTTCGCGCGCGTCGGCCGATTCCACCCGTGGCCCTGGCTGGAGGCGCATGGCGTGCAGTGCGGACACCTGCAGGTGTGGGGATCGGTGCTGACGGCGGCCTGTGACCTGGCCATCCGCCTCGGCGGCGGTCCCATCCTGCTGGCCGGCACGGACCTGGCCTACACCGATGGGCAGCCGTACTGCCGCCACACGACCTTCGAGGTCGACTGGGAGGCGCAGGCACTGCGCGACGGCATCGACGTCGCCGAGGTGTGGCGGCGGCGTCTGCGCGACGTCGGCACGCAGGAGCCCGACGTGCACGGCGTGCCGACGATGACGGCATCGCATCTGGTCGCGTTCCGCAACTGGGTGCGCGCCTTCGTGAGTGCCGCAGCTCGTCACGCATTCGTCAACGTCTCCGGCGCCGGCATCCTGCACGGCGACCGGATTGCGCAGGCCTCGCTCGCCGAGGTCCTCGACGACCGACCCGCGCAGATCGGCGTGTCGCAGCGCCTCGCGACACGGCATGCGTCGAGGCACCGGGCGCCAGCGGCGTTCGATCAGGCGCTCGCGCGTCTGGCGAGGACGCCCACCGACGCCGAGCCGTTCACCACCTGGGCCGCCGACGCCCACGATCTCGATCTCCAGGCCACGCGGCGTGCCGTCGCGTCGGCCGCTGCCCGCGCCGGAGGCCTCGCCCGCCACACGGCGCATCGGCACGCCCAAGGAGCACATCCTTCGATGGACACCGCACCCGACTGGATTGACGTCCCCTACGACCCGGCCATGTTCGCAGCCAAGGCGCCGATGGAATGGCTGGTGCCGGAGGCCGCCGCGCGCACGCTCGCCTACGTGCTCCATGGCCGGACCATGACGCTGTCGTTCGTGATCAGTGGCGCGAGCCTGCAGGGGCCGAGCACCAACGAGCTGTACCTGCGGATTCCGGACCACTACCTGCCCGCGCGGTCGGTGGTCAACGCCATCTGGATCGGCACCTCGAGCTACCGCGAGGCCGGCTATGCGCGCACCCACGAGGGCTTCGAACGCCTGGTGCTGTTCCGTGCGTCGGAGAGCGTGTTCGGGCAGGAGCATGGCGGCCTGTCCGTCTTCGGCCAGATCACCTTCGAGGTGCAATGAGCGCAGCCGACGTCACGGTCGTGATCCCCGCACGCAATGCCGCGGCGACGATCGGCCGCGCCGTGGCCTCGGTGCGCGGCGAGCGCGTGCACGAGATCGTGCTGGTGGACCACGCCTGCGGTGACGACACCGTCGCGGTGGCGCAGCGGCACGCGCCGTGCGCGTTGCGCACCGTGCCCGCCGACGCGTCGCTGCGGCTCGGCGGCGTCCGACAGCGCGGCGTCGACGCAGTCACGACACCACTCGCGATCTGGCTCGATGCCGACGACGAGTTCCTGGACGGCCGCGTGGATCGTCTTGCCGCGCGGCTCGATGCCGGGGCCGATCTCGTGGCCGATGCGGCGGAGGTCGAGATGATCGACGGCACGCGCCGCGTCGTCCCCATTCCCGCGTTCGTGCAACAACCCGGCGGATGGGTCCGCCTGTTCGAGCGCAACTATCTGCCTGCGCCTGGTGTCATCGGCTTTCGCACCGAGGTGCTCCGGCGCGTCGGGTACGACCCGACGCAGCATGGCCCGGAGGACACCGACATCCTGCTGCGTGCCCTCGATGCCGGCGCGAGTCTGGCGTGCGAGCCGACTCCCGGCTATCGCATCCACGCGCTGCCGACGAGCCTGTCGCGCGACATGCGCAACCAGCGCGCCATGTATCGCGCCCTGCTGCTGAAGCACGCGCCCGCGCACGTGCAGGCGCTGTACCTCGCCAACGGGTGGTCCGAGCGCGTCGCGCTGTGGGCCGTGCACACCATCGCGCTGTTCACGAACGACCTGCCGGCGGCGGCCTCGCATCTCGACGCCATCGCGGCCCTTGTCGACGACGTGACCGATGACGAGATTGTCGAGCCGGATGGACCTCAGCCGTATGCCGAAGGGTGGCGCCTGGCGTTCGCGCGAGGCACACTGGCGCTGCTCACTGGCAACGATGGTCTCGCCCTGGAGGTGCTCACGGACGCAGAACGACGGCGCCCCTCGGCTGAAGGCGCCAACAACCTCGGCATGGCGCTCGTGCGGCACGGCCGGTCGTCTGACGCAGCCGCGTGCTTCGCGACCGCGGTGGCGCGCCGGCCGGACTACGTCGATGCGCAGGCCAACCTCGCCGACCGGCCCCCGACCCGCGTGACGACGCACCCGTTTCGCGCCCACGACAATCGCCTCGACTACGTGCTGCCGACGGCGACGGTGCAGGCGTGATGAGTGCGCGCGACCTCACCGGCGCCGGATCGGGTCTCGTCGTCGCGGCGCAGATCCTCGAGTGGAAGGCGCAGATCTGGGACTTCTGGTGCGGCGTGGCGCATGCGCTCGAGACGCAGGGCCAGCAGCTCGTGCTGCTGTCGCCATGGACACCTCCGGGACGTGCGGCGTGGCCGGTCGTCCTGCCGATGCCGTACGCGATCGGTGAGTTCACGCCCGACGCGCGCGCCTCGATGGCGCACGATCCCGCGTGGGATCACTTGCTGGCGACCGACGACCTGTATCGGACGTTCCTGCCGCCGAGCCGGAAGGCCGGGCAGCCGGAGCTGGCGTCCCTGCAGGCCTACGTGCGGGCCCTGTTCGAGGCACTGGCCCCCGATGTCGTGATGGGCTGGGCGCCGCCGTTTCCGTCATCGCGCCTGCTCCTCGGCGAGGCCTCGCGCCGCGAGATTCCGTCGTTCGGGCTCGAGATCGGCTTCCTGCCGAACTCGCTGATGGTGGAGAGCCGCGACGTCGGCTTCGGTTCCGACCTGATCAGTCATCCGGCCGTGTCGGACCTGCTCGCCGCGCACGTCCCGTCGGCCGAGCGCATGCAGCGCATTCGCGAGAGCTACCGCGCCGCCCCGCGCGACATCGCCGACCGCACGGCCGACGATCCCGCACCCGTGGTCGTGCTGCTCGGGTCGTGCCCGGGCTTCAACCTGCAGCCGCGCGAGTCGCGCCAGATCCGGTTGGGGTCGCCCTGGTTCGGCAGCTTCGCGGACGCCGCCGAGGCCGTGCGCGCGGCCATGCCCGCCGGCACGCGACTCGTGCTGCGGCCGCACCCGGCCGACGTCGAGGGGCAGCGCTACAGCCGCGGGCCCGATGCGCCGGGCGCACTGGTCAACGCGCTGTCCATCCGCGCCCTCATCGAAGAGGCCGACGTGGTCGTCGTCCTCGGCGGCACCCGCACACAGCTCGAGGTGGCGCTGCTCGACGTGCCGATCGTGTTGCTGTCGCGCAGTGTCTTGTGGGGGCAGGGCATTGCCCACGAGTACGCTGGTGGCGACCTCGCGCGGCTCCTGCGCGCCGCGCTGGCGCGTGAGGGACACGAGCGTCGGCGCGTCGAAGCCGATCGGCTGCTCGACTTCATCGCCGCGCACGCCTTGTACGGCCTGCCCGGGTCGCCGGCCGCACGCGGGCCGGCGGACTTCGCGCGGTTCCTCGCGAGGTTCGGTCTCGGCGTCGAGAGTGATGCCGATCGCCGCCAGCGGCTCTCGAACTTCGGGGAGCGGGTGGCGCCGCTGCTGGCGCCTTACGTGTGTCGCGAAGTCTCGACAGCGCAACGACCGATGCGCCCGGTGTACGAGCCCTACGTCGAGGCGGCCCTCGCGGACGTCGTCGTCCGCAGCGGCGAACCTCATGTCGTGGTTTGCGGCGCCGACAGGGTCGCGCAGCGGATCGGGGCACGGCTGGCGAGCGCCGGCGTGGCCATCGAGGCGTACGTCGATGACGATGGATCGTGCGCGCCGATCGACGGCGTGCCGGTCCTCGGGTACGACGCCCTCGGCTCGCTGTCCTCGACGACCGTGGTGCTGGCGAGCCATGGTGGCGAGGACGTGATGCGGCAGCGATTGCAGACCGGCGGCACGTCGCAGGCGCTACGTCTCATCGGCCCGTCGACGACGGTGCTCGGGGATGCGGCGTCGGTCGCCCAGCTCGATGCGCCGGAGCAGTTGTGGATGACGCGCGGGCACCAGTACGCGGGGCGTGGAGAATGGGAGGGCGCATACGGCGCGTTCGTCGCGGCGCATCAGGCGCGGCCCGAGTGGCCCGAGCCGCTCTATCGTCAGGCGCTGGTCATGCGCAGCCGTGGCGACGCTCCGGAGCGAGTGTGGGCTCGGCTGTCCGAGGCCATCGCTCTCGGCGGCGACGCGCCGGGGCTGCTGACCGACGCAGGGTTCGCGGCCTTCGCGGCGGGCGAGCACGACGTCGCGGAGACGCTGGCGGTCCGTTCGTGCGAGGCGTGGTCGGACGCGAGCTACCCCTGGCACCTCCGGGCGCTCTGTGCCCGGCAGCGAGGCCTGCCGGCGGAGGCGGTCCTGCCCCTGCTTCAGGAGGCGGCCACGCGCACGCCGGTGACGCCGGAACTGGCCTTCGACCTCGCCTCGGCGCTGCACGAGGCAGGCCACCTGGCGCGCGCGGAAGCGAATGCCCGCGAGGCTGCTGCCGCGCGGCCCCTGTGGAGCGCGCCCTGGTATCTGCTGGGCGTGCTGTTGCGCGCAAGGCAGGCGCCAGCCGACGAGATCCTCGAGGCGTTCGAGCACGGTCTGGCCGGCGAGCCGATCACGCTGGAGCTGGTGATCGACGCCGGCTTCGCGGCGCTGGTCGCCGGGCAGCCCGACCGCGCCGACGCACTGGCGCAGCAGGGCGCGTCTCTGCAGCCGGACTGGAGCGTGCCGTGGCACCTGCGCGCGCTCGCCGCGCGCGCGAAAGGCGAGCGGACCGTCGTCATCGCCGAGCTCCTGCATCGGGGGATGCGCGGCACCGGCGTCTCCGCGGAACTCGCCTTCGATGCGGCATGCGCGGCCTTCGACCTCGGCCAACTGGACGAGGCCCTGCGCCACGCGACGCAGGCCGTCGCCGCACGACCCGACTGGACGGACGCCCGACAGCTGCAGCGCGCCATTGGAGCACGACTCACCACCCACGAGACCCGATCATGAAAGTCGTCGCGTTCGTCCCGGCCAAGGGCACCAGCAGCCGCATCGAGAACAAGAACACCCGCCTGCTCGACGGCAAGCCGCTGTTCCTGCACACCCTCGAGAAGCTGAAGGCGCTGCCGTTCATCGACGAGGTGTACCTCGACACCGAGTCGA
>LNFM01005829.1_pt1 | contig 20869 bp, 18 predicted proteins | sample 596031 | NCBI WGS metagenome assembly LNFM01 (sample SAMN04254537, study PRJNA301005) | activated carbon metagenome | isolation source: dual media filters at the Ann Arbor, Michigan drinking water treatment plant | place: USA: Ann Arbor
AAGATCCGAATTCAATAGGAAGGGTGGAAGAATTTCCAGAACTATATGGAGCGGGAAAAGGGATTTGAACCCTCGACCCTCGCCTTGGCAAGGCGCCTTAAATGTAATAGTTTCAACGACTTATAATTTTCTTGCCTTGCATCACTTCATAGGTTTTTCCAGCACTTACGAAAGGGACCGTCTATATAGACAGTAGGGTTTTTACTACCACCTCCATTGCCCTCCATTCGTACCAAGCCAAGGGTGCCATCATACATATTTCGAGCTCACGAGAAGATTTAATCAGCCTTGCCACAAGACCACAGCTTAGACCCGCCTGTACCTCCAGGCCGCTGGATGGCTACCTGTGACGAATAGTATGCCGTTGGACTTCGCCCATAGGCAAGTGGCCTACATGCACTGATTTCCCCATCCATACCTTGCGTGATTTCTCGCAGGGAAAGGGGTATTCTTCGGCGGCAAAAATAGAGAAGCTTTGGAGCGTACTAACGATATGAGCAACGGGGATCTGAACTGGATAGCGAACTTCATTTGGGGGATTGCGGACGATATATTGCGTGACCTGTATGTGCGTGGCAAGTACAGAGACGTTATCCTGCCGATGACGGTTCTTCGCCGTCTTGATGCCTTGCTTGAGCCTACGAAGCAAGCCGTGCTCGACATGAAAAAGTCGCTAGACAAAGCAAAGATTGTCCATCAAGACCAGGCGCTCAGGCAGGCAGCGGGCCAAGCTTTCTACAATACCTCGAAGTTCACACTTCGCGACCTCAAGGCGCGAGCGAGTCAGCAGCAGCTCAAGGCCGACTTTGAGGCCTACCTGGATGGCTTTTCGCCGAATGTCCTAGATATCCTAGAAAAGTTCGAGTTTCGTAATCAGATTCCGCGCCTCTCCAAAGCCGATGTCCTCGGCACACTGATCAATAAACTCCTCTCGCCGGACATCAATCTGAGCCCCAATCCCGTCAAGAACAACGACGGCTCGGTCAAGCACCCAGGCCTTGATAACCATGCGATGGGGACAATTTTCGAGGAGCTGGTCCGGCGCTTTAACGAAGAGAATAATGAAGAGGCTGGGGAACACTGGACACCGCGCGACGCCGTGAAGCTCATGGCGAAGCTGATCTTCCTGCCGATCGCAAGCAAGATCGAATCGGGCACCTATCTGCTCTACGACGGCGCCTGCGGGACCGGTGGCATGTTGACGGTCGCGGAAGAGACGCTGCAACAACTGGCGACAGAGCACAAGAAGAAGGTTGCCACGCATCTCTATGGCCAGGAGATCAATGCCGAAACCTACGCCATCGCGAAGGCCGACCTCTTGCTCAAGGGAGAAGGCGACGCGGCGGATAATATTGTCGGAGGGCCGGAGTTCTCTACGCTTTCCAATGATGCATTTCTCTCGCGGGAATTCGATTTCATGCTCTCCAACCCGCCCTATGGAAAGAGCTGGAAGAGCGATCTCGAACGGTTGGGCGGAAAGGACGGGATTAAGGACCCGCGCTTTGTCATTCAGCACGCGGGCGATGCTGAATACTCGCTCATTACCCGGTCGAGCGATGGCCAGATGTTGTTCCTGGCTAACATGCTCTCGAAGATGAAACGAAGGACCAAGCTTGGGAGCCGGATCGCCGAGGTGCATAACGGGTCGTCGCTGTTCACCGGCGACGCCGGCCAGGGCGAGAGCAACATTCGCCGTTGGATCATCGAAAACGATTGGCTCGAAGCTATCGTCGCCCTGCCGCTGAACATGTTCTACAACACCGGCATCGCGACCTATATCTGGGTGTTGACGAATCGGAAGCCTGAACATCGCAAGGGCAAGATTCAGCTCATCGACGCAACGCAGTGGTATAAGCCGCTTCGTAAAAACCTCGGCAAAAAGAACTGCGAGTTGTCCGAGGAAGAAATCCAGCGGATCTGCCAAACCTTTCTAGACTTCAAGGAAACCGAGCAGTCGAAGATTTTCCCCAACGCGGCCTTCGGCTATTGGAAAGTGACGGTTGAACGGCCGCTGCGCCTCCGCGTTGAGCTGGATGCAAAGTCGCTCGCTGTGTTTCGAGCTGCCTGCGAGGAAGAGGAAGAAGCTCCTGTGGCGAACCTCGTGGAGCGTGTCGCCGCGCTGCTTGGTCCAGGCCCCCATCTGAATTTCAATGCCTTCATGGATGAGGTCGAGGCCGACGCGGACCAGCACAACATTAAGCTGACGGCGGCACGGAAGAAACTACTCAAGGACCGATTGGCGAAGCGAGATGACAAAGCTGCCGAAGTCATCAGCAAGATCCATAAGGCAGGGAAGACGAAGCCCGATGCGCTGCGGGGACTGTTCGAGACAACGATCAAAGGCAAACCCTGTGTCGTGGAATACGAGCCTGATAGCGATCTTCGTGATACGGAGCAGATCCCGCTATTGGAGGAGGGCGGCATCGAAAACTTTCTTCGCCGCGAAGTGCTACCCCACGTGCCAGATGCCTGGTATGACGCGGAGAGCGTCAAGACCGGCTACGAGATCAGCTTCACCCGCTATTTCTACAAACCGCAGGCGCTTCGTACGCTGGAGGAGATTCGCGCCGACATCTTGGCGCTGGAGAAGGAGACTGAGGGGCTTCTGGGTGAAATCATTGGGATAAAGGGCAAATGACAGTGCACAAGCACAACGAGGGCTTGAAGATAGCGAGATTGCTAATGGTGTTGAGCAGCATTTCTCCGCTGTTCATTCTTTGGGCCATTCGCGGCAATAAGCTTATCTCTGACGCGTATCTCTTCGCTTTGTGCGCCTGCATGGTGGTTGTGCCTAACGTGTTTCTATGGTTGCGAATTGCAACCGCAAAACGATTAAAAGAACAACGGGAACTCGTCATTGGTAAGGCTGAGGATCATCGAGATCACCTTCTTGTGTATCTATTTTCTATGTTGCTACCCTTTTATGCGGCTGAATTGGCAACGTGGCGGGACTTAGCGGCCTTGCTGGTTGCACTCGCATTTATCGTCTTTCTGTTCTGGCATCTTAATCTGCACTACATGAACGTGCTGTTCGCTGCCCTTGGGTACCGGGTCTTCACGATCTACCCACCCTCGGATGCGAATCCCTTGAGCGGGAAAATAAGCCAGGTGCTTATAACTCGTCGAGTAGGCTTATCGCCGGAGCAACACATCAATGCCTATCGCTTAAGTGACACAGTCTATTTCGAGGTAAATGAATGAATCTGAGCTTCGACTTTCAGAATGTCGTTACCACCGAGTTCGGAATAGGACAGGATGATGGAGACGGTCAGGCTTTTGTCTTTGTGTCCGTTGACGGAGACGTACAAGGTGCTCTTCGTGAAATGTCTCAATCGACTTGGACCGCCATGCAGAAACAGGCTACGTCGCCTGTTAAATATGAGCCTTCTGAAAAGTATTCAAGCTCCGAGCATGTGTATTTGCCTCTGGCTGATCAGCTCGCAGCACGCATGCATGATCTGCATACGGCCAATAATCTACCCGTGGATGGTCATGCGCTTGGGAACCCGTCCGAGGTATTTTGCTATTTTGCACGATTCACAGACGGGCAGCAGCGACGTCTCACTGCGCTGAGAAGGGCGACGCAATTCAAGGGCGTGCTTAAGAGTCGGCTGATCCATCTCGTAAGTGATGCGTTGAAACTCGTCGAAGACAAAGTCTTCAAGCTTGATGTCGATTTCGACTTGCTCATCGATGCCCACAATCTGCACATCCTTCGACCAAGCGGCTTCGAGTTTGTAAGTGAGCTCCAACAAGCAGTTCTTGCGGCGGTGCCCACGAACATTGAGGCAATCAAACAAGATTTAAAGTTCGTAGACTTTGCTGCCATCGCAGAATACGCCGGCCAGCATCCGCGTGCAGCACGTTACTTGGCCTCTATTCGCGCCCAAAAGGAAACTAAGCAGCTCGATAAAGCTTTGCTAAAGAAGCACTGTAAGAGAATGGGGATTGTGGTCAAAGAGTCTAAGCGCAAGCTCGTGGTCGATGGTGATGATGTCATGCGATTCCTTGAAGTCTTGGACCGCCGTCAATTTGAATTGGAGCTTGTGAAGGGCAAACCAGAACGATTTAAGGCCGGTAGTCGATCACGGCTGCGTAACAGTGGCGGAGAAGCTTAGTGATCGCCGACGTCAAGCCTTATCCAACTTACAAGGACTCCGGAGTGCCGTGGCTGGGGAAGGTGCCGGACAAATGGGAGGTCTTACCTGCCCTAGCTGTCTACGGGCCAAAGCTTGTGAAGAATGCGGGCATGGTCGAAAAGACGGTCCTCTCTCTTAGCTACGGACGCATCATCGTAAAGCCGCCAGAAAAACTTCGTGGGCTTGTACCCGAGTCGTTCGAGACGTACCAGATAGTTGATCCGGGAAACATCATCGTCCGTACCACCGACCTACAGAACGACCACACCAGCCTTCGGATAGGGCACTCTCGGAATCGCGGCATTATCACCTCGGCTTACCTGTGCTTAGAAACCACGGACCGGGTTTCGAACGAGTTTGGCTATCAGTTTCTCAATGCCTATGACTTGCTCAAGATCATTTACGGTTTTGGTTCGGGGCTTCGTCAGAATTTAGACTTTACGGATATCAAGCGCATGCCAGTCTTAGTTCCGCTGAAGGACGATCAAACTGCTATTGTGCGGTTCATCGACTACACAGACCGGCGCATCAAACGCCATATCCTTGCCAAGCAGAAATTGATTAAGTTGTTGGAGGAGCAGAAGCAGGGGATCATCCACCGTGCCGTCACTTGCGGACTTGACCCCAACGTCAGCGTTAAGCCCTCTGGCGTCGAATGGCTCGGCGACGTGCCTGAGCATTGGAGTGTCACCAGGCTCAAGTTCATTGCCAAGCGCATTATCGACTGTCTCCATGCGACGCCTATCTATTCAGACAACGGTGAGTATCCAGCTATTCGCACGGCGGATCTTCTGCCTGGACAACTTCTTTTAAAATCCGCACGCCGTGTTGATGAAGAATATTACCGCCGTTGGACCGCTAGAATGGCCCCGGTTGTTGGAGACATTCTCTATACCCGCGAAGGAGAACGTTTTGGCATCGCTGCGTTGGTTCCTGCCGATGTTCGGTTGTGCATATCCCAGCGGATGATGGCATTCAGGATTCATGAGCATGTGAATTCCGCCTATGTTATGTGGCAAATCAACTGTAGACACGTATATGCCCAAGCAGCTGCAGACGTTATAGGTGCTGCCGCACCGCACGTAAACGTGGACCGTATCAAGAATCTCTGGCTCGCGCTGCCGCCGAGATCGGAGCAGGATAAGATTGTGGAGCTTGTCCAGCAGGCATGCACTCAGCCCAACGCTGCAATCGAAAGAGCTCGTGCCGAGATTAATCTTCTCCGCGAATACCGTACCCGTCTAATCGCCGACGTAGTGACTGGCAAACTCGATGTGCGAGAAGCGGCGGCCAACCTGCCGGATGAGATCAATGAGTCCGACCCGCTGGATGACGTGGAGACCCTTGCCGAGGGTGACGAGGAAACGGGAGACGCGGATTTCGACGCAGTGACCGAGGAGGCCGAGGCGTGACGACGGATCGTTCCAATGACTACTTTGTCGGTTTAGTGCGCGATCTACGGACGCTGCCTCGTGAAACCGAGTGGGTCGAGTTTAAGGTCAACAACTCGAACCCCGTAGAGATCGGTGAATACATTTCTGCACTGGCGAACTCGGCTGCGCTGCTCGATAAGCCTCGGGCCTACGTCTTATGGGGCGTCGAGGATGGCACGAGAAGAGTTGTTGGCACTACCTTTGAGCCTGCGACAGTTAAGCAGGGTAATGAGGATCTGGAGCACTGGCTTACGCGCCTGCTGCAACCGCAGATTCCCTTCCGTTTCCACACGTGTGAGGTCGATGGCTCGCGTGTCGTACTCCTGGAGATCGATAGCGCGCTGCACCAGCCTGTTCGGTTCAGTGGCGAGGCGTATATCCGGGTCGGCTCGTACAAGAAGAAGCTCAAGGACCATCCCGAGAAGGAGCGCGCCCTCTGGCAGCGCTTCACCGTCACCGCCTTTGAGGATGGCATGGCCGCGCAGCGATTGACTGGCGAGGATGTCCTTCAGTTGCTGGCGTTTCCGTCGTATTTCGACCTCTTGCAGGTTCCGCTTCCGTCTGATCAGGCGGGCATTCTGGCTGCATTAGCAGCCGATGGGCTTGTCCAGCGGGCTGAGGGTGGCTCGTGGAGTATTACAAATCTCGGAGCAGTTCTGTTCGCCAAGGATCTGTCAAAATTCGACGGCCTGCGACGGAAGGTTGTGCGCATTGTTCAGTACGCTGGGAAGGGACGCATCCTCACAACGAAGGAACGGTCGATTGTATCGGGCTATGCAGTAGGCTTTGAACTGCTTATACAGAGCGTGATCGCGGTGCTTCCGACAAATGAGGTAATCGAGCAGGCGCTGCGCAAGACGGTACCAATGTTTCCACCGCTTGTCGTGCGCGAAGTTGTCGCGAATGCCCTCATCCACCAAGACTTCTCGATCACGGGTGCGGGGCCGATGATCGAGGTGTTCGACGACCGCATGGAGATCACAAACCCTGGCCGGCCGTTAGTTCCCACCGATCGCCTGCTTGATCAGCCTCCGCGTTCGCGGAACGAGAAGCTTGCATCGCTCATGCGAAGGGTCGGTATTTGTGAAGAGCGCGGCAGCGGCATCGACAAGGTTGTGTTCCAAATCGAGCTATTCCAACTCCCTGCACCCCTGTTCGAGGTGCCGGGCGAGTCCATGCGCGTTGTACTCTTCGGCCATCGCGTGTTGAAAGACATGGAGAAGGCGGATCGTGTGCGCGCGTGCTACCTCCACGCCTGCTTGCGGTATGTGACTCGTCAGCCCATGACCAACACCTCGCTCCGGGAGCGCTTTGGGATTGACGAGAAGAACGCGGCACTGGCTTCCCGTTTACTCAACGAGGCCATTGAGGCCGGGGCGATTCTGGTACGGGATCCAGAGGCTGGAACGCGGAATCGAACCTATCTGCCTTTCTGGGCGGCAGTCTCCACAGCTAAGGAAGGGATTGCTTGATGGTTCGCTTCCCCGTAGCCCTTTCGCAACAACATGCGCCTCCTAACACATTGAAAGGGCATAGCTTAAAGCTTCTGGCATTGCTTGATGGTTGCTTGATTAGAATGGGGTCTAATAAGTGGAACTGAAGGTCTGCCCCTTTGAAATCAACAAGTCAGAGGGTCCTTGATACTTGATGGCTACTTGTAGAGGTTGCCTGTGAGCACCGAAATAGGTGAGATGACGTGCTGCAGGAACTAAGACTTTCGGATAGCATCGTCCATTCTTAGTACGAGGTTTCATCTCGAATAGATCTTGACAGTGGCATCCCATGATTAAGCAAAGGAATGTTTAAGAACAATAGTTCATTGCAGGTGGATTGCCCAACTCTTTGACGGAATAGGCTGTATTCCTTTGCTAAATGTCGGCGGATGACGACGTTCTAGCAAAGGACTTAACAAAGGAGTACTGATCTGATCCGTAGTCTCAGTGGGGAAAAGATTGCTCTATGATGGGAGAGTGCGAGGGGCGGGAGTGATACCAGGATGAAGACCGACACCAGCGAGAAGGGTCTGGAGAGTCTTATCGTCGCGGCGATGACCGGTGTCCCGACTGAGCCTTCTTCGAATGAGCCAGTCGTCGGTCACCCCAAAGCAGTCTATGGAGGTAGCGGCTGGATTGCTGGTTCCTCTGACGACTACGACCGCGAGTTCTGTGTCGATCTTCCCCAACTTCGAACCTTTCTGATCGAGACCCAGCCGAACATCGCCGAGGCGCTTGATCTCGACCATGACAGCCCGACTCGGCGGAAGTTTTTGGCCCGGCTGCAAGGCGAGATTTCCAGGCACGGCACGATCCACGTCCTGCGTCATGGCGTGAAGGACGGGCCGAACCATATCGACCTGTTCTTCGGCACCCCTTCAGAGGGGAATGAGAAGGCGCAGGTTCTCCATGCGGCGAACCGTTTTGTGGTGACGCGACAACTACGGTATAGCCGTGACGAAACCCAGCGGGCGCTGGACCTCGGTCTCTTTATCAACGGACTTCCCATCGCCACGTTCGAGCTGAAGAATAGCCTGACGAAACAGACGGTCGAAGACGCCGTGGAGCAGTACAAGCGCGACCGCGATCCACGCGAGAAGCTGTTCGAGTTCGGCCGTTGTGTGGCGCATTTCGCCCTCGACGATCACGAAGTGCGGTTCTGTACTCACCTGAAGGGCAAAGGCTCCTGGTTCCTGCCCTTCAATCAAGGCTGGAACGATGGGGCCGGGAATCCCCCGAATCCGAACGGCATCAAGACCGATTATCTCTGGAAGCGAGTTCTGACCCGCAACGGCCTCACCGACATCCTGGAGAATTACGCTCAGGTGGTGGAGGAAAAGCACGAGAGGACCGGCAAGAAGAAGGCCGTGCAGATTTGGCCGCGCTATCATCAGCTCGATGTCGTCCGGAGGCTTCTCGCGGATGCAAAGCAGCATGGCGCGGGCCAACGGTATTTGATTCAGCACTCGGCCGGAAGCGGGAAGTCCAATTCCATTGCCTGGCTCGGCCACCAGCTGATCGGCTTGCGTAAGGACGACACCCTCGTGTTCGAGTCGATCATCGTGGTGACCGACCGCCGTATTCTCGATAAACAAATCCGTGACACCATCAAGCAGTTTGCCCAGGTGGGGGCGACCGTGGGGCATGCCGAGCATTCTGGAGACCTCCGCAAGTTCATTGCCGAGGAGAAGAAGATCATCATCTCCACGGTGCAGAAGTTCCCGTTCATCCTGGAGGAAATCGGCAGCGAGCAGCGCGGGAAGAAGTTCGCGATCATCATCGACGAAGCCCATTCAAGCCAGGGCGGCCGCACCTCGGCCGCGATTAGCATGGCGCTGTCGACCGCCGGGGCCGAAGAGGACGACGAGACGACGGAGGACAAGATCAACCGAATCATGGAGGCTAAGAAGCTCCTGCCGAACGCGAGCTACTTTGCCTTCACCGCGACGCCCAAAAACAAGACGCTGGAGATCTTCGGCGAGGCGCTGCCGCCGGATGTCGAGGGGAAGGTGCGGCACCGCCCGTTCCACAGTTACACGATGAAGCAGGCGATCCAGGAAGGCTTCATCCTGGATGTGCTCAAGCACTACACGCCGGTCGAGAGCTACTACAAGCTCGTGAAAAAGGTCGAGGGCGATCCGGAGTTCGACACGAAGCGGGCCAAGAAGAAGCTGCGTCGCTACGTCGAGAGCCACGATCACGCCATCCGGCTGAAGGCCGAGATTATGGTGGACCATTTTCATGAGCAAGTGCTGGCACTGAATAAGATCGGGGGGCAGGCCAGGGCCATGGTGGTGACGACTGGCGTCGATCGGGCCATCGAATACTTCCATGCTTTCCGAGACTATCTGGCCGAGCGCAAAAGTTCGCACCATCCCATTGTCGCCTTCTCAGGCGAACATGAATATGGCGGGATGAAGGTTACGGAAGCCTCGCTTAACGGCTTTTCCTCAAGCCAGATCGCGGACAAGATCCAGGAAGACCCGTACCGCTTCTTGATTTGTGCTGACAAGTTCCAGACCGGCTATGACGAGCCCCTCTTACACACAATGTATGTGGACAAGGTCCTCTCCGGCATCAAAGCGGTGCAGACCCTCTCACGCCTCAACCGTGCTCATCCGCAGAAGCACGATGTGTTTGTGCTCGACTTCATGAACGACAGCGACACGATCCAAGAAGCGTTTGCCGACTACTACCGCACGACGATCCTTGCCGAAGAAACTGATCCCAACAAGCTGCACGATCTGAAGTCCGTGCTCGATGGGTATCAAGTCTACGATTCAGGACAGATCGGCCAACTCGTCGCGCTTTACCTGGGTGGGGCAGATCGGGATAAGCTCGATCCGATCCTGGATGCCTGCGTCGCTGTCTACAAGGAGCAGCTCAACGAGAACGGGCAGGTAGATTTTAAGGGGAAGGCCAAGGCCTTCACGCGCACCTATGGTTTTCTCGCTTCCATTCTGCCCTACACCAACGCGGAGTGGGAGAAGCTGTCGATCTTCCTGAACTTCCTTGTGCCCAAATTGCCGGCCCCAAAGGAAGAAGATCTCTCGAAGGGGATTCTCGACGCGATTGATATGGACAGCTACCGAGTTGAGAAGAAAGCGGTGATGAAGATTCAGCTGCCGGACGAGAATGCCGAGATCGAGCCGGTGCCGACGGCTGGAGGCGGTCATAAGTCTGAGCCTGAACTCGATCGGCTTTCCAATATCCTGAAAACGTTTAACGACCAATTCGGCAACATCTCCTGGACCGACGCGGATCGGGTGCACAGGATGATTACTAAAGAAATCCCATCCAAGGTCGCCGCCGACAGCGCCTATCAAAACGCTCGCCAGCATTCCGACAAACAAAACGCCCGTATCGAACATGACAAGGCGCTGGCGAGAGTCATGACCGCGGTGCTCAAAGATGATACAGAGCTCTTCAAGCAGTTCATGGACAACGAGTCGTTCAAGCGCTGGTTGACCGATACCGTTTTTCGGATCACGTATGACAATCCCCCCGGCCCTACACCCTGACGAGTATCTTTCTTTTTGGAGTGTCCATCATGAGTGACCTTCCCGCATACATTAATGACCCAGATGCTATTGTCACTGCGTCGTTTGACGGTCAGGCTGAATTAGTTCGACAGTTGCTAATCGCAGGCATATCTCCTGACACCGCAGATGAGTATGGTAGTACCGGTCTTCATGAAGCAGCCAAGCAAGGGAACTCTCTCATTGCGCAAGTCTTTATCGAGGCGAAGGCCGATATTAATCGGAAAGACAAAGATGGAAATACTCCACTGGATTTAGCGCTCTACTATGACCATTCCCATGTAGTTCAGTTACTCACCCATATGGGAGCAAAGAAGACGGAAGGAGCCTCGCCGATACAGAGGCGAGAAGACGAGATTAATAAGGGTTTTGAGGCGAAGAATGCAGTTGAGCGCTTACTTTCTCTACTGGAGACGAATAAGAAGTCCGACCAGGATCATGGATCTACCGGGGCACAGAACTGATCTGCTGTTTTCAATGTAGCCCTGCGTACAGAGGCTGCCTATGCAGAAGTCAGAAATCGAGGTTGGCAAAGACTACGCCTTTCGTGAGTCTCGCAAGGCCACTGCGCCTCTCCAGCGTGTGCGTATCCTCCAATTTGTACGAGGAAAGAAATGGAAAGCTGAGTGGATCGAGCCGAACCCAGGCCTCGTCGACTACGTCGAGTCTCAGAACCTCATTGTCCGATGGAAAGATCACAAGGCTTTCCTGCGCGACGAAGAGCGCGAACAGCAGCTTCAAGAGCATAACGAGCAGATCGGGTATCAGGCCGCATCGCCCTTGGACAATGTATTGGGACAGATCTGTGAGTCTCTAGGAGAGCCGGGCGTTAGTGGCTATAGAGGAGTTCTTACCGGACCTCCCGACTCTATGGAACGATTCAAAGCTCGTGCTCGTGTAGATCAGAAGAAAATCTATCCCTATGAGTACGTTGATCGCCATGGAGTCGTCCATATCCCGTTCGACGGAGCTCTTGAGATTGCCAAGGCCTTCTGTACTGCTGAACCCAACACCGTGCTCGTGCCGATCGAGGCGACCGAGCGCGAATGGACACACAAAGCTTCCCAGCCGGGAGGTGAGTACATTGTCAGCTTACTGAACGAATATAGAGCTTCTTGGGCAATCATTCGGCAGTGGGTTGGACTGGATGCGGCCATCGCTCAGCGCGAAGTGAGAATACAGCAACTCGAACGCCTCGTGTGGGACGCCATCTATGCCTTGCAGAAGGCCAAACTCGATGATGAAGCTCATCGGCTCCGTCGCGCTATAGAGCGCACCGGGTAGGAACTTTCCCCTTACCTTCCTGTTGCCTGTTCGACTTGGGCTATCATCATTTTAATTTTCTGCTCCTCAGCCCGTTCGCCCGGTGACATGTGTTAGCCCTTCCCCCCCCGCACTCTGTTGTTACATCTACCCATCTTACTCAACGGGTGCGTTCTTCCTCACTAAGCTCCGCTGAGTCGCGCTCCCTCGCTATGCCATTTTGAAAGCTCCTTGGTGCCAGGAACTCCAAAGACGGGCCACCCATTGTGGCGCGTGCAGCGGTCGGGCTGAAAAACCTTTTGCCGCGTTCTCTCCGATCGCAACGCGGCACTACCCCACAGAAGGAGGTTCCCCATGGAATCCACCACCCCTACATTCACCTACCTGCGATCCAAGCTCACGGAATGGCAGGACAACGATCTGCTCGTGCCAACCGAAGAGAGCTGGGAGCGGTTTCAAGAAGTGGCCACAGATGAAATTCTCCCAGTCCTGTGCGAAGCACAAGAGGTCTTGGAAGCCGCTGGTCTGGAGGTTTCGATCACCGCTTTGGACCATGAAACCCGCTGTCTCGGCTTCTATGTGAAGGATGTGGGGCTCTTCTTTGCGCCTTCTGACGATGCTATGTCGGTCCACTTCATGGCGCGGCGGTTCACCGCAAAAGAGCAAGGCTACGAAAGCCGATTCCTCTACAAGCGGGCGAAGCCAGAGCCAATCCGACGCTTGGTTGAGGAGGCGTTACTCCGTCTCCTCGGGCCTCGCCGAGCCAACGCCGTGAATCAGTAACGCCGGGGATGGGGGCGCGATTCTAACTGAAGAGTCGCGTCACCTTTCCACATGTAGTGTGAGCCAACAATAAATCAGCTCTGAGCATTGGAGGATTAACATGAACGACAGCGAGGTCTTAATGAGTTTGAGGGAGGCACTCCGTGAGCGCCAGGATTTGGGGCTGTTACCTTGCGAAGCAGAGATAGGGCGACGCTTTCAGGTGATGGTGAGCGAAATTGGCGCTCCTGTATTCCGCAACTTGGTGGCGGTTTTGTGCCTCGAAGGCCTCTCGGTCCACCTCCTTATGGCACTGGATGAGTCACCGTCGTACATTGGGCTGCAGATCGACCACCCTCCTACATATCTCTGTTTGTGGCCCGGGCCAACCATCCATGAACTCACGAGCAGCCTTCAAGGTGGGCCACACCCAGAATTCAGGAGTGATCGCTCTCTCAGTCTTCGGGGGCTTACTCCCACGATCCTGGAAGCGGCTACTGTGCAGCATCTACGACTTGTCCTATGTCCACCAGAACCAATTATCTGACGAACGGTTCCCACTCAAAAGACACCACATCAATTTAGGAGCACAACAGTGACAAACCATCCCCTTCCGGAATCTCCCAGTCCCAGACGTCGTGGTCGGCCTCGTAAGCATCGCGAGGCACATGAGCAATTGGTCAACATGGAAGGTCTATTGAGCGTGCTTGATGTCGCAACCTTTCTGGATGTTCACAAAGGTCATGTGTACAAACTGGTTAATGAATATGACTTGCCAGCCACTCGCATTGGGAAACACTTGAGGTTTTATCGGCATGACATTGTCAAATGGATAGAGACTCGCCGGGTAACACCACCTCAATAGCGTAGACGGTTTGTACGCATTCATGAATCACGGCATTTCGCTTTAGTTCCTTGTTTGATGTTCCGATAAGAGACGCATTATTCACCGCCACACACAAAAAGGAGAGCAATATGGCCATTCGCAAAGTGCCGACCGGGTATGAAGTCACCTCACGAGATCAGTATGGGGTCCGGCGGAGACGGATCTTTAAGACTATGGCACTGGCCCAGGCTTATGAAGAAAGCATTCGGCGGAAAAGCTAATAGAGCGCTCGCAGCAATGGTGGAAGCGGCTCAAAGGACCCCGCATGACACGTATCTGCTTACTTGAAAATCAAACGCGTGGTCTCCGAGCTGTTGGCCAACATGCGCCCCCTTCCACTGGTCTAGTCATCCTCCTATCTCTCAGAAACCCAGAGAGTCTCTCGTTAGAAACCTTGTTGCTCGACGCGAGCTCACGTCAGGTCAATAGAGCTCGCTACACAACGTTGTCTATCTGCCTTAAGCCTCGGAGCCTCTGACTCCGAGCTCAACGCGAAGCGGGTTTCCCGGCACGAGAAAGCAAATGCAGAAGAAAGGAATCGGGCCACCGCTCGAGCAGAAGGAAACAAGAATGCCGAAAGGCAGAACCTCCTAACATACGTATATTTTTGAAAAGAGGGCCGAAATGTCAGTGCGAAAGGTCAAGAATGGATGGCAGGCATATCGCCGTGACCAGTGGGGTATTCGCCGGCGAAAGATTTTCCCTACCGAACGCAAAGCATTGGATTACGAAGAAAAGATCAAGCGAATACGGCTCAAGAAAGGTGTGCCCAAGCTCGCCGAGCGAGTGCTGACAGTTGGCCAATTCTTTTCCAAAGAGATTGCAACTCGGGAGAATTTGGTACGCAAAGGGAAAAACAAGATTGGTACTTTATTGAAATTGAAATCGGTCAAAAAGGGCATGCCTGATTGGTTAACACGCATCCCCTTACCTAAGCTTTCCCCGAGGCAGTGTCGGCGCTATCTCAAGTATCTCTTGCCTGATTGCAGAAGTTCCAAGAAACGCCCTGCAAGGGAAGATCGCGGAAGACAAGTTGCGCTGGACGCAAGGTGCGCCGACACGGCAGCTAACTACTTCAGGATATTCACGGCACATCTTGAACGCGCGAAGAAAAGCAATTATTGCCCTACCAATCCTGCTCGGGGCATCAAGCCGTCTAAAATGCAGTTGCCGAAACGCAAACCGATCAGAGCCCTTGGCGAGGTACAGTTGGGCATGTTGCTGTATCTTGCGTCAACGGTACTCCCCGTCAAGCACTATGTATTGCTCTGTCTGCTTGCCTTGACGGGCATGCGAGTAGGAGAGGCCCGTGCTCTACGGTGGGGCCATGTCGAGCTTGAGGAAAAGGGAGGGTCACGTATACATATCACCCAAACCGAAGTTGCAGGTACCTTCAATGATCCCAAAAGCGGAGAAACCCGAATCGTAGACGTGTCAGGTGAACTTGAAGGCATCCTAAGAGCCTGGCGTGCGACGATGCCCAGCGACCCGTCAGCCTGGGTATTTCCTGCCAACCCTAAACGCCGGGGCCGACGCCCTCGCCGAAGTTCTGTCGGCCAAATATTCCCAAGCCGTCCGCTGTCGTACGGGTCCATTCGCAAGGCCTGGGAAACCCTCCTAGCTAAGGACAAGGACAGCCTTACCGATAATAGAACGCTCACCTTGCATTCCCTCCGCCACACATTTGCCACACTTCTTATCAACGAGGGCGAGGATATCGCGTATGTCAGTAAACAGTTAGGCCATGCCTCGATCGCTGAAACACAACAAACATACGCTCAACATATCGACCCAGAGTCCTTGCAGGCTCTAGCAGAGCTTGACGCCGAGTTGACGCTGCCAGATGTCCCTGACCCATCACAAACCGTCTTGCCCTTAATCGTTAAACAGCGGAAACGCGCATGGCGCCGTCAGCATTTCCAGAAACGCGCACGTCCCAAGAACCAACAGTTCTCGCTGACTAGAATAGACGACTGCCAAGCTAACCTCCCGATGGACTGGACCGACGTGATCGGCCCGCCGGCATAGAACAATGGTGATGGTGGACGACCAGTAGGACACGGACGGCTGATTTGATGCAGCTCAGGAGGACAGGAATCATGACGCTCGATCAGTTTATTGCATGCAGAATAAGAGAGGAAGACGCGCTCGAGGTTTCGAGGAACGCGAATCCTCGAAGGCGTGGGCAGTTGGTTGGGCTCCGCAATTCTATGCCGGGATGGCTTAGGCAGTCCAAACTACAGGATTTGGACGTACAGCACTGCCAAGCATACAGAGAACACCTCCTAACAACGGGTAGCAGGGCTTCGGGCAGTCCGCGTAATGAGCGTTCTGCCAATACGCGCTTCCGCGAATTTCAACGCTTGCTCGATGAAGCAAAGAAACGGGACCACATCACCATCAATCCTGCGCGCGAAGTCGAAATCCCTAAGCCGTTAGAGAAACGACGTTCAGGAGCAATTAGTCCAAACGACATATTTTTCGAAGCGGAGTTACGCACTGTGCTCCATCAACTTCACACGAACCACGATCGCCCTGATTTATACGTCTGCTTTTCCTTGATGGCTCTCACAGGCTTAACGGCGGCAGAGGCGTTGGTGTTGCGACGCCGGGATATCGTGTTGGAATTCTTGGGAAAGGAAGGACCGCGGCCCTTAATTTGGGTACGACATGCTCAATGTAGCGGCAAAGTGAGAAAACTCCAGCAAGGCCGTCGCAAGGTTGAGGCATCACCGTCCCTCGTGCGCTTGCTCAGTCAATGGCTGGACAGGATCTCTCGAAAACCGAGCGCCTGGCTGTTTCCTTGCTCCACAAGCCCCAATGAGTGCCTGCCGTACACAGATGTGGTACGGGCATGGAAGTACGCCGTGAGGATCCTCCCCTCGTCCCGTCAACTGCCCTTAGGCGCCATCAGGGACACATATGCCGCATTTCTCATCGACCACCGAGAAGATGTGGTCCACGTAGGCCTTCACCTCGGATACAAATCGGTACGGCCAGTTGAGAAAAGATACAAGCATTGGATTACGCGCTATAGTCGAGGGAAAATGTTAGGGCTGCATCAGAAGATTGGGATCTGTGGCCTCGGAAGGCTCACATCGCCAACGGCTCCAGAGGCAGCATAAACGGCAAAGGTGAGTTTTCCACAGTGGAACTTTTTTATGCACTTTATCACCACAAGTTCTTTGTCACTGATCGTACAAACCATTGAATTGCTGTGCTTTTATATTTTTGAAAAATAGAGTATGTATCTTGTCCGCTTGTATTTCGCGTAAGCACGTGAATACAAAGCTTTCCCTCTCGCTGTTGTGAAGGAATACCCTCGGCCGGCTCGAAGGAGGTCTCGGACAATCCCGTTCAACGCCTCCGTGGTTGAATTAGTGATTCCCCCTCCTTGCGGAAACACCTGTCTCCATCGAAAATAGGCGAATACTTCTTGTTCCCATTGATTGACCGTTGTAATTACGAAACGAAACTGCCTGTGGAGACTCGCAGGAAGGTTATCACACCATGCGCGGTACCGTGTTCGTCCTTCCTCAGCGTCCTTGGCGCCCCAGATCTCATAGAAGGCCTCTTTCGCTTCGTAGGCCTGCTGTAACTCGGGGAATCGCGTTGTCCATTCGTCGAGCACATCCTGCTGCTCACTCGAAAGACAGGCGCGCCGCTTCCTCAAAAGTCGGCTGTCATACTTAAGCCGCTTGCGACCCGATAGGAACAGTCGACTCTTGACGTCCTGGCGCACCTCATCAAGCGCTTCATTCACACGTTGCAAAATATGGAATTTATCGATGACGACGTCGGCATGTGGAAGGGCCTCGCGAATCACGCGACGGTACGCGTGGCAAAAGTCAATGCAGACGACGACAATGCGATCGCAGTCTCGCAGGCGCTGGAAGAATTGGCGGAGCGTAGCGGCCTTGTTATTGGGCAACAAGGCAAAGATGGTCCTACGTTTCAAATCAGACAGAATTGCTCTGGGGGGACGTGTCCTCCGTGAATGAGTGGCCGAAGCCTTATGGAGAAATCCCTGCTGTCGCTGAGCGCCCTTACTGCCAAAGCATAGTTCGTCCAGCCCCAAATGGATTGGGGTTTGCAAAACGTGTTTTGTCTCGAGCTCGTTCAGAAATTCCGCCGCGATTCGTCGAATGGTCCCTTCAGAAATCCCAGTCTCGCGACTGAGGCTCGAATAGGTCTCCGTCAGAGAAGCGGAGGCGACATACACGTACAAACGCCTCGTGACACGATGGTCCTCAACCATCTGAGGAAGCGCCTCAAACCGAACCTTTTTACAGCTCGCGCACCAATAGCGACTCCTGAGTAGTCGGATTCCAACTCTGCTTCCTCTTACGGGGAGATCTACAAATTCCTGCTCTCTGCTTCCATACTTCCGAAAGCCGGTTGATGCTCCACAGGCAAGGCATGTCGTTGGTACGTTGTCGACAGTTACGGCATCGAATAGCAGGTTGTTTCCAAGCGGGGGATGTCGATCGAATACCTGAATTCCCGCCAGGTCCAGTTGACCTGTATACAAGAGATTAATGTCTTTCCGAGGGCGAGGCTTTCCGGCCATGCTCTGCTACCGTACTTTTGAATTGAGAAGATCGACCCGGCGCATAAGCTATCTCGGTTCCACAGTCTCAGAAATTAAATCCAGTTCCGTCCTATCCTAGAAGCGCAGTCTGTTAGCTTAGTTATCAGATACTTACATTCAACACGTTATGCCTAATACCCTATCTCTCTTCTAGCTCTTTATTCTTCAGTCTTAAGACGAGCCATCCTCGGCTCTGCCTCCATGATTCACCGCTTCACGGAGGCAGACGATGTCCAGTTCCCTCAAACCCATTCGAAAAGGTCCCTTTTGCCAGATCCCTCTCAAGAACGGCACCAGCAGCTGGCTCGTGCTGGTCAGCCACAAGGGCGTGGAATACCACATCGGCAAATATCCGACTGAGCCCGAGGCCATCGCGGCGTATCAGGACTTTCTCCTCAGCCGGGTCCTCCAACTCTTCGACCCGCTCACCTCAGAACAAAACCAGCATCTGCGAACGGCTGCACGAGAATACCCGGTACTTGCACCCTTTCTCGGACGCCTCACCAAAGCCTGGCAACCAATTCAATTCAAGGAGAAGCGGGCCAACAAGAGCTACGCAAAGTGAAAGGAGAACATCTCATGATCACATTCACCACAACCAACATCCCAGGACTCACCAAACTTGTCCGCTCCGATGGATCACCTGTCTGGGTCCTGACGATCCAATTCAAAGGCCGTCGGCAGACCCTACGTCATAACAGCCTCGAGGAGGCCGTCAGCCGGTATCGGCTGGAAAAGCTGCGGCAGGCCTTCCTGCCGTGGCCGCCATTCACTGCGCCAGAGCAACGCGCACTCCTCGCTGTTCAACACAAATATGCGGTCTTGCTTCCCGTCCTGGAGCCTATGCTTCAGGCGGCCTTGGCTGCGCACGAGCCAACAGGGGACCTTCCTCGCCCCACCAAGCCAGCGAGCCATCAACAGGGGCTTCCGGCCAATCAGGGCCAGAAGGGAACAGGGAGCCAGGTCGAGTCTGACATCCTCTTCCATGCCTATGCGCGACGGTGGTTTGAGACCAGCAAGACAGGGTGGAGCCAAAGCACCCAAGATGCCACTCGCTCCCTCTGCACTCAGCACCTCAATCCAGCATTTGGCACTCACCGCCTGCGCGACATCACGGTAGAGCGGGTGGAGCGATGGCTACAGAAACAGCTCAAGACGTATTCGCTCTCCCTCTGCCAGAACATGCGGAAAACCCTGGCGAGCATCTTTTATGCGGCAAAAGCGGACGGTCTCGTGACCGCGAACCCAGTCACAGATCCCCGGTGCATGTTGCCCACCCACACGACACGGCAACGATTAACATCCTCTATTTAACAGAAGGAGAGACGACATCATGGAAACGAAACAACGCAAAAATGGCAACGATCGGGGCATCATCGAGCGAAAACTGAAGACCGGAGAGAGCGTCTTCGATGTCCGAGTCTGGCACGGCGGAAAGCCGGTCATGATCGGCGGCTTTCGGAGTAAAGGACTCGCACGCAAAATGTATCGGCTCGCCAAAGTAGAGCAGGACAAGGGAAGCTTTGATCCCCGCAAGTATCAGCGCCGGGGAGGTCCGCGACTGGGAACGCAGGGGACAACCACAGTGAAGGAATACGCAGAACAGTGGATTCAGGAACGTCGTCGGAAGTACAAGCCGACGACGCGTGAATCCTACCGGTCTATTCTCAAGTACAAGATTATTCCCGCACTGGGGCACCTCCGTGTGTCTTCTTTGAATCGTGAACGCGTCAAAGAGTTCTTGCTCGACGAACTCGATCGGAAGACAGCCGCGGGAAAGGACATCAGTCTCAAGACGGTCAAAAACACTCTCAAAGTGCTTTCGCGCATGCTGAATGCGGCCCACCTCGACGGGCACATCCCCCAAAACTATGCCTTGGATCTCAAGGACCTGATGAGTTCACCCACGGACTATCTCGTGGTCCCACTCACCACGGAGGAGGAACAGCGCTTCTTGCAGGCCGTTCAGGCCTACGAACCTCAATGGTATCCCTTCTTCTTTCTTCTCCTCCGGGCCGGACTTCGGATTGGAGAGGCATTGGCGCTGCAAGTGAATGATATCCTCTTTGACAAACGTCAAATCTGGGTTCATCGAATGTGGTCCAAAGGCGGCCTCCAGGAGAGCACCAAATCCAACAATCAGCGAATGGTGGATATGTCGTGGAAGCTCGCCGAGGTCCTTCGTGCCTATATCGACCGGCTCAACCGGGAGGCGGAACTCCATTGGCAACCGACCCCAACGTGGCTATTCCAGGGACTTCAGACCCTGCCATATACCCAGCAGCATGTTCGTCGCAACATCTTCCATCCGATCCTGAAAGAAGCAGGGCTCCGGAGCTTTCGCATTCATGACCTACGACACACCTTTGCAACGCGCTTACTGCTGCAAGGTGACAGCCGGGGGGTGACCCTCAAGTATGTCAGCACCATGCTGGGGCACAAATCCATCGCGATCACCGCTGACACCTATACCCACCTGATCCCGGGACAGCTGCGATGGGCGGTAGATCTGCTGGATGAGCTGCCAGCCTCCAGTGGCCGCTGCAAGGCCTGTCACCAGCCGTTAAACGGCACCGCCAGCGCTACTGCCACACAAGACCAGGCCGCTGCGTAACCAATTGAAAAACGACTAGCCACAGTAGGTCGAGTCACTACTCGATGACACCATACGGTTCTCGAGCCTTCGGGAAGACCACCGTTCCCCAGACGTTCCGCTTCCACAATATGCAGCAATTTGGGGGTCCTCAGGATGGAGCCATCCAG
>LNFM01009036.1_pt1 | contig 20866 bp, 22 predicted proteins | sample 596031 | NCBI WGS metagenome assembly LNFM01 (sample SAMN04254537, study PRJNA301005) | activated carbon metagenome | isolation source: dual media filters at the Ann Arbor, Michigan drinking water treatment plant | place: USA: Ann Arbor
TGGCGCGGCTCTTGCCGAAGCTCATCACCTTGGAGCCGCCGCCCTGCATGCGGTTCATCAGGAAGATCCAGAACCCGATGAACAGGACGAACGGCAGCAGCCAGATCAACGACGCCCACCAGGGCGTGCTGCCGCGGCCCTCGACGGTCAGCGGGACGTTGGCCGTCTCCAGCTGGGCCACCAGCGTGTCGGCGAACTCATCGGGGTAGCCGGTGGTGAACTCCTCGCCGCCGGTCGTCGTGACCGACAACTCCTGCTGGGCGACCGACATGGTGACGGAGGCGACCGTGCCGGCCTCGATGTCGGTGAGGAGCTGGCTGAAGGTGGGCGCCGGCGGGGCCGTCGAGTCGGAGACCACGAGCCGCTGGGCGACGAACACCAGCAGGATCACGATCAGGATCGGGAAGGCCGCGCTTCTGAGGAACTTGTTCACCGAGCTCCTGCCCGCAGGGGATGGACCCGTCTCGCAGCGGCGTGTGACGAGCCCGGCGTGACCCCCCGGGCCGGAGCCACGAGGTGCTCCGAGGATAGCAGCGGTCCCGGGGGTTCCCCGGTGGGCCGTCAGACCTCGAAAGCGGCGATGAACGGCAGGTTGCGGTGGCGCTCGGCGTAGTCGAGCCCGTAGCCCACGACGAAGACGTCCGGGAGCTCGAAGCCGACGTAGCGGGCCGTGATGTTGAGGCGCCGGTACCCGGGCTTGGCCAGCAGCGTGCAGATCTCGAGCGACGCGGGGCCGCGCGAGGTGAGGTTCTTGAGGAGGTACGACAGGGTCAGCCCGGAGTCGATCACGTCCTCCACGATCAGGACGTGCCGGCCGGCGATGGGGATGTCGAGGTCCTTGAGGATGCGGACCACACCCGAGGAGTGGGTCGAGGCGCCGTAGGACGAGACGGCCATGAAGTCGAGCTCGCACGGCACCGTGAGCCGGCGGACAAGGTCGGAGATGAAGAAGATGGCGCCCTTCAGGACGCCGATCACGAGGATCCGGCGGCCGTCGTAGTCCTCGGAGATCCGGGCGGCGATCTCGCCGATCTTCTCCTGCAGGACGTCCTCGGGGATCAGGATCTCGCCGACGGTCCCCTCTGGCTCGGCTGTCATACGGCCTCCATCTCGAGGATCACGGCGGGTCCGCGATCCGTCACCAACATGTCGTCGGCCGCCCGGTGGCCGGCGACCCAGACGACGCCCCCGGGCGCCGCCACCACCGGCACCAGCGGGCGCTCGCGCGCCGGCACGCCGGCGGAGGCGAGGAGCCGCCCGACGGCGATGTGCCCGCCGCCGCGCATCGGCAGCCGGTCGCCGGGCAGGGGCGGGCGCACCGTGAGCGGACCGCGGCGGCGGACGGCGACGCGCCCGGGCTCAGGGGGCGCACCCGGGCCCTCGCGCGCGCTGACGGTGATCGCTCCGAAGCCGACCCGCCCGGGGACGCCGAGGGCGGCGGCTGCGGGCGCGGGCGCGGGCGGGGCCGCGACCACCAGCCGGCCTCGCTCGACCGCGGCCGAGCCCCCGCCCGGCAGGCCGACGCGCCCGGAGCCGTCGAGGAGCCCGAGGACGCGCGCGAGGGACGCGGCGCCGAGGGCGTCACCCGGAAGGCCCGCCGCGGACATCAGCCGCCGCACCAGCATCCGGCGCATGGCCTCGGGCTCGCGCGCGAGGGCCTCCGCCGTGAGGCCCCCGTCGTCGTGGACGCGCTCCCAGGCCGCGTCCTCCAGCGGGGCCAGCAGGGCCGCCTCGTCGCGCAGGCGGTCGGCGAAGGCGGCCACGTGGCGCTCGGCCGCCGGGTGGACGTCGGCGAGCGCCGGCAGGAGGCCCCCTCGCACCCGCGAGCGGGCGAAGCGCGGGTCGGCGTTCGACGGGTCTCTCGCGACGTCGAGCCCCCGGGCCGCGCACCACGCGCGGGTCTCCGCGCCGTCGATCGTCAGCAGGGGCCGGATGAACCGGCCGCGGCGTGGCGCGATGCCGAGGGCGCCGGTGCGCCCGGTGCCGCGCGCGAGGCGGAAGAGGACGGTCTCGGCCGCGTCCGACGCGGTGTGCCCGGTGGCGATGCGGGTGTAGCCGCCCTCCGCGGCATGCCGCCCGGCCGCGGCGATGCGCAGCTCGCGGGCGCGTTCCTGCACGCCCGGGCCGGGTCGCATGCCCAGCCGCGCGACGTGCGCCTCGAGGCCCAGCCCACGGGCCGCCGACACGACCGACGCGCACTCGCGGGCCGACTCCGGGCGCAGGCCGTGATCGATGCTCAGGACGCCGAGGGGGCCGTCGTGGAGCGCGGCGAGCATGTGCATCAGGCAGGTCGAGTCGGCACCGCCCGAGACCATGGCCAGCACCGGCTCACCCGGGGGCAGCAGGGAGTGGCGACGGCAGTGTTCCGCGACGCGGGCCTCGGGGGTGCTCGTCACGGGGTGATTATGGTGCACCCGCGCGCGAGGTGTCGCGAGTGTGGATCCCGCCCGATCCCCGGCTCAGGGGCCGAGCTGCTGGGCGTACGAGTCGAGCTGCTCGCGCGTGATCTCGCCGAAGAACGTGTCGGCGACCCGCCCCTCCTGATCGACGATCACCGTCACGGGCAGGCCGGTGACGCCGAACTCACGGGCCACGGCGCCGTCGCGGTCGATGCCGAGGTCGAAGGTGATCCCGACCTCCTCGGCGAAGCGGCGGCTGTCGGCGGGCCGGTCGCTGACCGCGAGGCCGACGACATCGAGACCCGGTGTGTCCTTCGCGAACTCGATCAGCGCCGGCATCTCGCGGGTGCATGGCTCGCACCAGGAGGCCCAGAAGTTGAGGACCACGGGCCGGCCGAGGCGCGAGGCGAGGGTGACGCGCTCCCCGCCCTCGAGCGCCGGGACCGAGATGGCCGGGGCCGGCGTGCGCCCCCCCTGGTCGAGGGATTCGCTGTCGTCCCCGCCGAGGCCGACCTCGCCGCAGCCGGCTCCCACGAGGGTCGTGGCGAGGATGACGAGGAGGACGGCGACATGCAGGCGGCGCATCGGCTCCGAGGCTAGCAGGGGGTCCACCCCCGGCCCCGGTGCATCCGTCCGGCCGCCGATAGCCTTGCCCTGATGCGGATCCTCTCCCGAATCGACCGGCGTCTCGGCGCCCGGGTGCGCGTGGCCGTGGGGGGAGTACCCGGCGGCGCGGGGGCGGCCTCGGCCGTCGCCTCCGGGATGAGCCCCGGGTTCCGCGTCGCGGTGGGGCTCCTGGTGGCGGGCCGCGACCGGCGGGGGACCGGCCTTCGCGCGCTCGCGGCGGGCGTCGCGGCGGCGATCGCCGCGCGACTCCTCCGCGACCGCCTGGGGCGGCGTCGCCCGGGCGCCCGGCAGGAGGGTGGCTTCCCCAGCCGCCACGCCGCCGCGGCGACCGCCATCGCCGCGACGGTGTGGCGCACGGAGCCGGCCATCGGCCGGGGCCTCGCGGCCGCTGCCGCGGCCGGGGGGCTCGCGCGGGTCGCGACCGCCGAGCACGAGCCCGCCGACATCGTCGCGGGCGCCGTCCTCGGTCTCGGCGCCGCAGCCGCGGTGGCCTGGGCCTCGGAACGGTGCCGCAGCACCACCATCGGGACGGACTCACCCTCGACCTCAGGGTAAGAGAAAACCCGCTCGGAGCGAGCAGACCAGCTCAGGAAGCGGCGGCCCAGCGGTGCTCGGGTGTGAAGAGGCTGACGCGGTCGCGACCGGCCGCCTTGGAGTGGTAGAGCGCCTTGTCGGCCTGGTCCAGCATGCGCTCACCGAGGTCCCCGCTGCCGTTCTGGAAGTCGGAGACGCCGGCCGAGATGGTCGTCCCCACCGACTCCCCGCCCGCGACCAGGATCGTGACCTTCGCCACGGCCGCCCGGATCCGCTCGGCGGCCTCGAGGGCCTCCTCGGCCGGGCCGGGCACGATCAGCGCGAACTCCTCGCCCCCGAAGCGCGCGGCGATGTCGGACGACCGCGAGCTCGCGCGGATGACCTCGCCGACGGCCGCCAGCAGGCGGTTGCCGGCGTCGTGGCCCCAGCGGTCGTTGAAGGCCTTGAACCGGTCGAGGTCGAGCACGACCAGCGAGAGCGACATGCCGTAGCGCTCGGCGCGCCGGCACTCGCGTGGAAGGGCGTCCGCGAAGAAGGCGTAGTTGTGCACTCCGGTCAGGCGGTCGGTGAGCGACAGGCTCGCGATGCGCTGCGCGTCGCGCATCTGGGCCTGGTGGCCGGCGCCGACGGCGATGCCGGTCAACACGAACGCGGCGAGGCCGAGGGCCATCGCGAGGCCGTCGACCCCGGGACGCCCGGAGACCAGCGCGAGGGTGAGACCCGCGATCGTCGCGGCGGCGCCCATGCCCCGGTGCCCGCCGAGGGGGAGCGCCAGGGCGAGCGGCAGGGCGTAGAGCGGCCAGGCATCCACGGCGCCCAGCAGCACCAGGGCCGTCGGGACGATGATCGCGACGGCGAGGAGGAGGGCCCGGCGCTGGGCCGCGGCCGCGGCGTCGACTCCCTCCCGTGGGTGCACGGTTCTCGGGATCTTGATGGCCTCCGGCGAGTGCAACGGGGGCGACGATAGAGCCGCCCTCGGACGGCACGCGCTCCGCCCTCGGACGACGCCCCGTAGACTTCGCCGCCGTGCCCTGGGACTCCTTCACGCCGCACCCCGCGCTGGCCGGCCGGTCGCTGCTGACGCTGCGCAACCACCCCCCCGAGGCCGTGACGGCGATCCTCGATCTCGCCGACCGCCTCAAGGCGCAGAAGGGGGCCTGGCCGCACCTGCTGGCCGATCGCGTGGTGGCCCTGATCTTCGAGCGGCCGTCCACGCGCACACGGGTCTCGTTCGTCAGCGGCATCGCGCGCCTGGGCGGCACGAGCATGGTGCTCTCCCCCTCCGACATGCAGCTGGGACGCGGCGAGACGATCGAGGACACGGCCAAGGTGCTCGGCCGCATGGCGGACGCGATCATGCTCCGCACCGGCCCCCACGCCACGCTGCTCGAGCTCGACCGCCACGCCGGCGTGCCCGTGATCAACGGGCTGACCTACGAGCACCACCCCTGCCAGGCCCTGGCCGACCTCCAGACGCTGCGCGAGCGCTTCGGCGGCCTGCGGGGCCTCGAGGTGGCCTACCTGGGGGACGGCAACAACGTCTGCGTGTCGTTCATGACGGCGGGCGCCCTCACCGGCATGGCGGTCACGGCCGCCTGCCCCGAGGGCTTCATGCCCGACCCGGAGTTCGTCGCGTGGGCCGACGGCGTGGCGCGCGCCAACGGCGGCTCGGCGCGCGTGGTCGGCGACCCGCGGGAGGCGGCCTCCGGCGCACGGGCCCTCTACACCGACACCTGGACCTCGATGGGCGACGAGGGCGGCGAGGACGAGCGCCGCGCGGCCTTCGCGGCCTACCGGATCGACGACGCCCTGGTGGGCGAGGCGGCCGCCGACGCCGTCGTCCTGCACTGCCTGCCCGCGCACCACGGCGAGGAGATCACCTACGAGGTGCTCCACGGCCCGCGCTCGGCGGTCTGGGACCAGGCGGAGAACCGCATGCACGCCCAGGCGGCCCTGCTCGCCCACACGCTCGGCTGACCCGGAGCCCTGAGGTCACGGCGGCGTGATCCCGCTGAGGGACGTCAACCCGACGCGGCGGCGCGCGGTGCTGACGATCGCCCTGATCGTCGCGTCCACCCTCGTCTTCGCGTTCCAGAGCACGAAGCCGTCCGACGGGACGGCGGGCAGCCAGGAGGCGTTCGTCTGCGAGTACGGCATGATCGCCGACCACGTCCTGAACGGCGCGGACCCGGGCGCCGACGCCTGTCAGCAGCTCAACCAGGAGCGCGACCGGCTGACGGGGCTCGTGACCAGCCAGTTCCTGCACGGCGACCTGCTGCACCTGGTGTTCAACATGCTGTTCCTGTGGGTCTTCGGCAACAACATCGAGGACCGGATGGGACGGCTGCGCTTCCTGCCCTTCTTCCTCATCTGCGGCATCGCCGCGGCGCTGGCCCAGGCGCTGACCGACCCCGGCAGCGCGATCCCGCTGATCGGGGCCTCGGGCGCGATATCCGGCGTCCTGGGGGCCTATCTCGTCCTCTATCCGCGCGTGAGGATCTGGACCGTCGTGATCCCCTTCGTCTTCCTGCCGTTCCGCCTGCCGGCCTGGATCTGGCTGGCCGCGTACTTCGGACTCCAGTTCGTCTACCTGGGCGGATCGGCCACCTCCGGCGACGGCGGCGTGGCCTACATGGCGCACATCGGCGGCTTCGTGGCCGGCGCGCTGCTGGCGAAGCCGTTCCTGTGGGGGCGGCCGGAGCCCGGGCCGCCCGGGCCGCCCGCGCCGGCCGTGGGGCGTGGGTTCTGAGGTTCCGCCGCCGCCGGCCGTCGGAGCCCCGTCCCGAGCCGATGCGCTGGGTCGAGGTGGCCTTCGCCCGCCACCAGCCGGAGGCCGAGATGCTGGCCGGGCTGCTCCGCGAGCTGGACATCCCGGTGCTGATGCGCCGCACCACCATGGACGTGCCCGACATGCTCGCCGGCGGGCCGCGCGCCCTGCTGGTGCCGGCCGACCGCGAGCTGGAGGCGCGCGCCCTCCTCGACCCGATGGAGCCGATCGGGTGACCTGGGCGCGCCCGGCGGCGGGTGCGCCACAATGGCCCTCGTGACCGATCGCGCGACATTCGCCGTGGGCCTGTCGCTGGACGACGACCCGGTCGCCGCCGCGCGGGAGGCCTGCGCGGCGGTGCGCACCGGGCTCGGTGCCGGCGCGCCGCCGACCCTGCTGGTGATGTTCGCCTCTCCGGGGCTCTGCGAGGAGGCGGAGACCCTGCTCGCGGCCGTCCACGACGAGCTGGCGCCCGAGTACCTGATCGGGGCGATGGGCGAGGCGGTCGTCGGCGACGGGCGTGAGATCGAGGAGGGGCCGGCGCTCGCGGTGTGGGCGGCCCGTCTGCCCGGCGCGGAGGTGATGCCGTTCCGGCTCGTCGCCCGGCCCCTCGGCGAGGGGATGGGCGTGCTCGGATGGCCGGATGCGATCTCCGACGACGGGGCCGCCGGGGTCGGGCCCGTGATCATGCTGGCGGATCCCTTCTCCTTCCCCGCCGACGGGCTCCTGGCCGAGCTCAACGGCGAGCCGGGCGCCCCGGCGGTCGTGGGGGGGCTCGCCTCGGGCGGCACGCGCCCCGGCGAGCACCGGCTCTTCGCCGGCACCGACGTGGTGGAGGAGGGTGCCGTCGCGATCGCCCTGCGCGGGGCCCGGATGCGCACCGTGGTGTCGCAGGGCTGCCTGCCGATCGGCCCGGAGATGGTCATCACCGCCGCCGAGGGATCGACCGTGCACGAGCTGGCGGGGATGCCCGCGCTGATGAAGCTGCAGGAGGTCGTCGAGGCGCTCGAGCCGGGCGAGCGCGCGCTGGCGCTCGACGGTCTGCTCGCGGGCCTCGTGATCGACGAGAACACGCCCGACTACGCGCGCGGCGACTTCCTGGTGCGGGCCATCCAGGGAGCCGACCGCGACACGGGGGCGCTCGTGGTGGGCGAGCGCGTGCGCGTCGGCCAGACGATGCGCTTCCACGTGCGCGACGCCGCCTCCGCCGACGACGACCTGCGCGCCGCGCTGCGCGAGGCCCGCGACGGCGCGGGGCACGGCGAGCCCGGGGGCGCCCTGTTGTTCAGCTGCAACGGGCGGGGAACGCGGATGTTCCCGACGTCGGACCACGACGCGACGGCGATCGCCGAGGAGCTCGCCCGCATCCCCGCCGCGGGGCTCTTCTGCAACGGGGAGATCGGGCCGGTGGGCGGCCGCAGCTTCCTGCACGCGTTCACCGCGACCATGGTCCTGTTCGAATCCACGCCCTGAGAGGCTGTACTTAAAACCTAAGAACGGCAGCTAAATGTTGGCTCAAGGGCGTTATGTACAACGTAAGGATGGATCTATACTCCGCGCCATTCGATGCTATTGAGCGGAGGACAGATGGACGGCGAGGAGAACGAGGGCCAGCGCGGCAACATCGGCAACGAGATCTTCGAGCAGGTGGAGAAGATCATCGAGGAGGAGGGCCTGAGCCGCACCAACGCGTTCCAGCGCCTCTCCGAGATGACCGGCCGCAGGGCCGGTACGGTCGCCGCCAACTACTACCGCGTCGCGCGCCAGCGGGGCGCGACGCTGCAGCCCCGGGCTCCGCGGGGGTCGAAGACCCGCACCACGACGCGTCGCGCGAGCGGTGGCGGGGGCGGCGGCGGTGGCGGGGGCAGCGCCGAGGCGGCCCTGTCGCGCGCGATGGAGTCGCTGCAGGAGCTCGCGGGAATCGTGCGCGAGCAGGAGAAGGAGCTCTCCACGCTGCGCGGTCAGGTGGAGCAGGTCGAGAAGCTGAAGGGCATGCTCAGCAAGCTGTAGTGGATGTCAGCGCATCGGCATCACGGGGTGCTTGACGCCCCGTGATGCCGACAGTGCGTGAGGCACGCCGTCGAGGCCGATCGGTGTGTGTAGCAACTGCGCGATGAATCCCGGGTCGGCGGCGATCGTCGCGACGGCTTCGGCGAAGGCCTCCGGAGTGTGGTGATATGCGCCGCGCAACGTGAGCTCTGAATAGTGAATCGGCCCACTCGGAAGCGACAGGTCGGATCCGGCGGGGCACCCGCCGTGGAACACGACCTCCCCGCCGGGCCGGGCGAGCTGCACCGCCATCCTCCAGGCCGCAGGACGCCCCACCGCCTCGATGACCAGGCCGGCGTCCGCCTGTGCGCGGAGGGCCTCCACGGCCCGGTCGTCGGCCGGCACCGGCAGCGCGCGCGCGGCGCCGTTGCCCAGGGCCGTCGCGCGACGGTCGGCGTGCGGGTCGAGCAGCGTCACCTCCGCGCCCGCGCGGGCGGCCAGGCGGGTCAGGAACTGCCCCTGCACCCCGCCGCCCAGAACGAGCACCCGGCGCTCCGCGAGGGGCCCGCAGGAGCGGGTCGTGTGGACCGCGCAGGCCAGCGGCTCGGCGGCGGCGGCGAGGGCCGGGTCGAGCCCGGCGGGCAGCGGGTGGACGTTGCGCCGCACGATCGCCGCCGGCACGCGCAGGCGCTCGGCGAAGGCCCCGGTGAGGTAGGTGATGCGCCGGCAGAGGTTCGGGCGCCCCTCCCGGCACTCCGGGCAGTCGAGGCACGGCGCCGAGTTGGCGACCACGACGGCGTCGCCGGCGCGCCACCCGGCGCCCTCGCCCGCCTCCCGCACGACGCCCGCCACCTCGTGACCGAGCGGCGCGGGGAGGGGGCCGAGGGCCGGATGGGCGCCTGCGGCCACCATCTTCGCGTCGGTGGCGCAGGTCAGCGCCGCCGTGACGTCGATGACGATCTCGCCGGGGCCGGCCACCGGGTCGGGCACGTCCTCGAGCCGCAGATCGCCGGCGCCGTGGAGGATCAGCGCTCTCACACCGCGACGCTACACCGCGTCGCGTCGCCCGGCGGTAGCATGCCGCGTCCGTCCGTCACGGAGGCCGAAACGCCCTACCCCGAGCACCTGCGCGACATGGTCGAGGAGTACCTGGAGGGCCTGACCTTCTCCTCGTCCGACCACCTCGAGCTGCAGGAGATGGCCGGCACCGAGGGGCTCGTCGACGCCATGCGCCACTCGCTGCTGGCCGGCGGCAAGCGGATCCGCCCGGTGCTGGCGCTCGCCACTGCGGAGAGCCTCGGCCAGCGCGCCGAGGACCTGCTGCCGGCGGCGGCGGCCATCGAACTGGTGCACACCTACTCGCTGATCCATGACGACCTCCCGGCGATGGACGACGACGACCTGCGCCGGGGGCGCCCCACCTGCCACGTGCTCTTCGGCGAGGACACCGCGATCCTGGCGGGCGACGCCCTCTTCGCGGAGGCCGTCCAGCTCGTGGCCGAGCACCAGCCCGGCAGCGCCGAGACCCGCGTGGGGATACTCAGGGAGATCAGCCGCGCCACCGGGGTGGCCGGCATGGTGGGCGGCCAGTACCTCGACCTCAAGGACGCCGGTCAGGAGTCGCCGGACGCGCTGCGCCGCGTGCACGCGCTGAAGACCGGGCGCCTGATGTCGTGCGCGGTCCACTGCGCCCTGGTGCTGGCCCGGCCGGAGCCCGCGGTCGACACGGCCCTGCGACGGTTCGCCCGCGAGCTCGGTCTGCTGTTCCAGATCGTCGACGACATCCTCGACGTCGAGGGGTCGGAGGAGGATCTCGGCAAGGCGGTGGGCGCCGACGCCCGGCAGGGCAAGATCACCTACGTGAGCGTGCACGGCATCGCCGAGGCGCGGCGCCTCGCAGGTGAGGCGCACGGCCGCGCGCTCGCGTGCCTCTCGGCGCTCCCCGGGCCGACCGGCGACCTGGTGGACATCACCGACCTGACCTACCTGCGCCAGCACTGACGCGAGGCGGTCCGCCCGCCGTCTGCACCGGCGCCGGCACGGGTAATGTCGTGTCCATGGCCCGCGACGAGAACTTCCCCGTCGCGTTCCTGCTGGCGCCCCGCGCGGTGCGCGCGGACATGGCCGCGCTCTACGACTTCTGCCGGGCCACCGACGACCTCGGCGACGAGGGGGCGGACGGCCCGGCGACGCGCCTGGAGGCGCTCGACGCGTGGCAGGAGGAGTTCCTCGGGGCGGTCGACGGGCGGGAGGCCCGCGGGCCCCTGGCGGGTGCCGCCGGCGTCATCGCCCGGCGCCGGCTCCCGCTCGATCCGTTCCTGCGGCTGATCGAGGCCAACCGCATGGACCAGCGCCGTACGCGCTGGGACACCCACGCCGATCTGCTCGAGTACTGCCGCCACTCGGCGACGCCGGTCGGCGAGATGGTGCTCGGGGTGCTCGGTTACCGCGACGCCTGGCGCATCGGCCTGAGCGACGCCACCTGCGCCGGTCTGCAGCTGGTCAACTTCTGGCAGGACATCGCCCGCGACCTGCGCGACCGCGACCGCGTCTACCTGCCCCGTGAGGCGATGGAGCGGTACGGGGTCGCGGAGGACGACCTCCGGCGGCCCGTGGCCTCCCCCGCGGTACGGGCGCTCGTCGCCGAGCAGGTCGGCCTGGCGCGCGGCCTGCTGGTCGCGGGCCTGCCGCTGCACCGCCTCGTGCCGCGCCGCGTGGCCCTCGACATGAGGATGTTCAGCATCGCCGGGCTCGCGCTGTGCGACGCGATCGCCCGGCAGGATCACGACACCCTCGCCCGGCGCCCGGCGCCCGGCGCCCTCGGGCGGGCGCGCATCGCCGCCACCGGGATCCGCATGCTCGCCGCAGGCGCGCGATGACGACCGACGAGGCCTACGCGTTCTGCCGCGCGGTCGCCCGCACCCAGGCGCGCAACTTCTACTACGGCTTCGTGCTGCTGCCGCCGGAGCGGCGCGCGGGCATCTACGCCGCCTACGCCTTCAGCAGGCGAGCGGACGACAGCGTCGACGAGGGCGGCTCGACGGAGCGCAGGGTGGCGGCGGTCGCCCGGCTGCGCGGCGAGCTCGACGCGTGCGCGGCGGGGACCGCCCCACCCGACGATCCGGTGCTGGTGGCGCTCTCCGACACGATGCGGCGCTTCTCCATCCCGCGCCGGCACCTGGACGCCCTGATCGACGGCGTGGAGATGGACATCACCATCGACCGCTACGCCGACTTCGCGGCGCTCAAGGGGTACTGCGACCGCGTGGCCGGGGCGGTGGGGCTCGTGAGCCTCCACATCTTCGGCTTCCGCGATCCCGCCGCGCCCGGGCACGCGGCGGACCTCGGCGTGGCCCTGCAGATCGTCAACATCATGCGCGACGTCGCCGAGGACGCCGAACGCGGCCGCTTCTATCTGCCCGCCGACGAGATGGCCGCATACGGCGTCACCGAGGAGGACCTCACGGCCGGGCGTGCCACGCCGGGGTTCCGGGCGCTGATGGCGCGCCAGGGCGACCGGGCGCGCGAGTACTTCGCCTCGGGCGAGCGGCTGCTGCCGCTGCTCGACCGCCGCTCGCGTATGTGCGTGTCGATGCTGGCGGGGCTCTACCGGGAGATCCTCGGCGAGATCGAGCAGCGCGACCACGACGTCTTCGCCGGCCGCGTGTCGCTGTCGGCTCCCCGCAAGCTCGGCCTGATGGTCACGCGCACCGCGGGGGCGCTGCGGTGAGCGCGCGCCCACGCGTCGTGGTGTGCGGAGGCGGCCTCGCCGGCATCGCGGCCGCCTGCGAGGCCGCCGGCCGCGGCGCGGAGGTGACGCTTATCGAGCGCCGCCCCTTCCTCGGCGGCCGGGCGTTCAGCTTCACCGACCCCGATACCGGGCGGGAGATCGACAACGGCCAGCACGTGTTCCTCGGCTGCTGCCCGGCGTACATGGGCTTGCTCGCCCTTCTCGGCACGATCGGCCACACCAGCCTGCAGCGCCGCCTCGACACACCCGTGCGCGACCGCGCCGGGCGCACGGGCCGCCTGCGCGCGTCGCCGCTTCCGGCGCCGCTGCACCTGGGGCCCTCCTTCGCGGCGTATCCCCTGCTGAGCCCCGGCGAGAAGCTGCGGGCACTACGGGCCCTCACCGCCCTCGGCGCCCTGAGCCCGGCGGCCGCGCGCTCCCTCGACGACATCTCGTTCGCGCAGTGGCTCGGCCGCCACGGGCAGGGCGAGGGTGCGATCGGGCGCTTCTGGGACCTCATCGTGCTGCCGACCTGCAACGACCGCAGCGACCGCGTCTCGGCGGCGCTGGCGGCGTTCGTCTTCCGGGAGGGCTTCCTGCGCACCGCCCGCGGGTCGGCGATCGGGTGGTCGCGGATCGGTCTGACACGGCTCGTCGACCCGGCGGCGCGCACGTTCCTGACGGCGCGCGGCGGACGCGTGATCGCGGGCCGCGCGGTCGCGGCGGCGGGCCCGGAGGGCGTGGAGCTCGGCGACGGCGAGCGGATCCCGGCCGACGCGGTGGTGCTCGCCATGCCGCCCGGGCGCGTGCACGAGGCGTGCGCGGAGGCGCTCCCACCCTCGGGCGGCCTCGAGTCGTCCCCGATCGTCAACGTCCACGTCTGGTACGACCGCCCGGTGATGGACGAGGCCTTCACGGCCGTCGTGGACAGCCCGGTGCAGTGGATCTTCAACCGCACCGCGATGGGCGACCGCGCCGAGGGGGCCCACCACGTCGCGGTGTCCATCTCGGGCGCGCGGCGCGAGATCGGCGTGCCGCGGGCCGAGCTCGCCTCGGAGGTGCGACAGGAGCTCTCCCACCTGCTGCCCCGGGCGCGCGCGGCGGAGGTGGTGGCGACCGCGGTCGTGAAGGAACCCCACGCCACCTTCGCGGCCCGTCCGGGACAGGCGGCCCTGCGGCCCGGGACACGCACCGCCGTGCCGGGAGTCCTTCTCGCGGGCGCGTGGACCGCGACCGGCTGGCCGGGGACGATGGAGGGCGCGGTGCGGAGCGGCATCCGTGCGGCGCGCGAGGCGGTCGGGGCCTGACGAGCTCGGAGGCGGGGGCCGTCAGGCCCCGCGGCCGCGGGTGGGAACCCGCGGCCCCGCGGGAGCCGGACGGGTGAGCTAGTGGAGCGTCCACCCACGTTGCTGGTGTTCTGGCCGCGAAAATCCCGCGGGGCAAGGACGCAGGGAGATCGCATGGCTGAGGCTATGCGTTCGACCGAGGACGCAGCATGCTCCACTAGGCCGCGGGCGGCACCGCGACCATCGGGCGGCCCGGGTCGGCCGACGCGCGGCGGTTGATCGCGACGATCGACTGCATCAGCTCGCGGTAGGTCGCCGGCGAGCCCACCCCGGCCACGTCGAGCTCCATGGCCAGCCGGTTGGCCCACGCCACGAGGCTCGCCTGCGGCTCGGCCGCGCCGTCGAGGAGCGCCTGCTCCAGCACCAGCCCGCCCAGTCCGCGCAGCTCGGAGATCACCACGATGCGCATGCGCGGCGGCTTCGGCTTCGCCCGGCTGCGGCGACGAGGGGACGGGGCCGGCGCGGCGTGCGCCTGGGGGGCGGTGGCGAGGGGAGCCAAGGGTGATCTCCTGGGGGTGTGTACCGGCCGGGCCGTCGCGGCCGGGCTCGTGCGTACACCCCCCTTCGGCGCGAGAGCGCCTCGCCTGCGTCCCCCTTTCGGGGGATCCGTCAGAGGCTCTCGCCGGGCCTTTCCGGGCCGGAGTGCGAGTGCTGGGCCACGATCCGCACCAGTTCCTGGGGATCCGAGATGCCCGCGAAGTTGAGGTTGCTGTCGCTGGTATCGGTGCCTGCGGTGTCGAACTGAACGGCTCCGACCTTCAGCATCCTGTCGAGCAGGGTCTGGGAGATGCTCACGTTCTGGACCCGCTCGAAGCGCGCGGTCTGCTCGCGCCGCGACAGGATCCCCTGGCGCACGCGCAGTCGCTGGGTGCTGACCACGTAGAAGGTCGCGTACCGCTGGAGCGCGTTGTAGGCGATCACCAGAGCGACGAGCACCAGCGAGATCATGAGCCACTGCCAGTAGTCGAGGCCCGTGCCGATGTCGTTCGCGCGCAGGAGACCCGCGATGATCACCGGCAGCAGCGCGAGGGGTATCGAGACGACGAGATAGCTCAGATGAGCGCGCCACGAGGGGCGGCCCTGCCAGAGGATCCTCTCGTCGTGTACGAGCTCCATGCCGGGAATCTACCGCCGGGGTCGGCCGGATCGCACGTTGGACAACCGGATCGTGTCCATGGTTACGATGTCCGCCCCTCCCGGAGCAGGTCCGACGGCAAGGAGTCGCGCATGAGCACCGACGGCCCGACCATCACGTCCCTGGAGCTCGAGGACCGCCGCTTCCCGCCACCCCCGGCGTTCGCAGCCCAGGCCAACGCACGGGAGGAGCTCTACGCGCGCGCCGCCGCCGACCCGGAGGCGTTCTGGCTGGCCCAGGCCACGGACCTGCTGACATGGGAGACCGCGCCCACCCGGGGAGTCGACCGGTCGAACCCGCCCTTCTTCACGTGGTTCGCCGACGGCACCCTGAACGCGAGCGTCAACTGCCTCGACCGACACCTCCCGACGCGGGGCGACCGGGTCGCCTTCCACTGGGAGGGTGAGCCCGGCGAGCGGGTGGACATCACCTACCGCGACCTGCACGAGCGGGTCTGCCGTCTCGCCAACGGCCTGCGCTCGCGCGGTGTCGGGGCGGGCGACCGCGTCGCGATCTACCTCGGCATGGTGCCCGAGATCGTCGTCGCCATGCTGGCGTGCGCGCGCATCGGCGCGCCGCACACGGTGATCTTCGGCGGCTTCTCCCCCGACTCGGTCCGCGACCGCGTCCTCGACTGCGGCGTGACGGCGATGATCACCGGCGACGGCGCATGGCGCGGGGGCAAGCTCGTGCCGCTGAAGGCCAACGTCGACGCCGCCCTCGAGGGCGCCCCCGACGTCCACACCTGCATCGTCGTGCGGCGGACGGAGAACGAGATCGGCTGGGTCGAGGGCCGCGACGCCTGGTACCACGAGCTGGTCGCCTCCCAGCCGGCCGACTGCCCGCCGGAGATGGTGGGCGCCGAGCACCCGCTCTACATCCTCTACACCTCGGGATCCACGGGGAAGCCGAAGGGCATCCTGCACACCACCGGCGGCTACCTCACCGGCGTCGCGGCCACGCACCGCTGGGTCTTCGACCTCAAGGAGGACGACGTCTACTGGTGCGCGGCCGACGCCGGCTGGGTCACCGGCCACAGCTACATCGTCTACGGGCCGCTGGCCAACGGGGCGACCAGCGTGCTCTACGAGGGCGCGCCCGGCACCCCCGACAAGGACCGCTGGTGGGAGATCGTCGCCCGGTACGGGGTGACGATCCTCTACTGCGCGCCGACTGCGATCCGCACCTTCATGAAGTGGGGCACGGAGTACCCGGAGCGCCACGACCTGACCTCGTTGCGCCTGCTCGGCTCGGTGGGCGAGCCGATCAACCCCGAGGCCTGGATCTGGTATCGCAACACCATCGGCGGCGGGACGTGCCCGGTGGTCGACACCTGGTGGCAGACCGAGACCGGCAACATCATGATCTCGCCGCTGCCGGGCGTCACCACCCTGAAGCCCGGCTCGGCCACCCGGCCCCTGCCGGGCATCACGGCCGACGTCGTCGATGCCGACGGGAGGAGCGTGCCGCTCGGCGAGGGCGGCTACCTCGTGCTCTCCGAGCCCTGGCCGGCCATGCTCCGCACGCTCTATGGCGACGACGACCGCTTCGTCGAGACCTACTGGAGCCAGTACCCGGGCATGTACCTGGCCGGTGACGGCGTCCGGCGCGACACCGACGGCGACTACTGGCTGCTCGGCCGCATCGACGACGTCATGAACGTGTCCGGCCACCGACTCTCGACGATCGAGATCGAGAGCGCCCTGGTCGACCACCCGAAGGTGGCCGAGGCGGCGGTGGTCGGCCGCGCCGACGAGACGACCGGACAGGCGATCGCGGCCTTCGTGACGCTCAAGGCCGACGTGGTGGGCGACGAGTCGATCATCGCCGAGCTCCGCCAGCACGTCGCGACCAAGATCGGCGCCATCGCGCGCCCGAAGTCGATCGTGCTGACCGACGACCTGCCGAAGACCCGCTCGGGCAAGATCATGCGCCGCCTGCTGCGCGACATCTCCGAGAACCGCCAGCTCGGGGACGTGACGACGCTCGCCAACGAGGACGTCGTCTCGGAGATCGCCGGCCTCGCCGCCACCGAGCGGGGAGACGGATCGAAGACGTGATCGGTCCGCTCCGGGGGCCGGACGGCCCCCGGAGCGCCCCGCGGTCACGCGACGGCGGTCTCGAGCGGCTGGAGCGCGTCCGTCATTCGCTGGTAGGGCTCGCGCAGCAACGGGCTGGAGAGCAGGAAGTCGGCGGTCGCGCGGTTGCAGGCGATCGGGCAGTCGTGCACCACCGCGATCCGCAGCAGCGCCTTCACATCGACGTCGTGCGGCTGCGGCTGCAGCGGGTCCCAGAAGAAGATCACGATGTCCAGGCGGCCCTCGGCGATCCCGGCGCCGACCTGCTGGTCGCCTCCGAGCGGGCCGCTCAGGAAGCGCTGGACGGGGAGTCCGAGGGCGTCCTCCACGAGCCCCCCCGTGGTCCCGGTGGCGAACAGCTCGTGGTCCTCCAGGGTGCCGCGGTTGAAGCGGGCCCAGTCGAGGAGGTCGAGCTTGCGGTTGTCGTGCGCGATGAGCGCGATGCGCTTGCGGTCGTCCATGTGTCTCCGATGATCCTCGTGGTGGACGGCGGGGATCACGGTAGCGCGGGTCGCCCCCGGCGCACGTTGAGATGCCGTGAAGACTTCCCGCGGCGGTCCCCTCAGACTCCGGGCGGCGACGGACGGCCCGCCGCCGCGAGCCGGTCGCGGACGTGCGCCAGGGCGAAGGCCAGGGCGTTGCGGGGTGCCGCGCGCCGGTCGGACTCCCGGTACCAGGCGAGGAGCCCCTCGATGCCGAGGGCGATGGTGAGGCGGTCGGGGTCGGCGTCGGCGGCCAGAGCGACCAGAAGCGCCAGCGCCGCGATCTCGGCGTGGGGGCCGGCCTCGTCGGGGCGGTCCGCCAGGCGCGGCACCAGTCCCGCCCGGGTCTCCAGGAGTTGGATCTCCACGCGCGCGCGCCCGGGCCCCTCCCACGGCACGACCGCGAGGGCCCCCGGCACCCCGAGGCCCTCCAGCGGGACCAGGTCGCCCGGCAGCGCCCCCTCGGCCGGCGCGATGCGCGACGCGAGGCCGACCAGCGCGGTGCGGAACGCCTCCCAGCGCCCCGACGAACTACCGCCGATCGCGTGCGCGGCCAGGCCGAGCGCGAGGGCGAGCCGGTCGGCGGTCTCGTGAGCCGGCCAGCGCCCCGGGGCCGGGTGGAGCATCACGGCGGCGCGGCGCGGGCCGTGCAGCGCGACCTCGGCACGGGCGATCGGTGTACGGCTGAGAAGTGGCGTGGCGCATCCTCGGTCCGGCGCCCGGCTAGCCGCGACTAGCCCGGCGATGCTCCCCCGGAGGGGCGTTTGACTTAGCAAGAGGCTAAATGACTACCGTTCCCGGCGATGGACGCCCGCTCCCATTCCCGGTCGAACCGCGCGGCGGCGATGCTGTCGATCGCCTCCAACACGGTCCTGATGCTGGCCAAGCTCGTCGTCGGGCTCGTGACCGGATCGGTCGCGGTACTCTCCGACGCCGCGAACTCCGGTGGCGACCTGGTGGCCTCGGGCATCGCCTACGCAGGGGTGCGCGCGGCCGCGCGGCCGGCCGACGAGAACCACCCCTACGGACACGAGAAGACCGAGAACCTCGCGGCGCTGGTCGAGGGCATGCTCGTGCTCGCCGCCGGCGCGGTGGTGGCGTTCGAGGCCACGCGCCGCCTGATCGACGGCTCGGCGCCTCTCGTCGGCCTCGACCTGGCGGTCGGCGTGATGGTGGCGTCGGCGCTCGTCAACCTCGCGGTCTCCCAGCGGCTGCGCCGTGTCGCCCGGCGCACCGGGTCTCCGGCGATCGAGGGCGACGCAGCCCACCTCGCCTCCGACGTCTGGACCTCCGCAGGCGCTGCCGCGGGACTCATCCTCGTCGCGATCACGGGCTGGACGCCGGTCGACGCGCTCGTCGGCATCACGATCTCGCTCTACGTGATGGCGGTCGGCGCGCGCCTCACCTGGAGGGCGGTGCAGGTGCTGCTCGACAGCAGCCTCCCCCCGGAGGAGCTCGCCGCCATCGAGGCGGTCCTCGCCGGCTTCGCCGCCGACGAGCAGGTGAGCTTCCACGCGCTGCGCGGGCGGCGCGCCGGCAGCAAGCGCCACGTCGACATGCACATGGTCGTCCCGCCCGACACCACCGTCCGCAACGGCCACCTGATGAGCGGCCGCGTGAAGGGCGCCGTGCGCGAGGCGCTGCCGAACGCCGAGGTGCTGATCCATCTCGAGGACCACTAGTGCCGTGTCAGGTGACGTTGGCCGTGTTCTGGCCGCGAAAATCCCGCGGGCCAAGGAAGAGGGAGATCCCCATAGCTGAGGCTATGTGGTCGAGCGATGACGCTGGATCCGCGTTGATTTGCAGCGAGGCAGAACCGGGCGAACGTTGCCTGACACGGCACTAGTTCCCCGACGCCACGCGGGAGGAAAGCCGCGGTCGGCGGCGAAGCGTCGTCGCATGACGACTCAGACGCTCGCCCTCCACTCCGACGACGACACCCAGCAGGTGTCGCGTCCGGCCCCGTCCGACACCATGCCGCGCCGCCTGGCGGAGATGGACCTCGACCCCCCCTCGGGCCCCGTGCCCGCGGACGTCCTGGCCTACTTCGAGGCAGCCGTCGCGCGGGAGGGCCGCCGCAGGGCCGCCTGAGGCCCGCCGCCTGCGCCGATCCACCGCGGCCGCCGTCACGCGGCCCGCGTGTACGCGCCTTCAAACCCGAGTCGTCGCGGTCGATGAACCATGAGTGCGCCTACTGCTCACGACGATCGCCGCCGCCTTCGCGCTGACCGCGCCCGCACTCGCCGGCGCCGCGCCGACGATCACCGAGTACTCCGCCGGGATCACCGCCGGTAGCGCGCCGCACGGCATCGTCGCCGCCGGAGACGGAAACCTCTGGTTCACCGGCAACGGCACCCCCGCTCGGCTCGGCCGCATCACTCCCGAAGGGGTGGTCACCGAGTTCTCGGCGGGCCTCACGTCCGGGGGCGGGCCGTGGGGCATCACCGCGGGACCGGGCGGGCACCTCTGGTTCACCGAGAACGGAATGCTGGGAGCCGTGGGCCGGGCGACGACACTCGGCGCGGTCACGCTCTTCACGAGCGGACTGACGACGGGTGGCGAGCTGCGCGACATCGTCGAGGGCCCGGATGGGAACCTCTGGGCGACATGGAGCGCGAATCCGGGCCGCATCGTGCGCATGACGCCCGCAGGGACGATCACCGAGTTCACGGCGGGACTTCAGAACAACAACGCCCCTACGGGGATCACGGCGGGCCCCGACGGCAACGTCTGGTTCACCGAGATGAGCACGCCGGCCCGGATCGGGCGCATCACGCCGGACGGCGTGATCACGGAGTTCCACACCGGCCTCACGAACGGCGGCGCGCCCCAGGACATCTCCACCGGCCCGGACGGCAACCTCTGGTTCACCATGAGAGACGGCATCGGGCGCATCACGCCGGAGGGGGTGATCACCGAGTTCACGGCGGGAATCACGCCGGGCAGCCGCCCGGCCGGCATCGCCGCAGGCCCCGACGGCGCCCTCTGGTTCACGGCGAGCGCCGACCCGGGGCGGATCGGGCGGATCACCACCGAGGGTGTCGCCACCGAGTTCACCGCCGGCATCACGGCCGACGCCGCGCCTCTCGGTATCGCCGCGGGGCCGGACGGCAACATGTGGTTCACCGAGAGCGACGGCGACCGGATCGGGCGCATCACGACCTACCCCGCCGTGACCTCCGGCGTCGCGACGCTGAGCGGTGACACCACCGCGAGCGTCACGGCGGCGATCACCCCGAACTCCCAGGCCGCCGAGTTCCGCGTCGAGTACGGGCCGACGACGTCCTACGGCAGCACGACCACCCCGGTCGCCGCGGCGGCGTCCCTCAGCCCCGTGACGGTGTCGGCTGCGCTGTCGGGACTCGCGCCGGGCGCGACGACCCACTACCGGACCGTCGCCACCAACGCCTCGGGAACCACCTACGGGCCCGACCGCACCATCGACGTGCCGGCCACCCCCGCCGCATCCGCCCCCGAGCCCACTCCGACCGTCGGTCGCCGGGTGGTCGCAGAGACCCTCTCGGGCGTCATCCGCGTGCGCCGTCCCGGGTCGTCTTCCTTCGTCACGCTGGACGCCGCCTCCCCCGTCCCCGTGGGCTCGGTGATCGATTCCTCGAAGGGCCGCATCGCGGTCGTCAGCGCCCTGCCCGGCGGCCTGACCCAGTCGGCGACCTTCTGGGGCGGTGTGTTCCAGGTGCGCCAGACCGTCTCGTCCAAGGGCATGGTCGACATCCACCTGCGGGGCCCGGCGCCGTCGTGCGCCGGAGTGAAGCGGGCCG
>LNFM01005830.1_pt1 | contig 20865 bp, 25 predicted proteins | sample 596031 | NCBI WGS metagenome assembly LNFM01 (sample SAMN04254537, study PRJNA301005) | activated carbon metagenome | isolation source: dual media filters at the Ann Arbor, Michigan drinking water treatment plant | place: USA: Ann Arbor
CGAACGGCTTGTAGAAGGTCGATTCCCACATTCGGCGCGGTTCACGGACGTGAGTGACCTTCACGGTGTCGTCGATGTCCGAGATCACGGACAGGCCGTTCTTGCTGATCAATTCGACACTCGCCTCGATCTTGCGGGTATCGGCGGACGGAAAGATCACTCGAGCTACGAGGCGTTCGGGAAGCGTCACGGCGCCGCGATCCGCCGGCGCGACGGGCAAGCGCAACTCGCCGCGGGCGTGGCCATTGGCGCCGGTCGGCTTCAGCGTGGCCCGCGTACTCGCGATGTCGACGACGACAGTGCGGGCACGCTTATTGTCGGCAAGCAGCAGATTGATGCGGGGATAGAAGAAGCGGGCGCTGGCGGGCGTCACCTCGAGGCCGTAGCGCAGTTTCAATAGACGTGCGATCGCCGCACTCCGCAGACGGCTGCCAGGGTGACGGTAGACCCAGGCATGAAGCTGCACGACCCATTCGGCGCCGCCAGCGTCCAGATGCGCCGCGGCGGGCATCAGCACCACGGTCTCGTCAGATCTGATGGTCGAATATTCGGCTGCGGACAATGACTGCGACCCGAGCAGAAGCCAGAGAAGAGCTATGAGCGTGGCGCGGTACGCCGAAGCGGAGGACAAGTTGGTCACGCGGCCCCGCTTCGTGCCCGATCTCGTCAGCGTATTCCCGCTCTGACAGAATGGCGGGCACAAGGCAAGCCGTCCCGCCCGCTAAACGTGGCGGCCGGCACCGGCAGAGAGCCCCTTGGCGCTGCAGGCTTTTCCCGCTTAATAGTCGGAGTATCGGATCGACGCGGCTCCCTACAGGCACGGCCCCATGTCCACTTTGCTGATCACGCATTCCTGCTTCGTCGATCACGACACCGGCCCGGGGCATCCCGAGCGGCCCGACCGTATGCGCGCGGTGACTAAAGCACTGGAGCGCAAGGAATTCACGATGCTCCTGCGCGAAGAAGCACCGCTGCGTGACGATGTCGAGGCGCAGATCGCGCTGGCGCATCCACAGGAATTGATCGACGCTTTGAAGGAAGCGCGGCCGGGCCCGGGACAGTCGATCCACGTCGACGGCGACACGGTGATGTCGGAAGGGTCGTGGGAAGCGGCCCTGCGCGCGGTTGGCGCGGGATTGCGTGCGGTCGACGTCGTGATGGACAAGCAATCGGGCGTTCGGAACGTTTTCTGCCAAGTTCGGCCGCCGGGGCATCACGCGGAAATGCGCCGGCCGATGGGCTTCTGCCTGTTCAACAGCATCGCGGTTGCGGGGCTCTATGCGCGCGCAAAGTACGGCGCGGAACGGATCGCCGTCATCGACTTCGACGTCCACCATGGCAACGGCACGCAGGATATCTTCTGGTCCGACAAGGACTTGTTCTACGCGTCCACGCACCAGATGCCGCTTTATCCGGGCACCGGTGCGCTGTCCGAGCGGGGCGCCGGTAACATCTGGAATGCGCCACTCAGGCCCAACGACGGCGGCGAGCAGTTCCGCGACGCATTCGAATCGCGCATTCTGCCTGCGCTTCACGCTTTCGCCCCCGATCTCGTTCTGATTTCGGCTGGCTTCGATGCGCATGTCGACGATCCCCTGGCGAGCCTGCGGCTGGTCGAGCCCGATTTCGGCTGGGCGACGGAAGCGCTCATGAAGGTCGCGGCGCAGCATTCCGGGGGACGGCTGGTGTCGATGCTCGAAGGCGGGTACGACCTCAACGCGCTGGCGCGATCCGCGGCCGTGCACGTGACGAAGCTGATGGGGGCTTGATGCTTAGTGCGGCGCATTGGCGCCGGACCGCAGTCGCGGTCTCGGCCCTGCGGGCCGGAAGAAGATCATTCGCACGTCTAAGGTTAGGATGCCGAAATGACGATGACACCTCCGAGCGCGCCGCGGGCGGGCGCCAGACATGCCGACATCAAGGAGATGAGCTTCGAGCGTTCGCTGAAGGAGCTCGAGACGATCGTGGCGCGGCTGGAGCGCGGCGACGTCGAACTCGAAGAATCGATTGCTATCTACGAGCGCGGTGCGGCCCTGCGGGAGCATTGCGACCGGCTGTTGAAGCAGGCCGAAGCCAAGGTCGAGAAGCTGACGTTCTCGCCGGACGGTCAGCCCAAAGGCACCGAGCCACTCGACCCGCAGGGGTGAAGCTCGTTTCAGCTCGGCTCCTATCGGCTATTCGGATCTGCCTATTACGACTTGGGCGTCCATGACCGAGTAGAGGCGTGGAGAAAAGTGGAACTGTCCCGAATTGAGCCGCACATCTGCAACCGCGGTACGCCTCGATGGACCGGTTCGGCATCCTCCCCCACATCATGGCGCTAGGCATCGCCTACGCGCTGGCAGTCCCGATCCGCAGGAACCGCGAAAAGGAAGAACGCAGAGCGGGGCTGCGCACGTTCCCACTGGTCACGCGGCTTCGTGTAGGCGACTGAGCATTTCGTCCAATCTAGGCCGGAGGCGATGGCGCCGATCATCGAGGGATTGATCTCCGGTGTCGGCTTCATCGGTGGCGGCGCGATACTCAAGGACGGCAACTCCGTGCGCGGCACCGCCACGGCCGCAAGCCCCTGGGCGACCGGCGCGATCGGCGCCTCCGTTGGCCTCGGCGTCTACGACGTCGCAATCACCGTCTCACTCATCACCTTCGCCACCCTGCGCTTCCTCGCCCCACTCAAATCCGAAATCGCCCCCCATCCGATAGCTCCAAGTCGTAAAAAGGAAGGGGTCCGGGGAACACGTTCCCCGGGCGGGGCGTGGGCCCAGCATGTTGCGATCCGGCCGTAGGCCGCAACAACCTGCAACAAACGAAAGGCCCACTCGCGGCATCGCCGCGACCTCGCCACCTACCCCCGCGCGCACACCCTCTTATGCTCGCTCATAGCGAACCTGTCGGTCATGCCGGCCACGAAATCCCCGACCAGACGCGCCCGCCGCCGCTCCGGCAGCCTCCCAGCCTCCTCCGCCCACGCCCGCGGCAGGGCCGTATCGTCGTTCATATACCGCCCGATCAGGTCACGGACGACACCTTGCGCGTTCTCCATGTCGCGATTGACGTCCGGATGCCGGTAGAGCCGCTCGAACAGGAAACGCCTCAGCGCGCCGATCTCCATGGCCATACCCGGCGAGAACCCGACGACGTCGCCCGCCGCCCCGCGGATGTCGTCTGCGGTGACGGGATCGAGCGCCGTGAGCCGGGCCCGCGATTCCCCCACGACATCGCTCACGAACACCGTGATCAGCCGCCGCACGACCTCGTAGATGCGCCGCTGCGCCTCGGCCTCGTTGTGTCCCTCCGGCACGCCTGCCAGCACCTCCTGCACGAGCGGCACCGACGCGAGATCACCGGCCGCCAGATGCCCCGCGCGCAGACCGTCGTCGATGTCGTGCGTCATCCATGCGATATCGTCGGAAACGGCGGCCACCTGGGCCTCAGCCGACGCGCGCCGGTGGAGATCGAGGCTCATCCGCGCCTCGAAATGGCGCACGGCGTGCAGCAGCTGCCTGTTCGCCTGGGCCTCGGGCGAGGCCAGCGGCGGACCGTTGTGCTTGATCAGCCCTTCCAGCGTCTCCCAGCACAAGTTGAGGCCGTCGAAGGCGGCGTATTTCCGCTCCAGCCGGGTCACGAGGCGGAAGCTCTGCACGTTGTGATCGAAGCCGCCCCACGGCTGCAAAAGCGCATCGAGCACGCGCTCGCCGGCATGTCCGAACGGCGGATGGCCGAGATCGTGCGCCAGCGCCAGCGCTTCCGCGAGATCCTCGTCGAGCCGGAGCTGTCGCGCCATGGTACGGGCGATCTGCGCCACCTCGAGGCTATGCGTCAGCCGGGTCCGGAAGTGGTCGCCCTCATGATAGAGAAACACCTGCGTCTTGTGCATCAGGCGGCGGAAGGCAGTGGAATGCAGCACCCGGTCGCGGTCACGCTGCACGGGATTGCGGGTCGGACAGGGCGGCTCTGGATGCAGGCGCCCCCGGCTTGGCAACCGGCTCGCCGCGTAGAATGCAACCGACCGCTCGCCTACCGCCAGCTCCGCGCCATACCCCAGCCGCGCTCCTTCTGCTTGCGCCATCTGGAGGCCTCGCTCGAATAACAGGTAGGGCGAGGACGTGTCAGGGGATGTCGGCCCTTGGCCTCGCCCGATTCCCCACCTATCTTGGATAGAACCAGACGAGCTGCCGCGCAACGGCGCGCCCCCGGCGTGTCCCAGGCATCCCGCACACAACGAGCGGTTACGATGACGACCGAGACCCAATGCCAGACCGACGTGGTCCTGACCGAGAACGCCGCCCGGCGCATCATCAAGCTCGCGGCCGACGAAGCGAACGCCAAGCTGTTCCGTGTCAGCGTCGAGGGCGGAGGATGCTCCGGTTTTCAGTATAAGTTCGATCTGGTGGGAGAGCCCGAGAACGGCGATCTCGTGATCGAACGGGCGGGTGCGCGGATGCTGATTGACCCGGTCTCGCTCGACTATCTCAAGGGCTCGGAAATCGATTTCGTCGACGATCTGATGGGCGCGTCGTTCCGGGTGCGCAACCCCAACGCGCAGAGTTCGTGCGGATGTGGTACGAGCTTTTCGCTGTAGGCGAAGCTGGATCTCGGCTGTTCTGCAAGCAGACTCAGAGCCAATGCTGAGGCGCCAGGTTGTACCAGCCAATCATGACGGCGAGGAACATGCTGGGATAGCAGCCCACGATCCGCGCCACTTGGTCCTGCCGCGCACGAAGCGCCAACCAGCCGCTCAGCATGCACAGGATCGGCGTTGCCCACAGCACCATGTAGTTCGCGTCGAACAAGCTCGGTTGCGTCGTCAAACCGGTCTGAGTAGCCCACTTGTAGGGCTCACCGACGTATCCGACGAGGCCCGACCAATAGAACAGCATACCAAACGCGATGACTGCGTTGGCAATAATCCAGATGCGCGCCAGGAACGTCTTCGGCTTGCGCTGTATGTCATAGTAGGAAAGGCTCATCGGGTGACCCTCGGCTTGAAAGCTACCGGAGCTGAAAGTCCAGATGATACGCACACAGCGTTAAGTTTCACTGAACGGCTGCACGAACACGACCGTGAAGCGCTGATGGCCACCTCCCGAAGTAAGATCCGTGCCTTGACGAAACTGGTGCCGCCCCCCTCGGTTCACGATGGACGCACTTTGAAGGCTGAACCATGAAAATTGCCACGTGGAACATCAACGGCGTCAAGGCGCGCATTGCCCAGCTTGAAGGCTGGCTGGCGTCTGCCCGGCCCGATGTCGTATGCCTGCAGGAGATAAAGTCGGTCGACGAAGGCTTTCCAGCAAGCTCCCTCGAAGCACTCGGCTATCACGTGGCGACCCATGGCCAGAAAGGCTTCAATGGTGTCGCGATCCTATCGCTGACGCCGTTGGAAGACGTCAAACGCGGCCTACCCGGCGATGACGAAGACCTCCAGTCTCGCTACATCGAAGCTCTGGTGACCGCTCCCACCGGCATGGTTCGTGTCGCCTCGATCTACTTGCCAAACGGCAATCCGGTCGGCACCGACAAGTTTTCCTACAAGTGCCGCTGGATGGATCGGCTGCATCGCCATATGCAGTCCCTACTCGCGCTCGAAGAGCCCTTGGTCTTGGCCGGCGACTACAACATAATCCCCGAGCCGGTCGACGCCAAACAACCCGAACAATGGGTGGACGACGCACTGTTCCAGTCTGAAAGCCGCGCGGCATGGCGGCGGTTCCTAGCACTCGGCCTCACCGACGCGATCCGCGCCTGCCATCCTGGCGCCGGCGTCTATTCGTTCTGGGACTATCAGGCAGGAGCCTGGCAGAAGAACAACGGCATCCGCATCGACCATCTCCTGTTATCGCCGCAGGCAGCGGACCGCCTGCTCGCCGCCGACGTCGACAGATCCCCGCGCGGAACCGAGAAGCCGTCCGACCATACGCCCGTGTGGATCGATCTCGACATCTGAGGTCGAGGCTGCAGTGGAGCCCGCTAGCACCGCCAAGTTGTTGCGAAGCTGAGCGATCCTACCGTTTTACACTCGTCGTAGTCGTGAACTGCCGTGCACCCTCGCGTTCCACCGGACCGAGCGCCATCCATTGCATCGGGTTCGCGAACGATTGCCGCATCAGGAACCGGTAGCCGGTCTCGTGCCACAGCCTGATCCGATTGTCGGTGTTGTCCAGTACGAGATCCCCGCGATCTGATCGAACCGTCAGCACCGCATGTCCCTCGTTCTTGGCGTCGATCACGATCGTCATCAAGAGCGCGCCAGCGGGCCACCCCTGCCGCAAGAGAACATGGCGTTTGAGGAGAGCGTAGTCCTCACAGTCGCCCCGACCCGACGTGGGCAGGGACCACAGCTCACCGACGCCGTGATTGACCTGATCCGAGGCCGGTGAAATCGCCGAGTTTACACCTGTATTGATCGTTTCGAGCTTGGCCCAGGCCCTGTCGTCGAGCACGACACGGTTTTCTGAAATGCTTCCCGCGGCACAATCGGTGGGCACCCGCGTGCAGTAGTCCAGGAAGGCCTGTGGCGCTGGCAACGTCCCATGCACCAGCATGGTCTGCGGCATACCGCGCTCCGCGCTGTAGGCGGGAAGCCCCGTGATGCAGATCATCGCCGCGATCGTCGCTGCCGCAGCCGAGGATGCCCCAAACCCGCTGAACGCATACCCCATCGGCCACCCGCGAACTGAGCCCGCGCCCCACAAAATGTCGTCATTGCTTCACCGGCGTTGGACCGCGGACAGCGGACATCCACCTAGCTAACAGAACGTCCCACCCTACCGTTCGTTCCCAACCTTACTTCTGATTATACGGACCTTGTCTGACAGGCGTCTGCTCTGTCTTCGAGACATCCGCACCGCGTTATTGGCAGAACGAATTCCGCCGCCGGTACTTCATATCGAGATGAAAGTGGTCTCGATGCGCCTCGTTCGCCTCAGGCCCGAGCACGGTTCCGAACACCGAGCAGGCACCGGAATGGACCCCATGCAGGAACTCCGCCTCCGCACTCCTCGCGACTGGACTGGAGCCCTGCTTAGCCGTAGGCGGCGCAACTGCAGATGTCGAAGACTTCGCACCATTTTCAGTCGCAGCTGGCTTCGCCCCCAGCCCCATGCGTACGACATTCTGCGCGGACTTCTCCGCTGTCTTTCCGCCGGCCGTCGGCGCAGCCGCGCTCTCGGCCGAAGTCTTCTGCGTGCTCCGCGCTGTCGGTCCCCAACCACCAAGAACGGTTACGACCCTGCCGTTCGTAAGCTTGAAGCCCGACAGATCCAGCGCGTTGGCGAGTGCATGCTCGCTCAGCGGCGCCTGCGCCAGTCCATAGCGGTTCCGGCAATCGTAGGACGTCGCAATCGTCACCTGCGCGACACGTGCACCGAAGTGTTTGACCGCTGCCGGCTGCACGTGTTCGTCCATCCAGCGTGCCAGCGCCGCCGCCGTCGAACAATTCGTCAGCGCAGCGGGGGCAAGCGTCACGTTCCCGGTCCCAACGGAACGCAGAGAAATCGGCCCCGGCGCTCCGCACGACGCCGTCCGCATGGGAGGCGCGATACTCCACTCGGCGGACAGGTTGTTCATCAGAGCGGTGCATTCTTCACGCGCTGACCTGATCACGTCGTCGCTCCACGTCGGAGCACCATCGACGGCGGCTGGCGCCCCTGCGCGGATCGGCGATGCGGCTGCCTCCGGCGCCTTCGCAGCGGGAGTTTGAGCAACATTCTCGGCGGACTTGCGTTCGACGGCCGAGCGCGCGCCACGCCGCGTTTCCGCGGCAGCGACCGCAACCTCTATACTGCCGGTGACGACTTTCGAGCTTCCAGCTTCCACACCGGCCGACAGGGCCTGGATCTCTTCCCGATCGAGCGCCGTCACATTGGGGGCTGTGTCGGCGCTTTTCCCCGACGTCGGTGCCGTTTCGACCAACGCCGCCGCCTGGGTTTCGGAAGGGCCGCCTTCTCGAAAGCGAGCCCCTGATGATGGTTGCTGTACATAAGAAGCTGCCGCCGTCGTCGGCTCCTGCTGCTCGGAGGGAACAACCGCGATGCCTCCGCTATAGACGGCGACGGCGATCCCACCGATCGCAACCCAGCTTAGAGCAGCGGATGCTTGGGACGAGCGCGTGGCGAAAACTGAACCACCCCGTCGGACTGCTGGCTCGTCGCCACTCATGCGCTCTCTCCGACAAGTCCGGGATTTCTGCCCGATGCTACTCCGTCACCCTTTGCAACGGCTTAGACATAGGCTTGCCGCACCAGAGCCGTCGTTACAAACGAATGGAGCGAAAGCGTGGCTCCTAGGCACTTTTTCGTCGACATGTGCCGCCCCGAAGGCCGGCAAGATCATGTGCGGATCTGCTCATGCCGAGCATCGAGCACCTTCTGAGCGACGTCGATTTTCTCGAGGATGCCAAGATCGCGCCCCGTGCTGCCGTTCGAAGGCATACCTTCATTGGTCGCCGCTACTCTCTCCATCACAAGCAAACGCCAGCGCTCCAGCGTGGCATATTTCTGACCGAGCGTCAGACCAGCCGCTTCTGCGAGTTGCACAGGATCGTCGAACTGCGCTTCCGGATTGAAGCGTGCAGCCTCGGTGTTGAGATTGCTGATTTCACCCATCGGCGGTCCTCCAGGAATACTGTGCAGTTGGTCGTCGGCGTCAAGCAGTTCGAGACCACGCCGACAACGTGGCACTTCCATGGTTGTTCCCGTCAACGAATCGCCCGCCCCCTCATCCGCCCGCACGCCCCAGTGCTTCATCCAGGCTTTCCAGAGCCTTGGCAGCAAAAAGGCGCATATTCTCGATCCGCTCGATGCGCGCGGTCTCGAGCGTCAGAACGGCCTCGACCGGCCCCGCGATGCCGATGCAGCAATGCCCTGCAGCGTCCCCATAGCGGTTGCCGGTCGGCCCCGTCGCGCCCGTTTCCCCGAGACCCCAGACGCTCGCCTGACGTTGTCGGATACGCCGCGCCAGCAGCATCGCATAAGCTTCCGTCGACGGCCTGAACGCGGCCATGTCGGCCTCGGTGATGGAGACCAGCCCGCGCCGCGCCGCCCGTGTGTAAACCACAGCGCCACCAATGAAATACGCCGATGCCCCGCCGACCGAAAGCAGCGACGCCGCGATCAGGCCACCGGCCGACGACTCAGCGACCGCGATCGTTTCGCCCCGCGCTTTGAGCTTCGCGCCCACCCGCTGAGCGATCGAAATCAGCTCGTCCATGCCGCTCCTCCCATATCAATTCCTTCCCCACCATATCGCCGACCAGCCCTCGCGCCATAGCTTCGAGCAGGGCTTCGAGCAAAGCGAGGCCCCATGCACCGCTGGTACACTCCTTGCTGCTACCAGCCCAAGCGAAGCCGTTTTGGCTTCTATCAGCAGGGCAGCAAGCGCGATGTTGACACTTTCCGAGACGGTTCCGCGCATCGACATGCCCCGCCTCGCAGAGGCCGAATCCGACCACAATTTCCACGCCGCCGCCCGGTTTTCCCTGACGAACACCCTTATCGATGCAGAGTTGCAGATCGATGTCGTCCGGGACGCAGCTTCTCTCACCGCTCTTGCACCGGAATGGAACAACCTGTTCGAACGCGGCGGCAGGCCGTCCCAGGTTTTCCAAACGCACGCCTTCGCCACGCTCTTTGCCTCGACCTACCACCTGGGAACGTCGAGTACTTCCCCCAGGCACTCGTGCGATTGCCGGCTCGCCATTGGTACGGCCCGCCGCGATGGTCGCCTTGTCCTGATCTGGCCGATGGTCGAGACCCGCCGCTTCGGAATGCGCAGCCTGAGCTGGCTCGGCGCACCCTTAACCCAGTATGGCGACGTGCTCCTCGATCCGGGCGAACCGGCCATGGAAACTCTGGCCGCCGCGTTCACCAAGATCCGCGCAGTAGTCCGACCCGACGCGATCCGCCTCCGCAAGGTCCGCTCCGACGCGGTGGTGGCCCCTTTCCTGGCAAACCTCGGTATGATGGCGACCGAACACGTCGAAGCCCCCAGTGTGACGCTGGCTGCCGGCGGCTCGCCGTTCGAGGACCGCCAAAACGGCAAGGCTAAGAAGAACCGCCGCCGCCTCATGCGCCGTCTGGAGGAGCGCGGCACCGTCGTGTTCCGCGAAGTCCTCCCGGGCGAAGCTACCACGGCGGCCATTGCGGCCGGCCTCGCAGACAAGCGCGACTGGCTTCAACGTCGCGGCCTCGTTTCCCCATCGCTCGGCGACCCGAACGTAGACGTGTTCCTCGATCGCGCCGCAGCCGATCCCAAATCCGCGACCGGCTGCGCCGTATTCGAACTCACGGTGGACGGACGCCCCGTCGCCTTCGCTCTGGGCTTCCGCTGTAAGCGCCGCCTTCTGCTGCACATGATCACCTACGCCCACGACATGGAAAAGTACGGCGCCGGCGTGCTGAACCTGGAAGCGATCCTGCGGCTTGCCGAAGCCGAAGGCCTCGAAGCCGTGGACCTGCTACCGCCGAAAGCCGAATACAAGCTCGACTGGGCCGATGTTTGCGTCGCGACCGCCGATTATCAGTTGGGGCTCACGGCACGCGGCCGGCTGGTCACGGCTGTCGTCGACGGCGTGTTGCTGCCCGCTATCAAGACGAATATCGATCGCCTGCCGATGCCTCTCCGCCGCAGAATTTCCGCTCGCGCGTTGGCCCGGACAGCCTCTACCGAAGCCTGACAGCGAACCCTCAAATCAGCTTCATTCCCCGGAAGCTCACATGCCCTTGCCGGCCGACGATGACGTGGTCGTGCACCACGACGCCGAGAGGCTTCGCCACGTCGATGATGTGCTTGGTCATCTCGATGTCGGCACGCGACGGCGCTGGATCGCCCGAAGGGTGATTGTGCACGAGGATGATCGCGGTCGATGACAATTCCAGCGCCCGCTTCACCACCTCGCGCACATAGACCGGCGTGTGATCAACCGTACCCTCGCCCTGGATCTCGTCGGCGATCAGCCGGTTCTTCTTGTCGAGGAACAAAATCCGGAACAGCTCGTGCGCCTCGTAGGCCATCGACGCCCGGCAGTATTCGACGACCTGGCTCCACGTGCCCAGCACCGGCTTCTGCATGACCTGGCGCTGCATCATCCGCAGTGCCGCCGCCCGCACGATCTTGAGCTCCTGCATGACGCGCGGCCCCGCGCCCTTCACTTCCTCGATCAGCAGATCGGGCGCGTTGATCACCTCGGCGAACGAGCCGAACCGCGCGATCAATCGCTTGGCGAGATCCTTGGTATCGCCGCGCGGATAGGCCTTGAACAGAACGAGTTCGAGCAACTCGTAGTCGGGCATCGCATCCGGCCCGCCCTCCATCAAGCGGCTGCGCAGCCGCTCCCGATGGCCATGATAGCTCGGCGCCTCGGCAGCTTTGACGGGCGCCTCGAACAGGCCCTGCTGCGATTGCGACTCCTCACAATCATCGCCGTCCGCCTTAGCCGACCGTCGCTGACCATCCTTGCCAGCTGCCGACATTCCCGCCCGCTCCGCTCAGGTTGCCCGCTTCGTTCGCCCGATCAAGACGCAACCACGTAGGGCGGCTTGTGATAGCCCGCCGGCGAATACGTGAACACCTCGCACCCCGTCTCCGTGACGCCCACCGTGTGCTCGAACTGCGCCGATAGTTCACGATCCCGCGTCACCGCAGTCCAGCCGTCCGCCAGCACTTTTACGGGGGACTTGCCCAGGTTGATCATCGGCTCGATCGTGAACAGCATCCCGGGCTTGAGCTCGGGCCCCTCGCCGGCCACACCGTAATGGAGAATGTTCGGGCGGTCGTGGAAGACCCGACCGAGCCCATGGCCGCAGAACTCTCGCACCACGCTGCAGCGCTCGCCTTCCGCGTAGGTCTGTATCGCCGCGCCGATGTGGCCGACGGTATTGCCGGGCTTCACCGCAGCGATACCGCGCATCATCGCCTCGTGCGTCACGTCGATCAGCCGCTCGGCCCGGCGGTTGACGGCGCCGACCGTATACATCCGGCTCGTGTCGCCATACCAGCCATCGACGATCAGCGTCACGTCGATGTTGATAATGTCGCCCTCGCGCATCGGCTTCGAACTGGGAATGCCGTGGCACACGACATGATTGGTCGAAGTGCAGATCGCCCGAGGAAATCCACGATAATGCAGCGGTGCCGGCGACGCCTTGTGATCGAGTGCGAATTCCAGAACGAGGTCGTCGAGCCTCTGCGTCGACACGCCCGACTTCACATAGGGAACGAGCATGTCGAGCGCACGCGCGGCCAACTGCCCCGCCTTGCGCATGAATTCGAAATCCGTCGGCTTGTAGAGCCGGATCGGCCCTTCGCCGGCCGGCTCGTCGGCAACGGCGCTCGCTCGACCTTGCTGCATGTTCGTCATGGTTCCGTGGGGCTCTCAGCAAGATCGGATTGATGATCGCAATTTAGTCGAATTGCGCCCCGGCGCAATCGCAGCCTGCGCGTCTCTCGACGGAAGTGCTACCCTCGCTCCCGTGACTATCGGCCATCATCGAAAGCGAAACCCCGGCAGCGCATACCTGCGCGACCGGGGCTCGATACATCGTCGAGGAAGTAGAGCTATCTCAGCCCTTGGCTTCTTCGGCCGGAGCTTCCGCTGCGGCGGATTCCGACATCAACCGGCGCGCTTCACCGACCCAGTCTTCCTTCTCGATGCGCCCGTTGAGCTGCAGCACGTCGTCGAGATTGGCGATGTCGTCGTCGGAGAACGCCGCGATCTGATCGTAGCGCAGAACGTTGAGCTTCTTGAGCTGCGCGTCCATGTCCTTGTCGATTTTTGATATCTTCGTGAGATCGTCCGGCGAGCCCTTCGGCCGCTTGAACCCTTTGAAGGCTGCGTTGAGGCGCTTGGCGCGCGCATCCGACCGCTCGAGGATACGAGCCGACTTGCCGCGGCGACCGCGCAGATAATACAGCTTCGCGCGACGGACGCGACCGCGGCGAACCACTTCGATGTCGGCGATGACCGGCGAGTAGACCGGAAACACGCGCTCCACGCCCTCACCGTAGGAAATCTTGCGAACCGTGAAGCTCTCCTGAATCCCCTTGCCATCGCGGGCGATGACCACGCCCTCGTAGGCCTGCAGACGATAGGTGACCTTCGGTACATCCTTTTTGGCGGCTTTGCCCTTGGCCTTGGCGGACGTGTCGGCCTCTTCGGCCACCCGCACCATCACCTTGACGGTGTCGCCTGGGGAGAAATCGGGAACGACGCGCTTGGCGGTGACTGCCGCCATCTGCTCTTTCTCGATCTGCTCGATAATGTTCATAGTCGCTGTTCCATCTTGTTTTTTTGCATCGAACGCAGAGGAGCCACAGCCGGTACGGCCTCTGGTGAGGCGCGTCGGGCGGGCTCATACACCCACGATTGGGGGAAATGATGGGACTCTTTACCGCAAAGCCCCAACCTTGTCACCAGCCTTGTCGTCGCCGCGATCGACAGACTTCGATCCAAACCTCTCGAAAAGAGCCCCCGAATTGCTTGCCGGACAGCCACCTTCCGCAGCTCGTACACATCACAAGTGTGACTACGGCTTGATGTGCAACCGCGAATCACAGCAGGTCGGGGTTGTAGACCCAAGAGCGGGCACGAGGGCTCCTATGAACGTCATGACGCCAACGGCGACCACACACACGAACGATCTCGAGCGCATAGCCGATACCACGGCTAATGCGTGCATCGCGACACGGGTCAGGCAATTGTCCCGGATCGTCACGCGCGTTTACGACGACGCGATGCGACCGCTCGGCATCACGGCGAGCCAGTTCACGCTGCTGACGCAGCTCGCATCGCGGGACGGCATCACCGCCGTCGAAATCGGTGCGGATCTCGATATCGAGAAATCGACCCTCTCCCGCAATCTCAAGCGCATGCTGGCCCTGACGCTGATCACCATGGACCCTCCGGCAGGCCGTCGTGGCCGTGGCCTTCACCTGACGCCGAAAGGCCAAGCAGTGATCAAGGAGGCCTATCCCGTCTGGCTCGCCGCCCAGAACCGGGCTGTCTCCCTCATGGGTCCTGAGACCAGGGGAACCCTGGACGCGCTTCTCGGCAACGCCGAGCGCCTCGTCACCGATTGAACCGAAGGCATTTGATTGCCTCTGAGCTTTCGCCCCGCTACCTCCTGAGGTGCGGGGCTTCTTCGTTTGCGGGCGATACCCATCATGTTCGAGCGTCAACTGACAGACCGTGCGGCCGCGCTGCTCCAGCGCCTGCGCGAACGCGGCCTGAAGATCGCAACGGCCGAAAGTTGTACCGGCGGCTTGATCGCCGCACTACTGACCGAGATCCCCGGCTCGTCCGATGTCGTCGAACGTGGCTTTGTCACTTATTCCAACGAAGCGAAGATGGAGATGCTCGGCGTTGCAGAAGCGACGTTGGCGCGCGTCGGCGCGGTCAGCCGTGAAACGTCACTCGCGATGGCGGCCGGCGCCGTCGCTCACTCCCGCGCCCAGATCTCTGTAGCGGTCACCGGCGTCGCCGGCCCCGGCGGCGGCACGTCCGAAAAACCCGTCGGCCTCGTCCACCTCTGCGTCCAGGCCGAGGGTCAACCACCCCGCCACCGCGAAATGCGCTACGGCGACCTCAGCCGCACCGCGATCCGGTTGGCGACGGTCGAGACGGCGCTGGACATGCTGTTCGAGGAATTGGGGTCACAAAACTAGGGGCGCGCACAAATTACACGCAGCAAATCAAAAACTTAGAGCTTCCCGGCCGGAGATTGTGTGCCCCTATTATTCGGATAAATGGTAATCCCAACATCCGCTAAAATCCGAGTTTCACGCCCAGATGACGACAGCAAAGAAGCAGGCAGGTAGTGGCGCGCCCAGAAGCACCGGCATATCGGACGCGGTTTTGGATCCGAAAGAAGCCTTTGTGGCATTGCAAAAGGAAGTGCTGGAACGGTACAGAATTGCGGAAAGACCACTAGCTCTTGAACTTCATAGTCTTGGGCTGCCTGTAGACAGTGCTTGGCGTCTAGCTAACTCCCCAACATCATATGACTTGGCGATTCCGGTCTTGCTACGGCACCTTCGAAAGAAGTATCCACCCCTTGTTCGCGAGGGAATTGCGAGAGCGATCGGTGTGAGGTGGGCGCGGGCGTTAGCTTGGAGTGAATTGATTTCCATATATGAGAGTGAGCCTAATTTTGACGATGTTGCGCCACCGGGAGAAATGGGGGCTCCTTCAGGCCCTAAGAACGCCATGGCCAACGGAATTGCCGACATGGCGCGCCATTCGGATTTGAATAAGTTACTCGATCTTATTCGTGATTTTAGAAATGGACCAACCCGTATCGCATTTATAGCAAGAATAGCGCGCGTCGGAAGTGAGCGCGCGCTCGAGGCATTGGCTGAGCTGGTGGATGATCCAGATATCGGCGATGCAGTCAGGCGCCGTCTTCGCGATAAATTAAAGCGACGATCCAAAGCTGCCAGTCCTTCTGGCTCAAGTGAATAGGTCACATCCTGAACCAAAGACATTGGAGGACACACGCAATTTTAAAAAAAGGGACGAAAATAGGGCCACGTGTACCTATTCCCCACTCCCAAAAGACGGGTCCAGGGCCAGCCCTGGTTGGGGATCGCGAAGGGGCGAACAGCCCCTTGCATGGCCGTCAGGCCATCCCCGCTCGCCCCGACGCACACCCACCGCGATCAAGCAGACTGCGCCGACGCCCCGACGTCGCGGCCATACACGGCCCGCGCGCGCGTCTCGAACGCTTCCGAGAACTTGCGAAAAGCCTTGTCGAACACCGCGCCCACGAGAATCCCCAGCATGAGCGACTTCAGCTCGTAGTCGATGTAGAAATCGACTTCGCAGCCACCTGCGGGCAGAGCCTTGAAAGTCCAGCGATTTTCGAGCCTCTTGAACGGCCCGTCGAGATACTCGACCAGCACTTTTTGATCGGCCGGCAGCAGCGTCACCCGCGTCGTGAAGTTCTCGCGGATCGCCTGATAACCGGCGACCATGGTGGCAACGAGGATGGTCCGATCCGGCTTTTCCTCGCGCGAGCGCAGGGTCAGCCCCTCGCACAGCGGCAGGAACTCCGGATAGCGCTCGATGTCGGCCACGAGGTCGTACATCTGGCGCGGAGAGTAGGGCACACGGCGCTTGGTTGCGAAGCTCGGCATTTCCTAGCCTTGGGCGACTGATCCACAAGCGATATATCGTGGATTCTCGTCGCCATACCATCGTGGCGAAACACCACGGGGCTGTCCTCGGCTTCGCCCTTCACCTCTGGGCAGCAACCCGTGCCGCCTTCATCCGGGCGAAATCGGCATCTGCGTGGTAGGACGAACGCGTCAGCGGGCTCGACGCTACGATCAGGAAGCCCTTGCTCAGCGCCGTACGCTCGAATGCCTTGAACTCGTCCGGCGTCACGAACGACTTCACCTCGGCGTGCTTGCGGGTCGGCTGAAGGTATTGGCCGATCGTCAGAAAATCGATGTCGGCCGAGCGCATGTCGTCCATCACCTGGAGCACGTCCTCACGCGTTTCGCCCAGTCCGACCATGATGCCGGACTTCGTGAACATCGTGGGATCGAGTTCCTTCACCCGTTGCAGCAGCCGCAGCGAATGGAAGTAGCGCGCGCCGGGCCGGATCTTGAGATAGAGACCCGGCACCGTTTCGAGATTGTGATTGAAAACATCGGGCCGCGCCTGGACGACCACTTCGAGCGCACCGGGCTTGCGCAGGAAATCCGGCGTCAGCACCTCGATCGTCGTCTCCGGCCCCCGCGCCCGGATTGCACGGATCACGGCCGCGAAGTGAACCGCACCACCATCCTCGAGATCGTCCCGGTCGACCGACGTGATGACGACATGCTTGAGACCGAGCTTGGCGACCGCGTTGGCCACGTTCTCCGGCTCGTCCGCATCGAGCGGCAGCGGCTTGCCGGTCGCCACGTTGCAGAACGAGCAGGCGCGCGTGCAGATCGCGCCCATGATCATCATGGTGGCGTGCCGCTGCGTCCAGCACTCCCCGATGTTCGGGCAGCCCGCCTCCTCGCAGACGGTATTGAGCTTGTTGTCGCGCACGACGGCGCGCGTGCGCTCATACTCCGTAGAGACCGGAGCTTTGACCCGGATCCAATCCGGCTTGGGCAGCACAGGGGTATCGGGCCGGTTGGCCTTCTCCGGATGCCGCGGCTTGGTGTTGTCGATCAGCGTGACCATGCTGGCCTACTTAGGCGCAAAAACGACGTTCCGCCAGCGCGACACGGTGCATCGCCCGCCTATCGACGCCTAACTTCGCCCGAGGAACCGGGCGATCACGATCACGATCATTGCGCCGATCGTCGAAATCAGGATCTGCGTACCGTACGGCACGGAGTTCGTTATGTTCGTGACCCCGGCCGGCAGACTGAGCATCCCGTACTTGACCATAGCGCCGCCGACAAACGCCCCGATCACACCGACGACCAGATTGCGCAGGAGGCCGCCGCCACCGAGGATCTGTCCGGCGAGCCAGCCGGCGACCAAGCCGTTGATCAGCATGATGACCAAACCGCGGTCGAGCTGGGACAGGTAGGTCCAGATCACGTTGAAAATGTCGGTAGCTTGCTGCGGCATTGTAAGGTCTCCATGCGTGGCGTTAGGTTAATGACCATACGCCATCAACTACGCCGCGACTATGACGGCGATGGCACGGCCACTACTCCCACAGAGAGAAAAACATATGGCCGTTTCCCAGCCCAGCTTCACCTTCGGAATCGAAGAAGAGTATCACCTCGTTGATAACGCCAGCAGAAACCTCGCCCCCGCGCCGCCGGAACTGATCAGCGCTTGCGAAGCAGCGCTCGGCCACCAGTTCAGTCCCGAATTCCTCCGCTCTCAGATCGAAGTCGGCACCCGCCCGGTTACCGCAATCGCCGACGCCCGCGACGACCTCGTCCGGCTGCGCTCGACCGTCTCCCGACTTGCAGCGGAACACGGCCTCGCCCCCATCGCCGCCGCAACGCCCCCGTTCGGATCGGCCGCCTCCGTCTCCCCCACCGACAAGACCCGCTACCAGAACCTCGCCGACGACCTCGCCGGCGTCGCGCGGCGGCTGGCGATCTGCGGCATGCACGTCCATGTCGGGATTGAAGACCCAGAATTGCGGATCGATCTGATGAACCAGATGCGCTATTTCCTGCCGCATCTGCTGGTGCTGTCGACCTCTTCGCCGTTCTGGGAAGGCGAGGATACCGGCCTCAAGAGCTACCGGCTCGCGATGATGCGTGAGTTGCCGCGCACCGGTCTCCCCGGCCGTCTGTCGAGCTGGGACGAATACCAGGGGATCGTCGAGGTGCTCACCGGCGAGAACGTGATCGAGGATGCGAGCAAGATCTGGTGGGACATTCGGCCTTCCTCCCGCTACCCCACGCTGGAAATGCGTGTCACCGACGTGTGCCCCCGCGCCGCCGATGCACTCGCCATCGCCGCCCTCTATGTCAGCACATGCCGGATGCTGTGGCGTATGCGCCGCCAGAACCTGAGCTGGCGCACCTACCCCGTCTTCCTCCTGGAAGAGAACCGCTGGCGCGCCCAGCGCTACGGCGCGGGCGGCATGCTGTTCGATTTCGGCAAGGGCAAGCTCGTGCCGTTCGCAACGCTACTCGATGAATTGCTGGATCTGATCGCGGAAGACGCCGACGCGCTGGGTTGCACGGCAGAAGTTCAGCACACCCGCACCATCGTCGCGGGTGGAACCAGCGCAGACCGGCAACTCGCGACATTCTCGGCGGCCATCGCTGCCGGCAAAGCCCAGGGCGCCGCCCTCGTCGATGTCGTCGATGGACTGATAGAAGAGACGCGGCCGAAGTCATAAATCCGGCCCCTACTCATCGGACGGGCACGCACAGATCGAACGAACGGAAAGCCTGCCATGAAGCTCACGACGCTCCGCTGCGAAACGTCTCCCCGCGGCATCGCTACGATCACGCTCGATCGCCCCGACCGCATGAACGCCTTCGATCAGATGATGCTGGACGAGCTGACCGGAACGCTGCAGACCCTCGACGCCGACCCGCACGTCCGCCTCGTCGTCCTCCGCGCGACCGGTAAGCACTTTTCGTCCGGCGCGGACATGTCGAAACCTGCGAACACGGGCACCGACGCAAATCACACAGACGTGAAGCACACTGGCTTCATCGACATTTTCATGCTGCTGGAATGCTTCACCAAGCCGACCATCTCCGTGGTCCAAGGCGCGTGCGTGGGAGGTTCCGCGGCCCTCGTCGCATGCTGCGATCTGATCATGGCGGACGACACCGCCTTCTTCTCCCTGCCACAGATCCGAAGTGGCGTCGCCCCGGTCGGCGTCGCCCCGGTGCTGATCCGCGCGATGGGTCTGCGCGCCTACAGAAGGCTCGCACTTTCGGGCACGCGCTTGCCCGCCGCCGAAGCTCACCACGCCGGCCTCGTCGACGAGGTGCACGCATCAAGCGACATGGAGACCGCGCTCGATCGCGCGATCGAAGCATTCCTGCTGGGCGCCCCCGGCGCGCAGGCCGAACTCAAGGCTCATCTGAACCGCGCTTACCCCGGCATCATGGACGAACTCCACAACGCTCACCGGCATCACGCTGCTATCGATACATTCAAAACGCCCGAGGCGCTGGAAGGCGTCTCCGCGTTCCTCGAACGGCGCAAGCCCGCCTGGTATCCACCGCGCTGATCCGACCCATTGCACCTACTGCGAGCGCTTGGCGAGTTCTGCCAGTGCTGCTGCGACCGCCGGAGACACCGCATCGCTCACAGTTGAAACGGGGGCAGCAGCAGGAGCTGGAGACGCCGATGGAACAGGTGCCGCCGGACCAGCCGACGGCGCGGGTGCGGGTGCAGGAACAGGAGCCAACGGAGCGGACGGAACTGGCGCAGCCTGAGCTGCAACGACCGCCGAAACCGGTCCGGGTGCTGCTGGAGGCACAGGTGCTACGACCGGTGCTGCAACTGGCGCTGCGACGGGCGCAGCCACCGGCACAGCCACCAGCGGAGGAGGCGCAGGCGCCGGTTGTGGTGCCGATACGGCGGGAGTAACAGGCGGTTCAGCGGCAGGTGCCGCCGCATTAGGGACGGGCACGGGCGCCGGTACAGCAGGCGATGCCGGAGGTGCCGCGGCTGGGACCGGCGAAGCAGCCGGTCCTGGCGCTGAAGCAGGTTGCGGCATCTGGACCGGCGACGGCGCCGGCACGATCGCCGAGACTGGCTCGGGCTTCTTCTCGTCCACCGAAACTACGCCGCGCTGCACGAGATCCCGCAACATCGCAGCGGCACCGCACTGCTTCGAGGTCGCATTCGCGTCGAACACGCCGTCCTTCACGTATTTGCCCGAAGAGAAGTGGTGCGTATAGCTCCACAGATAAGGTGAAGCGAACCCGAATTTCCGGCGATATCCGAAGCCGTTGTAGCGTTCGAGACGGAACAGCACCATGGCGAGTTGCCAGTCCGTCTTGCCGGCGAAACCGTCGACATGGAGCGCATCGACGGCGCTCGCCTCGAACGTGAACGGCGGATTGGCGTCTTTCGGCCTGCCAGCCGGCACCTGCCAGGTCCGCGCTTTCAGACTGTCGCCGTTGTGCAAATGCTTACCGAGCGAGAACGAGCATTCCATACCGTGGATCAGGCCGACGAACCACCACGGCACCTGCGTTCTGGCCGAGATCGCCTCGTAGACACTACGGTTCTGCACCACCCTGTCGGCCTCGCGGCGAACCGCGCTGGCCTTTTCCGGGCGGATCTTGCACGCGCTCCACATTCGCAGGATCTCGTCCTGCACGTCTTCGAACTTGATCGACTTGTTGACCTTGGTGTTCTGGCTGGCCGCACGTGTCGGTTCTTCTTCCTCTTCACCCACGATCTCGAGCCGGGCAGAACCGAGC
>LNFM01005831.1_pt1 | contig 20864 bp, 20 predicted proteins | sample 596031 | NCBI WGS metagenome assembly LNFM01 (sample SAMN04254537, study PRJNA301005) | activated carbon metagenome | isolation source: dual media filters at the Ann Arbor, Michigan drinking water treatment plant | place: USA: Ann Arbor
GGTGCAGTCTCATCTCCTCCGCAAGCGCGGCCGCATAGAGCGTGACGCGATAGTTATGAGCGTCGGTGTCGGAGTCGCGCTTTGCGATTGACCTTCCTAGCACGTGAACGAGCGACAAATTTGCATTCTCCAGGCGTGCCGACAGGTTCGTTGCACGTCCGAGCATGGCCACAAGGAGTGGGTAAAGCAGCACTGCGGTAACGAGAGCCGAGACCGTTGCCGTCAGTACGCCATTTAGCACCTGCTCCCGCAGATGGATCAAATCTTCCGGGCCGAGGCGATACGCACCCTCGAGGTAGCCCACAGAGTTGCCATCGGCACCGGTGAGGGACAAAACGATCTGAATAAAGCGCCCTTGCTCCACCTCGAACCAGGCCTGATGACTTTCTCCCACAGAGGGCCAGCGGCGTGGCAATGGCAAAGTCGCCGCCGTATTGTCGCCAACGGCCGTGTTCCAAGTTTCGAACACCTGCTTCGCATTCCGGTCGAAGACGCGGATGCCGATGAATTTGCTGGCCTCAAGCAGCCTCACCAAGCCTTGATGCTCGGGGGCGCTGGGCGCCAGTGCCTGCATGGCTGGTGACGCAAAATGACGGGCTGCTGACGAGGCCAATGTCAGTGCGGTCTGCTCGGCGCGCCGTGTTTCTAGATGAAACGAAACGCCCCCAACCAGTATCCCGATGACAAACGCACCTGCTGCGAGCCGCTGGGCGACCAGCCACCACATTTGACGAGTCGAATTGGGTATTGGATCCGTCAATTTCTCACCTTCAATTCCTTCGAATCAACGGCCTCTTCCACTGCCGAAGGGGGTGGAAGAGGCCGTTGACGCTACTCGTTCCGGATCAGTATTGCCTTGACGGAGTCAATCGAGCCTGTAGCGCGCCACATGTCACTACGTGATGTTTCTGTCGAGATCCGGGGGCAACCATGGTTACATTCAACCACCCACCTCTTCATCAACACGGCCCGACAGTAGCTGAACGGAATCGTCCTGACATCACACCGGACTGTCGCGGCAAGCAAACGACATGAACAACGATCACCGTGGACTTCGAGCAGTTGAGCAATCATGGGCATAGGAGGCCCCGGTTGGGAGCCGCCCCGCAATGCGCGCTTACTTTGCGTCTCGCTGGTGACTGTGCCGCGGTTTGTCCTTTTCTGCTAACGCGCTATCGTCCCGGGTTTCAGCGGCAGCCGGCGTCACGCGGAGCTTTTCCTTCACGTGAGAATGCCGCTTGCCACCCTTGGTTGCGGCCGGGTCTGTCACATCCGACTCGATGACCGAAGGCGTCATCGTCGGGACGCTCTCTGCAAATGCGCTCATCGAGAACGCGGTTAAGGTCGCCAAGATAGCAACTGTGAAAAAACTCGCTTTCATGATCGGTCTCCACAAAGTGGTAGCGGGTTTGGATCAGCCCGTCACGGGAATTGCACAGGGCCCAATCTACGCACACGCCGTTGCCTCACAAACTCATGGCCCGTCCGGCCGGCAGCAAGCCAACCGAACGGCTCCCGCGCGCTAAGCCGCTTTAATTCCCTGTATGGATCTTATGTGCAGCCTCGAGTCGCCAGACCTCACTGCCCTTCATCATGATCTTCTGGCCGTCCTTGGTTTCCATGACCTGCCCTTCCTTCATCATTCTGGCAGTGCCAACCTTGTCCTCCATGGCCATTTTTCCGTCCTTGTAGATATGTACCGTCGAGCCGTCCTTCAACTCATAAGTCTTGACGACCGTTTCGGTATCAACGGCAAACGCTGAAGTGACGATGAGGCCGGTGGCCGCAGCAACGAGGATTTTCTTAAACATGACGATCTCCTTGAAACGATAGATAAAGGCAATGCTCGATACGGGCCATCTCCCGATGGCCACTGGACAACATCAATTCGATCGATACAGCGGGCTTTCTTCCACATAGACCATCACACCATCGGCTTCGGGAAGGACTGCGGACAACGGGAAGCTATTCGTGCCCAAGGTGTCGAAAGTCCAAAGAGTCGACTTGCTGCCCGTCTGGATGGCTACGGTCTCGAGGCGGGTGACGTTGATGCTCCGGGTATTCTTATCGATCACGATTGTTCGGTCGGCAGTGCCAAGGCTTGCATAACCATAAGGTGCCAGCGCACGCTCGGAGGGCTGGCTCTTTTCCGTGGCGAGGTGCTCGAGCCAGTGCAAGGAACCTCCTTCGGAATAGTCTTGATGGGCGAATGCACTTGTGCTTGTCAATGCCACAACTGCCGAGATAGCGGCCAGGCGAGTCAGTGTGGTCTTCATGATGTAACCCTCTGCAGTGTTGATGGTGGTGGCTCATCCTTGAGCCACCGTGATCACATAGTAGGAGGGCGACACCCACATGCTGATGACCGGTGAATTACATTCGCGTCATCTAGTTGTAATAATCCGGACGGAATCGTTCGATCCATGCCGCGACCGCCGTTCGTGTTGGTTCCGTCAGCTCGAATTGGACCGGCCGCTGAGTCTTTTTCTGAACCACCGCAGCACGGGGGATTCGGGCCTAATGCAGGCCCTATTTATCTTTTTAGATGCAGTGAGGCTGATTTCTGAATCAATTTGTATAACTGTGCTTCACAAGGCCGCTGCGATGAACGCGGCAGAGCGGGGTTTTTACACAGCCTGGGTCGGCGGCCGTCCATCGCCCTGATGACTCAATTCTCCTAGGAGTCCAGGCCGGCGATGAACCTGCCGACCGGCCAGCCCCATCGCCGGCCGATGGCCTGGCGCCGCGGAGCCTACCGTCTACCCCCTCGCCCGTTCATGCACAGTTTCTGTGGACAAGTACCTGAGTTGTTCCGCCTATCCCGCGCCAGCGCTGGTATCCGGGGCGTGCACGAAAAATAGGCGGTTTGGAGATTGGGAATTGTCTTGATGGTGACGTCTTGTGGGGTTGCCGCTGCGCGGCACCGGGCTGCTCCAGGCTTCGCTTCGCTCCGGCCGCTGCGCGACGCCTGCGGTCCCCTTCATATCCCTTGCCCCCTGCGCGCTCCGCTTGCTCAAAGCCCGCGCCTGACGTGCATGCCGGCCGGCACCGGGCTCGCAGACGCCAGCCCGGAGCAGAACCCGCGTTCGTCCTCGACGGAAAACCGCCTTTGCCACCCGATCGGCCAGGCTATAGCCCGGCCTGCGACGTGCAAACCCCGACGGGCCGGCTGACGCCCGCTCTGCTCCACTGCTTGCCTTCAGGCCGCACACCTTTGCGCGGCGGGATGGCTACGTTCTGCCTGCCGACGGCTGTGGGGGATAGAACCCGCAGGGGTGGGGGATAGAGTCGGGGCGAGGGAGGATAGAGCCCGACGTAGGCCGACCCTTGACACTGCTGAGGTCAGAAGTCTTCGCAATGCTCGACCCCGAAATGCAACACACTGGCGCGGATGATTTTTCCCATCATCGTGGGGTTCAGCTGGTCTTATCCAGCAACGAGTCGGGGAAGTTGCGGGAGGCAGCGACAATCCAAACACGATCCGGCGCGCTCAACTCGGCGCGCTCTTGCGGATCAAGCTCGGTCGGCACCAAGGCCACGTTGTCTCGTCCTTTTTAGCGGCTAAACCCGGCCGCTGTCCGATGACTTGCAGCACAGCCGGAAATGGCGATGCCAAGTAGTGGGGTGCAAAGATCAACTCGATATCTACGCGCTGATTCGCCAGACGCCCGGCCACTGTGCTGTTGTCCTCGATGTAGTTTGCTGCGGAGACGTAATTAGCCATGATATTGTGCGGTGACACTCCACGCTCGATCAGGTAGATCCGCGCAGCGGCAGCACGCGCGAAGGCAAGGGCCTCGTCGCGGGCGCTCGGTTTGCTGGTGCTGGTGCGGCCGCTGACGTAACCCATTGGCGCGTCCTTCACGTCGGTCAGGACGTCCACAACGTCGCTCGGCGGCTGGAATCGGGCGCTGCCGTCGGGGAATGACACCCGGCACCAAGGAGAAATCGGGGCTCCGGGGACCGCAGAGTATTCCGCCGAAGCCCACGACGATAACGTGAGGGCCAGCAGTGCCAGAGAAACGGCTTCACGCATGGATCTTGTCTCCATTCAAAAAAACAGGTATCCGGCTTGCCTCATCGGAATTCGGATCAGCCAAAGCGCGGCGAGGTGCAGGGGGTAATAGGCGTAGAACGCCCAGCGAACGCGGGGCATGCGGAGCTCGACCCGCGAGGAGATCAAGACGAGCGGTACAGCGCCCAGCGCCCACAGGTTTCCGTTGACGGGCCAGAGGGCTACGCACGCCAGCATGGCGGCGCCAGCCGACCACCAAGACGGGCGCTTGCAGTGCCACCATACGGCGAGGCCGAGGGCGACAGCTGGCCACCAGTATTCGACGGAGCTGCCGCCGAGCACGAAGAGGATGCCGGCGACGATCCAGGTGCCCGCCCTGCCCTTCTCGAGCAGCATCAGTGTGCCGGCGATGACAAAGAGCGTGAAAAGCACATTGAGCGGCCACCACCCGGAGGCCAGCCCACCCAGGGCGATGAAAGGGACTGAAGCCACCGCACCGAAGAGCGCCAGGCGCTTCATGGTGCGGTCATAGGCTTCGCGCGCCATAACATCGGGCCGGGCCAGGTTGTAAGCCAGGACGAAGACGAAGAGCGGCAGTGCGACCCGGCCCGCCTCAAACAGCACCGGCAGCGTGGCGTTAAACAGGTATTTGTTGACGTGATCCCCCGTCATCAACACCAGGGCGATCCACTTCAAGGCTTCCAAGGAGCCATCGGAGATTCGCAGCGGCTTCATTCGTTCGAGCTGGTGAATGTGATCTGCCGCGGCACATAGGCGACCGTGCGGGCGGCTCGCGGCGAAGCCGGTTGCGCGGCTGGAGCTGCCGGCGCGGTCGCAGCGGCCTCCGCCTTCATCGTCGGCGTTGAGGGCGTTGCGCCCTCCTTGGTCACGTCGCGGGTGACAAACCGGGCTTCCAGCCAGTCCGCCCATTTCGCGGCCTTCTTCATCAGGTCGGCGCGATAGACCGTGTTGAACTGCGGAGTGCGCGAATGGTAGTTCGCTGCTCGCGTCCAGATGTCTCCCTTGTCGTTGCGAAGGTGCATCCGCAGCCGCCAAGCGGCGAGGTCGAACGAGTAGCAGCCAGGGGCCGCTACATCGTTCGCCGTGATGCCGTACCGCTCCAGCTCACGCAGGTACGCGGTATTGAACTGCATCTGGCCGACGTCATGCGTGCCGTTCGTGTTGCGTACCCATTGGCCCGGCTTGCCACCCTCCTTTTCAGCGACCGCTAACACGATGTTGGCGGGCACTTCATACTTCACGGCGGACGAGATCGAGCACACGATGCGCTCTTTCTCCAGCGGGGGGAGATCCGCGACGAACGGCAGCATGATTAGCTGCCTCCCCACCAATAGTCCCGGCGCTCCGCTTCGAGGCGCGCGTTGTATTCCGCTTGGGCGCGTTCGTACTCCTTCGCTTCGACCCAATATCCACCCTTTTCCGGTGTTCCGACGTACATCGGTTTGGTGGCGTTGAAGTCGGTGTAAGCGTGGCTGGTGTAAGCCGCGCAGTACTCCGGGAGCCTGTTGCTGATCTGGGCCTCCCTGTCGATGCCGCCGGCCCACATATGCAGGGTGCTATTCAGCGAAGCCGCATCGCACCGGCCAGCGCCGCGCGAAATGGCCCGTACCAAGCCCGACATTTGGGGCGTGCGATTAGACTCCGGGCACTTCTCGAGGAAGTCCAGTCGAGCCTCCAGTGTGTCCGACAGCTTCTTCTTCTTGATCCCGAAGTAGCGATTCAAGGACGGAGTGCACTCGTCCGGCCGCTGTCCGGCCGAAAGGCACAGGATCGTCTCGCAGGCCAAGCGGGTATCGCCTTCCAGCACCTCTTGCGCGCTCGCCGGGCCGGCCGCCGCGCTGATGGTCACCACCACGGCAGCCATGCAAAACAGGTTCATCTTCATTCTTCGTATCTCCTTGCACAGAGGGATTTGGGGTCACAGATTTCGCTCGCCGCGACTTCGAGCTTCGCATCGGCTGGGCGCCGGCGCCGGCATCTGCGCCTTGCCCTCGTATCGCGGCCGCGAGCATTCCCGCAGTCGCTTCCACGGTGTCGGTAATGACGCTCTTGGACGGCATATGGCTTGCCGCTTCCAGCGCCTTCGCATTGGCGGCCTCGGCCCCGCCTTTCGCCAAGCTCGCGAGGTGTGTCAGCTTCGATTTCATGGTGCGTTCTTCTTCGCTCATGCGGATTTGGTGTCTCGGTTTGCGAATGCAGCCACTTCGGCCGCTGCATCGGCGTCGCTGGTGCCAGCGCCTGCGAGGCTGTCCCCCCCAAACGTCGGCACGGACTCGATGGCACCAGCCGCCTCGCCTTTCGCGTTCCCGGTCTTGATGGCGGAGGCGATTTTGCCGCCCGTGGTTTCGGCGATACGATCCATCGCAGCGTCTTTAAGGTCGGCGAACTTTTCCTTCGCCACCTGGGCGGTACCTTTCGCCAAATTCGCCGCCGCATCGGCGGCGATCAGCCCTGCTTTACCGGCTGAGGCCATCAAGCCGCCTCCGGAGCCTTGCGGTTGCGCCCCGTCCGCCTTCCTTGCCGTGCTGGCGCCGGGATTACCCTTGGATTCGCCGCCCTTGCTCTGGTCGGTCTTGGCCTCGTCTTTTCCCTTGGCATCCCTACCCTGGCCCTCGGGTTTCGCTCCCGAGCTGTCGCCCGAGGTTTGACCACCGCCGGAGGAGGCGAAGCCGGCGGCTTGGGCAAACGGTGTGCTGCCTGTGCTTTCCTCACTTCTTCCGCCGCCCCCTCCTCTACCGCCGCCCCACATGCTGGTGAGCACGTCGGACCCGGATTGCACGTTGTCGCTGGCCTTCGAGAAGGCGGTCATGACCGCTTGTGCGCCGCCAGACGCATTTGCTGCACCAGCGGCCAACATCGCCCCACCCGTGGCGGCCGCCGCTGCCGCCATTCCGGCGGCGCCTACTGCTGCGCCGGCTCCGAAATTGCCGATGCCGGAATGCCCAATGCTCCCGCCCGAGATGATTCCGGAGATCAAGGACGGGACCTTATTGACCAGCATGAGCAGGACGACGGACACAATGAGCATTACGCCCATTTCGCTGAACTCGACGCCCGCGCTCATTCGTGTGTAGTAGTCGTCGAGAAATGTCTTGCCGATGCCAACGAGCAAGACCATCGTGAATAGTTGCGCAGCGACGCCCAGGACCGTCTTGTAGTAATTGATCGCTATGTCGGAGGTCCAGCGGGAGCCGCCGAATCCGAGAAAGAAGATGCCTGCATAGGCAAGAATCCATCCGGAGACGAGCAGCAACAGCATGTTCACGCCGACAAGCGCCAAAATGACTAACACGCTGGCGGCTAGGATGATGCCGACCGCGCTGTCCACGGGCGACCACATGGACGAGTTCTCCAGTACCTTGTTGAAGATGGCGAAGCCAATATCAACGATTCCTGAAGGGGAAAGGGCGCTCGTTAGCCCCGTGGCATTGCTGCCTACTTGGCGCAGTCCATCCATGATGCTTTTGGCGAAGTTCGGCCCGTTGGTCAGGAGCCACCAGAAGAAGCCGGTAAAGATGGTGAATCGGACAAATTCTGCGAAGAAGTCGCCGAGGTCGGCCTTGCGCATCGCCATAAAGCCGAACGTCCACACCATTGAAATAACGGTAAGAGTCCAGAACAGCCACGTTGCTGCGGACGTGATCGCCCCGGCCCAGCCGGCGGCGGCGGCTGAATAGCGGGCGAGGACAGAATCTAGCAGGCCAGCGTTGTCGATGGCTGCGTGGGCTTCCAGGGAGAAGAGCGCCAGCGCCAGCACCAGCAAAAGCAACGGCGTGGCGGTCTTGATGGCGGCTGGCAGTTTCATGGGCTAATACCTCACCAAGAACGGGCCGGACTCGGCTTGAATCCGGGCAAGCGCAAGCACGTCGTTGCAAATTGCTCGCGCGTAGCCTCGTTCTGGATCTTTGCGATGTTTTCGGGTTTGCAGTTTTCCGCGTTCAGCTCCGGCATTCGCTCGGTTTCCGCTGGCGGTTGGTCGCACCCGGCACCCATGACCGCCACAAAGGCGGTTACGGCGAGGAAGAGCTTTCTTTTCATGCTCATTACCTCTCACCACGCCCGGGCGGGGCTGGTTGTGTAACCGTTCTTTCGGAGTGCTTCGCTCGCTGCGGTCTGCAAAGCCTCGTGGTCCGCCTCGGCCTGCATTCGCGTCACGACTGCGTTTTGTTGCGCGATCAACAGCCCCCGGATCTGCAAGAGCTGGTTGGCCTGCTGACTCGCGAGCTGGTTGGCATAGCCGAGGGCCTGCATTTGGCCGTCCGCGCTTTGGGCGCGGGATTGCAGTTGCTCCAGTGTGCGGGCGTCATTGCGGAGTGCCGTTTGCTGCCGGTCGAGTCCCCGGAAAAGGGCCTCGTTGGCCTTCCTCTGCGATTCGGCAGCCAGGCGGCGGTTCTCGGACATCGCTGCCCACTCCGCATCACTGCATCCGGTGTCCGAGAAGCAGGGGGAGCCCCGGTAATACGCCACATCCTGGAATTTACCCAAATACGAATCGATGCTTCCGAGGTGCGCCCGGTAGTAGCTCAGCGTGTCGACGGTGTCCATCAAGCCATTGACGGTCGATTGCGCGGCGTCCCAAATATAGGCGGCTGGGGCCGCTGTGTTTTGCAGTTGGTTCTCGTATTGTTGAATCTGTGTCGAATACTGCTCAAGCTGCGTCGCGTATTCCTCGACCTGCTTGAGCGTTTGGGCAATGCTCTCGATGGCCGTCATGATGGTTTGGGAGAGGTTCGCGCCGTCGATGACCGGAATCCCGGCGTGCACGGTGAACGAGCCTGTCGAGAGGGCAACGACTAAGGCGGCTTTAGCGGCTAAAACTCTCATCTTCATTTCTCCTTCGCGTCAGTAGTCAAACGATTGGTAGGGCTTTGAAAACGTCATGTCCTTTGTAACGGTCACGTTGAAGCGGTAGCCGGGGCGGATCTCCAACGTCGGCGCGACGTTCAGGTTTTTGGCAATCATCTGCGCCGTGACCTGGCCCAGTTGCTGGCCCAAGGCTTCGCTCAACGCGTCGCCTGCGCGCTGCGTGTCGCCCGTAGTATTGCCGTCGTCCTGGCTCAATGTGACGCCGGCTGTCACAAGCGACATGAGGACAGCGGACCCAAATACGCGGAAGTAGTGGTTGTTTACCTGGTCGTGGAAGCCGGCGTAGCCCGCGCTGTCCGCACCCGGCATCGCGCCAATATCCATCGCCTTGCCATCCGGAAAGACGATGCGCTGCCATGCAACCAGCACGCGGGATTGGCCGTAGGAAACATCGCTGGAGTAGGTCCCCACTAGGCGCGAGCCTTGGGGGATCAACAGATGGCGTCCGGTCGGCGTGTCGTAAACATGTTGCGCGACTTGGGCCATGATCTGGCCCGGCAGGTCAGAGTTGATGCCGGAAATAAGCGTCGCGGGCACGACAAAGCCCGCTCGCAGCTCAAAAGGCGTGCGCGGCGCCTCGGGCCGGGAGTCCAATTCCCACCGATCCCCCTGCCCCGTGCTCCCGAACTGCGCGATGTTGTTGCGCCCACCCGTGGATGTCTTGACGAGCTGCTGCGCCCCGCTGCCTCCACCCGGGTTCCCCGTCCCTGTATTAAGGCCGCGAATCTGCGCCAAGCGCGCCTGATAAGCGGTGGTCGGATCTTCGCTGCGGGCGCGATCTGCTTCTTGTCGCGCAGCGGCTAATCGCGCTAGTACTTCTTCGCGCGACTGCGGTGTACTCGTCCCGCTGCTGCGGCTTCCGCCAGAACTGCGCGGCGCCGAAATCTGCACACCGGTTCGCGCCTTGGCCGCTTCCTCGAGTCGTTGGAGTTTCGCCATGCGGATACGATTTGCTTCGTCGTCACGCTCGGGCTGCTGTAGGCCACTCCCGGCCGGTGGGCTCGGCGGAGCATCCAGGTTGTCGGGCCGGGCGATCAATACGGGCTCGCTGGCCGAGGCCGCATTGAGCTCGGGCGGAACCAATTGCGAAGCCGGCTGGATCATCCCGCTGGTCTGCTCGCCGGTAATTTCCTTGGCGAACATCGAGGTGTTGCCCGCCTTCTCGGCGGGGCCGTTCGCGGGTTCGTTCTGCTTTGCGGCGCGATCCGCCGCTACCAGCATCATCACCAGCAGGAATGCCACCATGACGCTACCCATTAGATACATGGGCACGTTATTTACCCGGCGCACGCCCGATTTCTTCGACACTTCGCCTGGCGAAGCGTCGGGTGCCATTTGATCGGCTGATACGCTCATCGGTGTTACTCCTTGCGTACCCAATACCCGGCCGGAATCAACGTGTGGTTCTGCTCCAGGTAGGGGCGTGTAATGGATTGCGAGCCGACCAAGAGCGTCAGGCGATAGAGCCCGGTGCCGGCGTCATGGTCTAGGACGTACCGCAGCGGCAGTGCCGCCGTGAGCGGCGTTACGACTACAACCGGATCGGCGGTCTTCTGTTCCGGCATGGCGTTGCTGGATGCCTTCTGCGGTGCGTACTCCAGGACGGCGTAGCCGGCGGACCGGAGGTTGCCGACCAGCGCGGCGCCGAACTCGTCTGGCGTGGGCTGTTGCACCTCAAACCGCGTCTTGGCAGGCGACCACAGTGCCGCGAGCTGCTTGGCGGCATCCCCTGCGAGCTGCTGCTGATCGACCGTAACCGGTGGCTGGACGAAGTTGCCGTAAGGGGCTGTCGTTGCGCAGCCGCCCAAGGCCAACGCAACCAGCGCGACAAGGGCCAGTTTCTTCATGGTCATTTCCTTGTCCTGGTGATGGTCACGCGGTCTTGGCTGCTGCCGACCCCGGCAATCAGGATTGCCTTGTCGAAGATCGTGTCCACGATGTAGCGGTCGTCCTGCACGCGGTAATTCACCAGCACGGTTTCGTCGTCGGTGAATAGCCCGCCATCCTTGCGCACCACCAGCAGAGTCGGTGCCTCGGTTTGCTCCATCGTGGATGGCATTTCGATGATGGTCTTTCGGCCATCGTTGTAGACGCGCACCGGTTTCCAGCGCGTGGCGCCCGACACGTCATAGTCAAACGACAAATTGCCGAGGTATTCGCCGGTCCGCGGCATCGTCTGCGCTTCCCGCTCCTGCACTTCGCGGGTGCGGATCGCGTCCCACTTGGCAAGGGCTTCCTCGGGGTAGGTGAAGGCCACTTGCGGCATGTACTCGGTGCGATGCGAACGCAGCTTGAGGTGATAGGCGCGCCGGTTCGTAGTTACGATTAGGCTCGTTTCCAGGCCCACGTCCATCGGCTTGATGATGAGGTGCTGGGTTTCGGCGGCACCAATGCCCGTAATGGCCGGCTCGACCGTCCAGCGGGCGGTGTCGCCCAGGTGAATCGAGTTCACCAGCTCGCCGGGCTGCAATGCGACATCGCAGACCTGGAGCACCGCGCACACGATGCTGGGCTGCTGCGCGCCGAAGACGAAGCGCACGGCCCCGTTGGCGCCGGCCATCGGCTTGATGCCGGTCGCCGAGCCCGTGTCCCACTTCTTCGCAATCCGCAGCGCCTCCCGCTCTTGCGCGGTCAGTTCAGGGTTCTTCCCGGAGAAGTACTTGTCGGCCAGGTTATCGCTTGCCGCCGCCACTGCAGGCGCCGCCAGCACGACGCTCAGGATCACAGCAGAAAGATGCTTTTTCATTTTGGATAACCCCTAAATCAAAGAATGCGTGACCAAGAGAAGTCGCGGACGAACACGCTCATGGGGTTGTTCCGCAACTGCTCGTCTGTCGTTTGGCTGGAGACTTCCGCCGTGTACACCGTGACCAGGGCGCGCATCGTGACCGGCAGGCCCTTCATCGTGCCTTGGCGGTCGCGGCTGGTTTCCACCCAGTCCACTTGCCAGGTGTCCGGCGACTGTTGGAGGACAGTCTTGATTTCGACGCTGACCATCTCCCTTTCGGCCCGCTTGAAAGGGCTGGCCTCGGGATGGCCGTTCAGCCACTCGTTCATCTTCGCGGTGGCCGGATCGTTCGGAGAGAGCTTCGCGTATGTCCGGAACACGGCCCTGCGCTGCAAGGCCACGTCGGGCGTCACAATCCTGGCGTCCCCAATGAACTCGGCCACTGAGGCGTGCACGATGCGCGGATCGGCTTTTGCAGCCGCTGTCACCGGGCCGGCGGCAACCGTCTGGCCGAGTTTGTCGACTTCCACCACGTAGGGGATGAACTTCGACTGGCTACCGATGTGAATTACGCCCCCGATGCTGGCCAAGGCGATAAGCAGTGAAAGGATGCCGATGACCTGCCACGTCTGCCGCTGGGATACGACCGACCCGACGTGATCGTTCCAGGTTCGGCGGGCAGCCAAATAGGGGTTCTCGGCTTCCCCTTGGCGGCGGCCACCGCCCAGAGGGGAGATTGAACGGCGCGGATCGAGCGGATCGCGGTTCGGCTCGGCCTTCTTCTTGAAGATCAAGCCTCTCATGGTGTCAGCAAAGGTCATGCGGCCTCCAGGTAGTCATCGACCAGGTAGTCATTGATGTTCAGGCCCTTCCCTGCCAGCCATTCCCGCACCCATTGATCGCCGAACTTGGCTTCAAGACTCTTGATGGTGGCAACCGATTCCTTGTCGGAGGAACCGACGAAGGCCAGGGCAAACGGCCCCAGGGCGAGGTCATAAAGGCGGCGGCCATTCTCGGAGACGTAGTAGTACTGTCGTTTCGGAATGGCGGTAGCCAGGATGTCGATTTGCCGCGCATTGAGGCCCATACGGCGATACAGGGCCGCCGTGTCCTCGTCGCGGGCATAGACGTTCGGCAGGAAGATCTTGGTCGCGGTCGATTCCACGATCACGTCGAGAATGCCGCTGTTCGCCGCGTCGGAAAGGCTCTGCGTCGCCATCAGCACAAGGCAGTTGGCCTTGCGCAGCACCTTGAGCCATTCGCGGATCTTGGCGCGAAATGCCGGATGGCCGAGCATCAACCAGGCTTCATCCAGGATGATGACGGCGGGCTGGCCTTTCAGACTGCGCTCGATGCGGCGGAACAGGTACAGCAGGACCGGGAGCGCGTACTTCTCGCCGAGGTCCATCAGTTCCTCGATTTCAAAGGTGGTGAAGTCGCCGAGCGACAAGCCATCTTCCTCGGCGTCGAGCAGGTGGCCCATCGTGCCGTCCACCGTGTACTGCCTGATTGCCTCGCGGATCGCTTCGTCCTGGATCGTCACCGAAAACTCGGAGAGCGTGCGGGCGCCGCTGCGCTGCATGCTCATGATCGCGTGGCCGATTTCGTTGCGCTGTGCCGGCGTGGTTTCCACCCCGTTCAACGCCAGGATGGTGTCGATCCATTCCATCGCCCAGGCACGATCCCCCTTTGTCTCGAGGAACTGGAGCGGGCAGAAGGCCAGGCGGTCATCGTCGGCCGCCACCGAGAAGTGCAGCCCACCGACCGCCTTGGTCAGCGGGTACATCGACATGCCCTTGTCGAAGGCATAGATCGACATGCCGGCATAGCGCCGGAGCTGGGCGGCGATCAGTGCCAAGTGCGTAGACTTGCCGGCGCCGGTGGGGCCGAACATGAACGTGTGACCGAGGTCGCGCACATGGAGGTTGAGGCGGAACGGTGTGGCTCCATGCGTAACGCAGTGCATCAGAGCCGGCGACAGCGGCGGATAGAGCGGGCACGGGGCATCGGCGTTTCCCGTCCAGATGGAAGATGTCGGCAACAGGTCGGCCAGGTTCATTGTGTTGATGAGAGGCCGGCGCACATTTTCGATGCCATGACCGGGCAGACTGCCGAGGAAGGCATCTTGCGTGTTGATGGTTTCGATGCGTGCCGCGAAGCCCAGGCGATTAATGGACTTCTCGACCAGGCGGGCCGACTCTTCGAGGCTGTCCCGATCCTCGCCCATCAGGACCACGACGCCGGTGTAATAGCCTTGCGCGACTAAGCCGCTGTTCACCTCGGCAATCGCCGCCTCGGCATCGCCGACCATTGAGAGCGCGTCCTGATCGACCGCCCCGGCGTTGGTGTTGAAGACCTGATCGAAGAATCCGCGCACCTTCTGCCGCCACTTCTTGCGGAACTTGTCCAGGTGCTTCACCGCCTCGTGCTGGTCCATGAAGATGAAACGGCTCGACCAGCGGTATTCGCACGGAAGCTCGCCCAAGGCCGTCAACAGGCCGGGTGTAGACTCCAGGGGAAAACCCTCGATGGCGACGACTTGGACAAAGTTGCGGCCGATCTTCGGCACCACCCCGCCCCATAGCTCTTGACCGCCGATCACAGCATCCAGATACATCGGATTGCTCGGCAGCAGCACCGGGTGATGGCGGCCGGTGATGCAGAATTGCAGCCAGCTCAGGAAGTCGTCATGCGTGACGGTAGAGCCGTTCTCATTGACCACCTTCTGGCCGCGCATCCGAGTCAGATGGACGGCCGAGGACAGGCGGTTCTCGATGGCCGTGATTTCCCGCTTGAACTGCACGATCAGGCCCATCGTGCGGGCCTTGTGATCCGGCGTGATCGCGTCATCGTCGAACATCAGTTCCACGAATTTGCGCTGTGCCAGGACGGGCGGGAACCAGGTGAGCGTCAGCACAAAATAGCCCTCGTACATCGTGCCCAGCCCCTCGAACAGCTGACGCCGTTCCTCGTCTATCGCGGCCGAGACGGGGTCATGGAAATGCGAGACTCCCTTTGCCGAGTAGTTGGGCGCCGGCCGGCGCACCGCGTCGACGTGCACCATCCATCCGCTGCCGAGCCCGGCCAGGGCCTGGTTGATGCGGAACGACACCATTTCGCGCTGCTCGTTGGTGCTGCTGGCGTTGTCATCCCCCCGATACAGCCACGCAGCCATAAAGGAACCGTTCTTGCCTACGATCACGCCGTCATCGACCACCGCAGCGTAGTTGAGCAAGTCGGCCAGGCCTGCGTCCTTGGAACGATGCTTCTTGAGCTGCAATTCGGCATCGACCGCTCGGATACGGGCAAACAGGATGAGCAACAAGGCGGCCCCGACGACGGCGATGGTGATTGCGATTGCCTGGATCATCTGTATTGCTTCCCTTGGCTTGTCGTGTTGTCGCGGAAGGGTGTCGAGCGCGCCGGGTAATAGCCCTTGTAGCGGCGGTGCCGCAGGTAGACGTGCCGCATCTTCGGATCGGACTTCGCCATCAGTCGGAACACGAAGAGGGCCGCGAACCACAAGGCGATTCCGAACACCGTTGCCCGCACTTCCTGGGCGCTGAAAATCAGCGCCCCGGCCAGCAGACCGGAGAACATCACCAGTTCACGATCCCCGCCCATGAACAGGTTTTCTCGGTTGCCAGCCCTACGAATGGGGATCGTGCGCAGGGCCATGTTTATCCAGCCTGCTTGATGAAGAGCGCCGAGGCGGCCAGCTTGGCATTCTGGATGGCGTCATCGGTCACAACCGCGATCTCGGCGCCACGGCCGAAGAAGGTGCTCATCATGTTTTGGGCGCCGACCAGCAGGGCCATGACCAGGACGATGAAGATCAGCGTGCGGAAGAAGCCGTTGAGTTCGCCGCCGAAGATCAGGATGCCGCCGGCAACGACGATGCCGATCAGCGACAGCGTGAACGCGACCGGCCCTGTGACCGAGTTGCGGAGGTTGGCCAGCCAGCTTTCATAAGGGAGCGAGCCGCCGGTTCCTTCGGACGCGAAGGCCGTATGCGGAGCCAGCAGGAAGAAGGCCAGGAGCGCGAGCAGACCGAGGTAGAAAACGGCGTTGCGGTCCAGACGGAACGTGGACAGTGCGACTTGCATGGGTGTTACTCCTTCAGAGGGCTTTGGTGATGTAACGGCCGCCGTCGAACCCGGAAACCTCGAGGATTTCCTGAACGCGGCGGTGGCCTTCGAGCCTGGCGATGTGAACGACCACATGAACCGCCTCGCCGATGAGCGGTTCGATGGGTTTGGGGGAGTCGGGATGCATGCTGATGAGCATTGCGAGCCGATCCAGGCCGGCTTTCGCGTTGTTGGCATGCAGGGTGGCGGCACCTCCTTCGTGACCGGTGTTCCAGGCCATCAACAGATCAAGGGCTTCGGGACCGCGTACCTCCCCGACCAGGATTCGGTCGGGGCGCATACGCAGGGTGGTTTTCAGCAGCGCCGTCATGCTTACGTCGATGCTGGTGTGGTACTGGACGTAGTTCGTGGCGGCGCACTGGATTTCTCCGGTGTCCTCAATGATGAAAACCCGTTCAGTCGGGTCATTGACCACCATCTGGTTGATGATGGCGTTCACCAATGTGGTCTTGCCGCTGCCGGTGCCGCCGATCACCAGGATGTTGCGGTGCGCGCGGATTGCATGGATGAGCACGTCACGTTGCCCGGCCGTCATGGCGCCGCTGTCGACGTATTGGGCCAGCGTGAAGATGGCGACGGCCTTTTTACGAATAGCGAAGGTTGGCGCCGGGACTACCGGGGGGAGCTGGCCGGCGAAGCGCGAGCCGTCTAGGGGCAATTCGCCTTCCAGGATTGGTTTCTGGCGGGTGACTTCCTTTCCGTGGTAGCCGGCGATGGTTTCGATGATGGCCTGGGCCTGCGCCACGCGCATAGAGCCGATGCACTTCATCGGTTCGCCCAGCTTTTCTTGCCACAGCTTGCCGTCGGCATTGAGCATGATTTCGACGGTCTTCGGATCGTTCAGCGCAGCAAGGAACTCCGGCCCCATGTCCCGTTCGAGCTTGCGCTTTGCTCGCTCTTTTATGCTGATCGCTTCAAGGTGCTCACTCATCAGGCCCGCCTTCTTGAAATGTCGTTGTTCTTAATCATAGTTCGGTATAAACGATATACCGAAATGATTTACGATGCAATAAAAACGACTTGGCGAAATGAATTCTAGCTTGTTACGCGATTTGGATAAACAAAAAACGCAGCGCAAATACGACAAAGCACCCGGTCGGGTGCTTTGGTGGGTGCTCATGCGGGATTTGCTTCTGGCGTGCGGTTCCGGGGTTGAGCCACCCGGCAAGCTTTAGCCGCTAAAACGCAGTCTTCTGGTTCTCTTGGCTGCCTTCTGGTGTTACGCCTTCTTGAGCTTCTTTTGGGCGGCCTCTGCCCACTTCTTCACGATGAACGCCTGATGCTCAGGGAGGACGGCTGCCACACGCTCATATCCGGATGGCAGACTGCTAAGCACTTTCTCGCCCGCCAAGGTTTCGAGCGCGGTCTTATCCAGGTCAGTCGATTCCAACAGCAGCGGCAGAGGCGTTTGCAGCGCCTTTGCAACGTCCTCCATTACCTTCAAGGACGGGTTGCCTTTGCCCGTAGTGATGTCTGACAAGAAGGAGATGGACACGCCGGACTTGTCGGCCAGCTCATGCTTTGTCATGCGCAGCTCGTCAAGCGCGCGGAGTACATTCGTAAAAAAAATGTAGTTGTACAAGGCTTTTGGTCTCTTATCTGCACGCGCTTGATTTTAGCCGCTAAAATTTCTTTGACCACTCGCCGCGGTATAGCTATACTTATGACAGTGTAACGACGAGTGAAAAGTATTTGTCATAGATAATTTTGATTATCGGCAATTTTAACCGCGATGCCGGTACGCGGCATAGCGATTCCGCTGGCCGTGTGGATCGACTCGCGGCAAGCGATAATGCACCATGTACGCTGAATGGCGGCGGTATCAACACGATAGGGGGCGACGATGGCTAATGAGGTAATCACCGGCGTCGAGAAGCTACAACGCCACGCTTACCTGCACAGCAAGGGTATCAAGCCGAACGATAAGCAGTTTCAGCTTGATCTGCTCTTTCCGGAGACGATTGGTGAGCGCGAGGACTTGCGCCACATCCCCAACGACTACGCCCGTTCATCCATCTTTACGGCTAGGAACAAGCGCGAGCCGCGCAAGACCCTGATGCACGAAAAGCTGTTCCACTACAACGAGCACGTTTCCATCCTTTACACCGGGATCGAGCTCCGCGCCGAGGACGACGAAATCGTGTGGCTGCAAATTCTCAACTACGGGCAGCGGGTGCCGCTTGGTGAGCCGTTCGAGTTCTCCGTTAAGGACTTGGTGAGCGATGTCGGTTGGCACAAGAACGGCCGCTATTACGACAAGGCCCGCGAATGCATTTCCCGGCTCAAGGCGAACGAAGTGATGGCGCTGAATACCAAGGCTTACGGTAAGAGCGGCGCAATCTCACTGATCCAGAACTACAGTGCCGTGAACGACGCCGAGGGCAAACCGACGCAGTACCGAGTATGGATCGACCCCAACTTGATCGTGCTGTTTGCCGGCAACACCTTCACGAGCCATTCATGGGAGGTATACCGCGATTTGTCGCCCGTCGCGCGGCGCCTGGCTGACTACATCGAGAGCCACAAGCACCCCTATCCCTTGGCGCTCGAGAAGTTCCGAAAGATGTGCGGCTCGACCGACTCCAGTGCGACGAGCTGGCGGCAGACGGTCAGGAAAGCATGTGCCGAGGTCCAGGAAGCCAAGATTGCAGCTGCTGCGCACCTGTCCAAAGACGACCTCATCTGCTGCGCGTGTGAGTAAAGCCACCCTCAAACGAAGCACGGCACAAAGGGCGCGCAAGCGCCCTTTGGCGTTTACGAGGCGTAGGTCAAGCGTCACGACCTAGTCGGCGGTCAGGCCCGTTGCGCGAAATCGAGAGCTACTTGGGGTCGCTTCAGAAAACGGAAAATAAAGCACGCTAAGCAGGTTGCAAGGGTCGTAGCGGCCTGAACTTACCACCGCCGATCTTGGCGCTGCTGCGCCAGAGGTAATCGCCGGTCAGGTTGATGTGCTCCCAGCCGAGCGGCGACAGGTACTGCAACAGGCTGTCATTGACGACATGGCCATTGCCACGCAACCCGTGTGTCGCTCGCTCCAAGTAAACCGTATTCCACAGCACGATGGCAGCCGTCACCAGGTTGAGGCCGCTGGCTCGGTAACGCTGTTGCTCGAAACTGCGGTCGCGGATTTCCCCCAGGCGGTTGAAGAACACGGCGCGGGCCAGCGCGTTGCGCGCTTCGCCCTTGTTCAGCCCGGCATGCACGCGGCGGCGCAGCTCGACGCTTTGCAGCCAGTCCAAAATGAACAGTGTGCGCTCAATGCGGCCCAGCTCGCGCAATGCCACAGCCAGGCCGTTCTGGCGCGGGTAGCTGCCGAGCTTTCTGAGCATCAGCGAGGCCGTCACCGTGCCCTGCTTGATCGAGGTGGCTAGACGCAAAATTTCGTCCCAATGGGCGCGGACGTGCTTGATGTTGAGCGTGCCGCCGATCATCGGTTTCAGCCCGTCGTAGGCTGCATCACCCTTCGGGATATAGAGCTTGGTGTCGCCCAGGTCGCGGATGCGCGGCGCGAACCGGAAGCCCAAGAGGTGCATCAGTGCGAAGACGTGATCGGTGAAGCCTGCCGTATCGGTGTAGTGTTCCTCGATGCGCAGGTCGGATTCGTGATACAGCAGGCCGTCGAGCACGTAGGTTGAATCGCGCACGCCGACATTCACGACCTTGGTGTGGAACGGCGCGTACTGGTCGGAGATGTGGGTGTAGAACGTCCGTCCCGGACTGCTGCCGTATTTCGGATTGATATGGCCTGTGCTCTCGGCCTTGCTGCCTGTGCGGAAGTTCTGGCCGTCTGACGATGACGTGGTGCCATCGCCCCAATGCTCGGCGAAGGGATGGCGGAATTGCGCGTTGACCAGTTCGGCCAGCGCCGCCCCGTAGGTTTCATCGCGGATGTGCCAGGCTTGAAGCCAAGCCAGTTTGGCGTAGGTCGTGCCGGGGCAGGACTCGGCCATCTTGGTCAAGCCAAGGTTGATTGCGTCGGCCAGGATCGTGGTCATCAGCAGGTTCTTGTCCTTGGCCAGATCGCCCGATTTCAGGTGCGCGAAGTGCCGGGTGAAGCCCGTCCACTCGTCCACCTCTAACAGCAGTTCGGTGATCTTGACGTGCGGCAGGATCATCGCCATCTGGTCGATCAGGGCCTGCGCGGTATCGGGCACGGCCGCATCGAGCGGCGTGATCCTCAGGCCCGACTCGGTGATGATCGCGTCCGGCAATTCATTCGCCAGCGCCATGCGGTTGACGGTGGCGAGCTGTGTTTCCAGTAGCGTCAGTCGCTCATGCAGGTACTGGTCGCAGTCGGTGGCCACGGCTAGCGGCAATTCGCTGGCCAGCTTGAGGCTGGCGAATTTCGCAGGCGGCACCAAGTAGTCCTCGAAATCCTTGAACTGGCGGGAGCCTTGCACCCAGATGTCGCCCGAGCGCAGCGCGTTCTTCATCTCCGACAGCGCGCACAGTTCGTAGTAACGCCGGTCGATGCCGGTGTCGGTCATCACCAGTTTCTGCCAGCGCGGCTTGATGAATTCGGTCGGCGCGTCCGCAGGCACCTTACGGGCTTTGTCGCTGTTCATGCCGCGCAGCACCTCGATGGCATCGAGCACGTTCTTGGCGGCGGGCGCAGCCCGCAGCTTGAGCACTTCAAGGAATTCCGGCGCGTAGCGTCGCAGCGTGGCGTAGCTCTCGCCGATGCGGTGAAGGAAATCGAAGTCCTCGGGTTGCGCGAGCTTCTGGGCTTCGGTGACGCTCTCGGCGAAAGCATCCCAGCACATGACGGCCTCGATGGCGGCGAACGGATCGCGGCCCGACTGCTTGGCCTCGATCAGCGCCTGACCAATGCGACCGAACAATCGCACCTTTGCGTTGATCGCCTTGCCGGACGCCTGGAACTGCTGCTGATGCTTGTTCTTGGCGGCGTTGAACAGCTTGCCCAAGATACGGTCGTGCAGGTCAATGATTTCGTCGGTGACGGTCGCCATGCCCTCGATGGCGAGAGCTACCAAGGTCGCGTAGCGGCGCTGCGGCTCGAACTTAGCCAAGTCGGCGGGCGTCATCTGACCGCCCTCACGGGCGATCTTGAGTAGCCGGTTCTGGT
>LNFM01003171.1_pt1 | contig 20863 bp, 21 predicted proteins | sample 596031 | NCBI WGS metagenome assembly LNFM01 (sample SAMN04254537, study PRJNA301005) | activated carbon metagenome | isolation source: dual media filters at the Ann Arbor, Michigan drinking water treatment plant | place: USA: Ann Arbor
AGCACGTGGGCATCCCCACGCTGGCCGCGGTGCGCCAGGCCGTGCACGCGCTGGAAGACCTGAACATGAAGGACCAGGTGCAGCTCATCGTCTCGGGCGGCATCCGCACCGGCGCCGACGTCGCCAAGGCCATCGCGATGGGGGCCGACGCGGTGTCGATCGGCCAGGGCACGCTGATGGCACTGGGCTGCAACCGCGACGCCTGGTTCGACAACGGCCAGCCCGTCAGTGCGGTGGCCGACTACGCCGCCATCGGCACCAAGCCCGGCCAGTGCCACCACTGCCACACCGGCCGCTGCCCCGTGGGCATCACCACCCAGGACGCCGTGCTGGAACAGCGCCTGCAGCCGGCCTGGGGCGCGCGTCATCTGAAGAACTACCTGAAGACGCTGACCATGGAGCTGGCCACCATCGCACGCGCCTGCGGCAAGCAGGACGTGCACCACCTGGAGCGCGAGGACCTCGTGGCGCTGACCGTGGAAGCCGCCGCCATGGCGCACGTGCCGCTGGCCGGCACCGACTGGATTCCGGGCACGCGCTACTGATGCCCCCGACCTCGAACGCCCTCGGGCAGGCGATCAGCGGCGACGCGCTGGGCGCCTTCTGCAGCGACCGGCCCTTGTTCCTGCGCGGTGCCGACACCGGCCCGCTGGCCGGGCTGCGCTGCGGTGTGAAGGACCTGTACCACGTCGCCGGCCAGCGCACCGGCTTCGGTCACCCGGCCTGGTTGGCGTCGCACGAGCCGGCCGAGGCCACGGCCCTGGCCGTGCAGCGCCTGCTGGAGGCCGGCGCCACGGTGGCCGGCCGCACGCAGTGCGACGAGCTCTGCTACAGCCTCAACGGCGTCAACAAGCACTACGGCACCCCCGTCAACACCAACGCGCCGGGCTGCATTCCAGGCGGCTCGTCCAGCGGCTCCGCGGCAGCGGTGGCCGGTGGCCTGGTCGACTTCGCGCTGGGCAGCGACACGGGGGGATCGGTGCGCGTGCCGGCGTCGTACTGCGGCATCCTGGGCATGCGACCGACCTTCGACGCCGTGCCATTGGACGGCGCGGTGCCGTTCGCGCCCAGCTACGACACCGCCGGCTGGTTCGCGGCCTCGCCCCGCATGCTGCAGCTGGTCGGTTGCGTGCTACTGGGCGATGCCTCTTCGGCACCGGTGGCAGGTCGCCTGCTCATCGCCACCGATGCTTTCCAGCGCGCCGACGCCGCGGCGTCGGCCGCACTGATGAACGTGGTCGACCGCATGGCGGGTGCTTTCGCGGGCAGGGAGCCCGTGGTGGTGGCCGCAGACGGCATCGAAGCCTGGATGAACAGCTTCCGCATCCTGCAGGGCGCACAGATCTGGGCCACGCACCGCGACTGGCTGGCCAGCCTCGGGCCCGATTTTGGTGACGGCATCCGCCAGCGCTTCGAATGGGTCTCGACCATCACGGCCGAACAGGTCGCGGTGGCGAACGCACACCGTGGCCGCATCCGTGCCTCGCTCGACGCGCTGCTGGCCGGCAACGCCGTGATGGCCCTGCCCACCACGCCGGGCGGCGCGCCATGGCTGGACACGCCGGTGCCCGCGCTCGAAGCCTGGCGCAACCGCGCGCTGGGCCTGCTGTGCATCGCAGGCCACGCCGGGCTGCCGCAGCTGAACCTGCCGGTGGCGGTGGTCGACGGCAAGCCGGTGGGGCTGTCGCTCATCGCGGCGCGTGGCAACGATGCGCTGCTGATGGAGCTGGCTTGCATCTTGCAAACGCACCTGCGCACGGGTCCCCGGACCTGAGCCACACGACCCCACGACCCCACGACCCCACAACGCTGTCACGTGGCTCGGCGGCCCCCTGCCGAGCCCCCGTTCGCCCCATTCCACCCACCCGGAGAACTCGATGCCCAGCATTCCCCAGCACGCCCTGATCGGCGTGGCCGCCGCCTGCTTCGCCATGGCCCAGGCGCACGCCCAGGGCGCGGCCAGCTGCCCCAGCCCCATCCCCATCGCGCTGACCACGCCGCTGTCCTCGGGCATCGCCCTGCTGGGCATCCAGGCCAAGCTGGGCGTGGAGCACGCCATCGACGAGATCAACGCCGCGGGCGGCTCGGGCGGCAAGCTCTACAAGCTGGCGGTGGAAGACGCCACGGCCTCGGCACCCAACGCGCTGAACGCGATGAACCGGCTGATGGAAGGCAAGCCCGTCGTGCTGTTCAGCTCGATGATCAGCCCGCACATCTTCACGCAGAACGACGCCATCAAGAAGGGCGAGACCCCCGTGCTGGTGGCCGGCACCAACGCGCAGCTGATGAAGCAGGGCAACCCCTGGCTGGTGCGGCTGCACGTGCACGACGGCCAGCTCGCCGACGCCGTGCCGCGCTACGTGGTGCAGACGCTGAAGAAGACCAAGCCTGCCATCCTGGCCGTGGCCGACGACTACGGGCTCGGCGCGTCCAAGGGCCTGCAGGCCGCTTTCGACAAGCTGGGCACCAAGCCCGTCGCGGTGGAAAGCTACGGCCTCAACGACAAGGACATGACGGCCCAGCTCACCAAGATCAAGGCCGCCGGCGCCGACATCATCCTGCTATGGGGCCGCCCGGGCGACGTGGCCATCGTGATGAAGCAGCGCAAGTCGCTGGGCATCGACCTGCCCGTCATCGGCAACCCGAGCACCGTGGCCGCCACCACGGTCGCCAACCTCACGCCGGAAGAAGCCGATGGCGCCTACGGCGTAGGCGGCATGCTGCCGCAGGTGAGCACCGACGCCAAGGTGTTGGGCTTTGCCAAGCAGGTGCTCGACAAGACCAAGGTGCCGCCGGACAACTTCGCCGTCGGCTACCGCGACGCCATGTACATGGTGAAGTCGGTGATCGACAAGGTGGGCTGCGACCGCGCGAAGATCCGCGACGGGCTGCGTGCCATCAAGGACTTTCCCGGCCTGATGATCAGCTACACCGCCGACGCCGACGGCGAGCTGGCCCACACCATGGGCATCTACCGCAACAAGGGCAAGGTGGCCGAGCAGATCGGCGTCATCAAGGCCGCGGGCTTCTGATCGACAGCGCCGGACGCCCCCATGCTGCAACTCTTGCTCAACGGCCTGGCGATGGGGGCCATCTACGCCCTCATCGCACTGGGCCTGCTGCAGATCTTCAACGCCGTGCGCATCGTCAACTTCGCGCAGGGCCAGTTGCTGATGGTGGGCGCCTTCCTGGGCCTGGCCGGATCGACCCAGTTCAACCTGCCGATCTGGCTCGTCTACCTGGGCACCTTCGCGGCCATGGCGGTGCTGGGCCTGGTGTTCATGCTGGTGGCCTACTTTCCGCTGCGCGGCAAGCCCTTCTACCTGGTGATCCTGACCACCATCGCTGTCGGCATCGTGCTCGAGAACCTGGTGCTCATCATCTTCGGGCCGCTGCCGCAATCGGTGCCGTCGCCCTTCGGCTCGGCGCAGTGGAAGCTGGGTGACCTGGCGATCAGCAAGCACGTGGTCTTCATCTTCGCCACCACCGCCGTGCTGCTGGCGGCGCAGTGGTGGTTCCTGATGCGCACGCGCTTCGGCCGCATGATGCAGGCCACCTCGCAGGACATGGAGATGGCGCGCCTGGTGGGCGTGCGCGTGCACCACACGGTGGCGGTGGCCTTCATGCTGGGGGCCGTGCTGGCCGGTGCCGGCGGCCTGCTGGTGGCGCCGCTGTTCCTGGCCGAGCCGGCGATGGGCGGGCCGCTGGGGCTGAAGGCCTTCGTGGTCAGCGTCATCGGCGGCTTCGGCAACCTCTACGGCGCCGTCATCGCCGGCCTGCTGCTGGGCGTCATCGAAGCGCTGGCCGCAGGCTATGTCTCGTCGAACTTCCGCGACGCCTTCGCCTTCCTGCTGATGGTGGCCTTCCTGTTCGTGCGGCCGCAGGGGCTGTTCGGCGAGAAGCAGAGCGAGCGCGTATGAGCGCGCCGGGCCGTTCCCAAGCGCTCATCCCGGAGTGCGAAGCACGGAGGGTAGTCCGGTGAGCGCGCCGGGCCGTTCCCAAGCGCTCATCCCGGAGTGCGAAGCACGGAGGGTAGTCCGGTGAGCATCGCGATCCCGTCGCCGCGGAAGGTCTCCGCGAAGCAGGGCTGGCTGCTGGCCGCCCTGGGCCTGGCCGCACTGATGGTGCTGCCCCACCTGCTGCCCGGCAAGTACCTGCTGCAGCTGGTGAACCTGGGCCTCATCAGCCTGATCGTGGTGCTGGGGCTGAACTACATCACCGGTTACTGCGGGCAGATCAACTTCGGCCAGGCGGCGTTCTGGGGCATCGGCGCCTACGTCACCGCGCTGGCCACCATGAACGGGCTGAACTTCTGGCTGGCGCTGCCGCTGGCCGCACTCGCCACCGGGCTGTGCAGCCTGGTGCTGGGCGTGCCCACGCTGAAGCTGCGCGCCTACTACCTGGCCATGGCCACCATCGCCTTCGGCGAGATCGTGCAGCTGGTGCTGGTGCACTGGGAGCCGGTCACCGGCGGCACCTCGGGCCTGCGCGGCGTGCCGGGCGTGCCGCTCTTCGGCCATGTGCTCACCGGCAACGTGCAGCACTACTACTTCCTGCTGGCCTGGTGCGCGCTGGCGCTGGCTCTGGCCCTGCGGTTGCGCGCGTCGAAGGTGGGCCGCGCGATGGTGGCGCTGCGCGACTCCGAGATCGCCGCCGAGGCTGCGGGCGTCGACACCGTGCGGGTGAAGATGCTGGCCTTCGCGCTGTCGTCGATGTACGCCGGCGTGGCGGGCGGCCTGTACGCCAGCTACGTCAACTACGTCAGCCCCGATCTCTTTTCGAACGCACAGGCCGTGCTGTTCTTCACCATGCTGGTGGTGGGCGGCACCGGATCGGCCGTGGGCGCGGTGATCGGCACCGTGGTGCTCACCGCGCTGCCCGAGGCGCTGCGCTTCCTGAAGGAGTGGTACCTGGTGCTCTACGGCGTGGGCGTGATCCTGATGATCGTGTTCGTGCCCGAGGGCATCGCCAGCCTGGGGCAGCGCTGGCGCGGCAAGGGCAGGGCGGCGGACGAAGCGCCTTCCAACGTGCAGGTCGCTCCCGCAGCCGCCACCGTTGCCGCAACGCCGGCCGCCGTCGCCGACGACGTGCTGCTCGAGGTGAAGGACGTCACCCAGCGCTTCGGCGGCCTGGTGGCGCTCGATGGCGTCAGCCTCAGCGTGAAGCGCGGCACCGTGCACGCGGTGATCGGGCCCAACGGATCGGGCAAGACGACCTTCCTCAACGTGCTGTCGGGCGCCTACACGCCGCAGGCCGGTTCGGTGAAGATGGTGGGCGGTGCGGGCGGTGCGGGCGGTGCAGGCGGTGCAGGCGGCCAGGAGCTGCTCGGCCGCAGGCCCAACGCGATCGCGCAGGCCGGCATGTCGCGCACCTTCCAGAACATCCGCCTGTACAAGAGCCTGTCGGTGCTGGAGAACGTCATGGTCGGCGGCGCCTGCCGCGACCGTGGTGGCCTGTGGGGCATCCTGTTCGGCAGCGCGAAGCGCCGCCAGGAGGAGGCCACGCTGCGGACCGAGGCCCTGCAGGCGCTCGCCTTCGTGGGCCTGGCCGATATGGCCCATCGCCCTGCGGCCAGCCTGGCCTACGCGCAGCAGCGCCTGCTGGAGATCGCACGCGCGCTGGCCACGAAGCCGCAGCTGCTGCTGCTGGACGAGCCCGCCGCCGGCATGAACCCGCAGGAGGCGGCGATGCTGATGCAGACCATCCGCAGCCTGCGCGACCGCGGCATCACCGTCATCTTCGTGGAGCACAACGTGAAGCTGGTGATGGGCGTGTCCGACCGCGTCACGGTGTTCGACTTCGGCCGCAAGATCGCCGAAGGCAAGCCCTCGGAAGTGCAGCAGTCGCCCGAGGTCATCGCGGCCTACCTGGGCCGTGCCCGCGCCGAGGCCTCGCATGCTTGAGGTCGACGGCATCGAGGTGCGCTACGGCAACATCGTGGCGCTGAAGGACCTGTCGTTCCGCGTGAACGAGGGCGAGATCGTCACGCTGATCGGTGCCAACGGTGCGGGCAAGACCACCAGCCTGCGCAGCGTCTCCGGGCTGCTGCCGCTGGCGGCGGGGCAGATCCGCTTCGAAGGCCGCCGCATCGACACGACCAGCCCCGAGGACATCGTGCGCTTGGGCATCGCGCACTCACCCGAAGGCCGTCGTGTCTTCCCCGGCATGACGGTGGCCGAGAACCTGGAGCTCGGCGCCACGCCCTGGCGTCGGCGCGGCGACCCCATCGACGGCGACATCGAGCGTGTCTATGCGCTGTTCCCGCGGCTGAAGGAGCGCCACGGCCAGCTGGCCTGGTCGATGTCGGGCGGCGAGCAGCAGATGCTGGCCGTCGGCCGCGCCCTGATGGGCCGGCCGCGCCTGCTGCTGCTGGACGAGCCATCGCTGGGGCTGGCGCCCATCATCGTCGAGCAGCTCTTCGACAAGATCGCCAGCATCAACCAGCAGGGCGTCACCATCCTGCTGGTCGAGCAGAACGCCGCGATGGCCCTGGCCGTGGCCACGCGCGGCTACCTGCTGGAGAACGGCCGCATCGTGCTGGAAGACAGCACTGCGGCGATGCGCGACCACCCGCGTGTGCGCGAGGCCTATCTCGGCGCATGATGCCGCCACCCCTGCCACTTCGAACATTCCACCGACCATGAGCGACCCCCAGTTCTTCGACGCCGGCGACGTGGTGCTGCAGTCCGGCATCACGCACCGCGGCACGCGCCTGGCGTACACCACGTACGGCACGCTGAACGCCGACCGGTCCAACGCCGTGCTGTGGCTCACGCCCTTCGGCGCGCACCACACCGACATCGCCTTCATGGTGGCGCCCGGACGCGCGCTCGATCCCACCAAGTACTTCATCGTCACGCCCAACCTGTTCGGCAACGGCCTGTCCTCGTCGCCCAGCAATGCGACGTCGCCTTTCGACGGCAGCCGCTGGCCCGGCTTCACGGCCGCCGACAACGTGCGTGTGCAGCAGCGCTTCCTGCGCGAGGTCTTCGGCATCGAGCGCGTGGCGTTGGCAGCCGGCTGGTCGATGGGCGGCATCCAGGCCTTCCACTGGGCCGCGCTGTTCCCGGACCGCGTGGAGCGCCTGGCCGTGCTGTGCGGCGCGGCCAGGACCTCGCCGCACAACAAGGTGTTCATCGACGGCGTGCGCGCCACGCTCACGGCCGACGCGCACTTCCAGGACGGCCGCTTCACCGGCTTCCCCGAACGCGGCCTGCGCGCCATGGGCCGTGTCTACGCCGGCTGGGCGATGTCGCAGACCTTCTACCGTGAAGAGCGCTGGCGCGAGATGGGCTGCAGTTCCGTCGAGGACTACATCGTCGCGCACTGGGAGGGCAACTTCCTGCGGCGCGACCCGGCCAACCTGCTGGCCATGCTGTGGACCTGGACCATGGCCGACATCAGTGCCAACGACCTCTACGGGCGCGACATCGGCCGCGCGCTGGGCGCCGTGAAGGCCCGCTCGTACATCATGCCCAGCACCACCGACCTGTACTTCCAGGTGGAGGACAACCGGCTCGAAGTGGAACAGATGGGCAACGCGCGCCTGCTGCCCATCCCCTCGGTGTGGGGCCATCGCGCCGGCATGCCGGCGTTCAACCCGCAGGACGGCGTCTTCATCGATAACGCGCTGAAGTCGCTGCTGGCCGAGGCCGCGCCGCGCTGAACGCGGTCTGGCGGGGACGGAATGCCCCTGCAAGTCGGGCTGGTTTCACGGAAAAAACCCTGCTTGCGCGCTGCAGGGCAGGGCTCAGAATGGGCGTCGGAAGCGTCGGCACAGGCGCTCAACCCTTCACAGGAGACAGCCTTGATCCGTTTTGCCCGCAAGCTCGCCCTGGCCACACTGGCCCCGCTGGTCTTCACCGGACTGGCGGCCACCTCTGGCGCCTCTCTGGCCCAGGCGCAGGACTACCCGAACAAGCCCGTCAAGTGGATCGTGCCGTACCCGCCGGCCGGCACCACCGACGTGCTGGCACGCATCGTCGCGCAATGGCTCACCGAAAAGATGGGCCAGCCTTTCGTCGTCGAGAACAAGCCCGGTGCGGGCAACAACATCGGCACCGAGATGGTCGTCAAGGCGCCGCCCGACGGCTACACCATGCTGCTGGTGAACCCGGCCAATGGCATCAACGCCACGCTGTACAGGAACCTGAACTTCAACTTCATCCGCGACATCGCCCCGGTGGCCGGTCTCATCCGCACGCCCAACGTGATGGAGGTGACGCCTTCGCTGCCGGTGAAGACCGTCAAGGAGTTCATCGACTACTGCAAGGCCAACCCCGGCAAGATCAACATGGCCTCGTCGGGCAGCGGCACCTCGGTGCACCTGTCGGGCGAACTCTTCAAGTCGATGACCGGTTGCGACATGGTGCACGTGCCCTACAAGGGTGCCGGGCCGGCGCTGATCGACCTGATGGGTGGCCAGGTGCAGGTGCTGTTCGACAACCTGCCGTCGTCGATCGGGCACATTCGCGCCGGCAAGCTGCGCGCGCTGGCGGTCACGTCGGAAGGGCGCGAGCCCAGCCTGCCCGGCGTGCCCACGGTGGGTGAAACCGTGCCCGGCTACGAGGCGACGGCCTGGTTCGGCATCGGCATGCCCAAGGGCACGCCGCGCGAGATCATCGAGAAGGTCAATGCGGAGGTGAACCGTGCGCTGGCCGACCCCAAGATGCGCGAGCGCCTGGCCGAGCTGGGCGGCAAATCCATCGGCGGCACGCCGGAGGACTTCGGCAGGGTCATCGCCGCCGAGACCGCCAAGTGGGAGAAGGTCGTCATCTCGTCGGGCGCCAAGGTCGAGTGAAGCCGGGGCAGGGGGCCCCCAGGCTGCCCCCGCCCCCCCCGCGTGCAAATGTTCACGGTTCAGACCCGTCCGGACGGTGGCCTGGCGGCGGCTCGGGCTCCCGTGTTGACGTCGCTGCCGTTCGCATCGACATTGAGCGACGGGCATCCTCCCTGATTTCCGTTCCGACCCGATGTCTCCTCGTCAGGATCCCGTTGACGCCCAGCTGGCGGCGTACAACGCGCAGGACCTCGCGGCTTTCTGTGACTGCTTCCACGACGACGTCATCGTCGAGGATGGCTACGGCAACTGTCTCAGCCAGGGGCTGCGCCCCTTCCGCGCCAACTACGAAGCCCTGTTCTCGCGCTATCCGCACAACCACGCGCGGCTGCTGGGGCGCATGCGCGTCGGCCCCTGGGTCATCGACGAGGAGGAGGTCAGCGGCCGTGGCGGCGAGCCGCTCCACGTGGTGGTGCAGTACCGGCTGCACGAGGGCCGCATCGCTTCGGTCCGCTTCCTCGACGAGCACGACTGAGCCCGCCGCACCCGGGGGCCGCCGGTGGTGGCAAGATGGGCGACCGCCACCCTGAAGGACCGCATGTCGACCACGGAACTCATCGCCCCCCTGCACGCGGACATGACCGCCTGGCGGCGAGACATCCACGCCCACCCCGAACTCGGGTTCGAGGAGTCCCGCACCGCCGACCTGGTGGCGCGCCAGCTGGAGGCCTGGGGGCTGGAAGTGCACCGGGGCGTGGGCCGCACCGGCGTGGTGGGCACGCTGCGCGCGGGCAGCGGCCGCCGGTCGCTCGGGCTGCGGGCCGACATGGACGCGCTGCCCATCGCCGAGGCCAACACCTTCGCCCACCGCTCGCAACATGCCGGCGTGATGCACGCCTGCGGCCATGACGGTCACACCGCCATGCTGCTGGGCGCCGCGCGCTACCTGTCGCAGACGAAGCGCTTCAGCGGGGTGGTTCACTTCATCTTCCAGCCCGCGGAAGAGGGCCTGGGCGGGGCCAAGGCCATGGTCGACGACGGCCTGTTCGAGCGCTTTCCCTGCGAGGCCATCTTCGGCATGCACAACCGGCCCAGCCTGGAGGTGGGGCGCTTTGCCGTGCGCGCGGGGCCGATGATGGCCGGCGGCGCCTTCTTCGACATCCGCATCACCGGCAAGGGCGCCCACGGCGCGCGGCCCGAGACCAGTGTCGACGCCGCACTGGCCGCCGCGCAGGTGGCGGTGTCGCTGCAGAGCATCGTCTCCCGCAACGTGCCGCCGGTCGAGACAGCCGTGCTGTCGGTCACGCGCATCCACGCCGGCGACGCCTACAACGTGATCCCGCAGACCGCCACCCTCGGCGGCACCGTGCGTGCCTTCTCGCGCGACGTCATGAAGCTGGTGGAAGCCTCGATGCGCCGGGTGGCCAGCGGCACCGCGGCGGCCTTCGGCGCCACCGCCGAGGTCGACTTCCGCGAGCTCTTCATCCCGACCGTGAACGACCCCGGCGAAGCCGAGTTCGCCGCTCGCATCTGCACCGAACTGGTGGGCGCCGCCAACGTCAATCGACAGCCGCCGCTGATCATGGCGTCGGAAGACTTCTCGTACATGCTCGAACGGGTGCCGGGTTGCTACATCAACATCGGCAACGGCAGCGCCAACGGCGAAGGCGGTTGCGAGGTGCACAACCCCGCGTACGACTTCAACGATGCAGCGCTGCCGCTCGGTGCCGCTTTCTTCGCGCGGCTGGTGGAGACTCGGCTGGCGGCCTGAACCGGGCGCTACCCGGTGGCCCGGATCGACCCACGACCTCCCCTGGGCATGCCGATTGCCCAGAGTGGGCTGGGTGATTGCCCGCCACAGTGAGGTTCGACCATGGGTCAGGCTCAACTACCAGTACGGCGCGACAGCAGTTTGCTGAACGTGCACATCCCTGCGGGGCACGTCGGTCCACTCACCTTGCCGGGCAGCGACCGGGAGGTGTGGTGGACGGGCCGCGTGGCCATCGGGCTGCGCTTCGAACGCCAGCACACACAAGGTGCGCTGGGGCAGTCGGCCGCCTGGGTGCAGACGCTGCTCCTGGGGCCCTCGAGGCAGTAGGACGCCGCAGGTCGGGCCGCACTGGCCCCTGGAAAGGTCGCCAGGCTCGCCCGGACATTGGTGCGCTTCGCCGGGGCGATGGGTTAAGGTAGGGCGGCCCGCGACCGGGACTGCCGTACGCAACACCCGCCCATGTCCTATCTCGACGATCCCCGCGTCCTCTTCGCCGCCGAGCGCACGCTGCTCGCATGGCAGCGCACGGCAATCGCCCTGATGGGTTTCGGTTTCGTGGTCGAGCGCTTCGGTCTCTTCCTGCGCATGGTCAGCAACCAGCCGCTGTCGCCGTCGCAACGCGGCTTCTCCCTTTGGCTGGGCGTGAGCCTGCTGTTGATGGGCGCGGCGGTGGCCGGGGTGTCGGCGCTTCAGTTCCGCAACGTCGTGCGCGGCCTGGGCGAGAAAGAGATTCCGCGTGGCTACTGGACGCAGATGGGCGTGTGGCTGAACTACCTGCTCGCGGTCATCGCACTGGTGCTGGCGGTCCACTTCGTGACCAGCACGCCCTGAGGCGGCGGCCTCCGGTTGAACCTCCATGCGTGAACTCCCCTTGTCAGGCCATCCTGCTTCGCCGGCGCTCGACTTCCGACCCGCCGCCGCACACGATGCGGCGGCCTGCGTGACGCTGCGCGGCCAGACGCGCGAGAACGCCGTCTCGCCCGAGCGCCTGGCGAGCTACGGCATCACCGTGGACAGCTGGGCGGCCGACATCCACAGCGGCCGCTTGCCGGGGCACGTGTGCGTCGCCTCGGGCGTGATGCAGGGCTACGCCTTCGGTGACCGAGCGACCGGCGAGGTCGTCGTGCTGGCGCTGCTGCCGGCGGTGGAGGGACGCGGCGTGGGGCGCGAGTTGCTGGGCCGTGTGGTGAAGGACCTGGCCGACGCAGGACATCGGCGGCTGTTCCTGGGCTGCTCCCCCGACCCTGCAGTCCGGTCGCACGGCTTCTACCGCCGCCTGGGCTGGCAGCCGACCGGGCAGGTCGACGCGCACGGCGACGAGGTCCTGGAGTTGACACTGTCCCCCTCCTGACGGAAAGCGCCCGCGTGTACCAGGTCCTGGCCGATGCCGTCCTGCTGCTGCACTTCGCCGTGGTGGTGTTCGTGGTGGGCGGGCTGCTGGCCACTGTCGTGGTCAACCTGCACGGCGGTGCCTGGGTCAGGTCGGGAGTCGGCTCGTGGGTCAATCGGCCCGGCTTCCGTTGGGCCCATCTTGCAGCCATCGGCGTCGTCGTGCTGCAGTCTTGGCTGGGGGCCACCTGCCCGTTGACGACGCTGGAGAACGCCTTGCGCAGGCGTGCCGGCCACGCGGTGTACGAAGCCAGCTTCATCGAGCACTGGGTCTCGCGGCTGCTCTTCTACGAGGCCCCGGCGTGGCTCTTCGTCGGGGTCTACACCCTGTTCGGACTTGCGGTGCTGGCGGCATGGTGGCGCTGGCCGCCAGGCCGTGCCCTGAGCTGAGACCGCGTGCAGAATTGCGAAGAGGCTGAACTCGGCAGCACACTACGGAGAACCGCATGAAGAAGAACGTGGGCATGGTCGGCATCGGCATGATGGGCCACGGCATTGCCAGCAACGTCGTCAAGCACGGTCACGCCCTGGCCGTGCTCGACCATCCCGGGAACCAGCCGCTCGATGCCCTTCGCGCGGCCGGCGTGGCGGTGCTGGACAGTGCCGCGGCCGTGGCAGCGCGGTCCGACGTCGTGATGCTGGTCCTGACCGGTTCGCCGCAGGTCGAGGCCGTGCTGACCGGGCCCGGCGGCGTGCTCGAAGGCCTGCGGCCGGGCTGCGTCGTCATCGACTGTTCGACAGCAATCCCCTCTTCCACGCTGCGCATGGCGCAAGCCGTGCAGGCGGCGGGTGGCCGGTTCCTCGACTCGCCGATGACGCGCACGCCGAAGGAGGCCGCCGAAGGGCGACTGAACCTGCTGGTGGGCGGCGACGCCCTGCTGCTCGAGGAGTGCCTGCCCTTGCTGCGATGCTTCGCCGAGAACATCAGCCATGCCGGACCGGTGGGCGCCGGGCACAGCATGAAGCTGCTGCACAACTACGTGTCGCTGGGCAGCATCGCGCTGATCTCCGAGGCCGCAGCCTGCGCTGCGCGCAACGGGGTGGCCTCCGACGTCTTCGTCGACGTGCTGGCCAAGGGCGGCGGTGGCGGCACGGCGCTCGAGCGGCTCAAGCCGTTCCTGCTGGCGGGCGATACCTCGGGCCTGCGCTTCTCGATCGCCAATGCCGCCAAGGACCTGGGCTACTACAACGCGATGGCGGCCGATGCAGGAGCGGCGCGGCAGATGGCTGCTGCGGCCCTCTCGACGATGGAGGCCGCGCTGGGCGCCTGCGAACCGGGCACGCTGCTGCCGGAACTGTCGGCCATCCTGGGGCGGTCGGCGCACTGAGCCGAGCCGGGTTGCAGTCGCCTGCTCGATGAGGTCAGTCGACCTTCACGCCGGCGTCCTTCACCAGGCGGGCCCAGAAGCGGTTGTCGTCGGCGAGGAAGGCGGCGAAGTCGTCGGGTGACCTGGACATCGCCACCTCGGTGCCTTCGCGGGCGAGCGCCGCCTTCACCTCGGGCGGCTGCATCACCTGCTGCGTCGCGTCGAACAGCCTCTTCAGCACCTCGGGCGGCGTGCCGACCGGCACGAAGAAGCCATACCAGAACGACAGGGTGTAGCCGGGCAGCCCGGCCTCGGCGGCGGCAGGCACGTCGGGCACCAGCGGCGTGCGCGTGGGGCTGGTCACGGCCAGCGCCTTCAGGCGTCCGGCGGTCACCATGGGCAGCACCGAAGGCGGCGTGCCGAACGTGATCTGGGCATCACCGGCCACGACCGCCTGGATGGCGGGTGCGCCGCCCTTGTAGGGGATGTGCACCATCTCCACGCCGGCCACCTTGCTGAAGTGGGCCGCGCCCAGGTGCGGCGCCGATCCGTTGCCGGAGCTGGTGTAGTTCAGGAAGCCCGGTCTGGCCTTGGCGACGGTGATCAGTTCCTGGAAGCTGTTGATGCCGGCTTTCGGGTTGACGGCCACCACCAGCGGCGAACTGGTGACGCGCGTCACCGGGACCAGGTCTTTTGCGCTGTAGCCCAGCTTGGGATTGAGCGCGGGGTTGACCGAGATGCTGCTGGGGCTGGCGATGAGCAGGGTGTAGCCGTCGGGCGCGGCCTTGGCCACGTGGTCGGCCGCCAGACTGCTGCCGGCGCCGGCGCGGTTGTCCACCGTCACCGTCTGGCCCAGCAGGCGGCCCAGCGGGTCGGCGATGGTGCGGGCCACGTAGTCGGCCGCACCGCCGGGAGCGAAGCCGATCACCACGCGGACGGGCTTGTTCGGCCAGGCCTGCGCGGTAGCGCGGCCGCACGCGGCGCCCAGGGCGATGGCCGCGAGCATCCCCAGTACAACGCGGCGGGCAGGCAGACAGGGGGAAGGGCGGGTCATGTCGTCTCCATGGCAGCGCTCTGCGGCGCCGGTTCTTGCAGTGACGGGAAAGGCTCAGCCGGCGATCTTCAGCACGATCTTGCCCAGGTGGTGGTTGCTCTCCATGCGGGCCTGGGCGGCCGGCAGATCGTCGAAGGCGAACACACGGTCGACGCGCGGACGGATTCTTCCGTCTGCAATGGCCGGCATCAGGTCGGCCACGAAGGCCGGCAGGCCGGCGGCTCGCTGCTCGGCATTGCGCATCTTGTTGGACACGCCGAACAGCGTGAGCCGCTTCGCATGCAGGGCCTGGATGTCGAGGTCGGCACTCAGCGTGCGGTCGACATAGCCCACGGTGGCCAGCCGCGCCTCGAAGGCCATGGTCTTCACGCATTCGGCGAACACGCTGCCACCCACGGTGTTGACCACGAGGTCGGTGCCGTGGCCGCCGGTGGCTTCCATCACCGCGGCGGCGAAGTCGGGCTGGCGGGTCTGCAGACCCACGTCCAGGCCCTCGGCCTTCAGTGCAGACAGCTTCTCGGCGGAACCCGACGTGCCGATGACCATCGCGCCCAGCGCCTTGCCGGCCTGCAGCGCGGCCACGCCCACGCCCGAGGACACGCCGGTGATCAACAGCCACTCCCCGGCCTTCAGCCGCCCTTGCGTGACCAGCATGTCGTGCACCACCAGAAAGGTCAGCGGCACCGAGGCGGCGTCCGTCATCGACAGGCCTGCGGGCACGGGCAGGGCCTCGCGAGCGTCCATGACGGCGAACTCCGCGAACGCACCGGCACAGCGGCCCATCACGCGCTGGCCCACGCTGAGACCGGTCACCCCTTGGCCCAGGGCGGCGATTTCGCCGGCCCCTTCGATCCCGGCGGGCTTGGAAGCGCCGCCCTTGACGAGGCCGCCGGGGATGAATTCACCGCGGTTCAGGCCTGCGGCATGCATCTTCAGCAGCACCTGGCCAGCGCCGGGCTGCGGAACCGGGGCGTCACCCAGGCTCAGCAGCACCCGGGAACCATCGACGCGCAGTGAATAGGACTTCATGGGAACCGTGGACAGTGAGGTGGAAGAAGGGTCAGGACCGGGGCGATGGCGTCGCGCTTGCGTTCAGCGGCCCTTGAACTGCGGCTTGCGCTTTTCCATGAAGGCGCGTCGGCCCTCGGCATAGTCCTCGCTCTCGAAGCAGCCCAGGATGAGCTCGCGGCAGCGCTCGGCGTCGAGTTCGGGCGATGGCTTCAGGATCTCGCCGATGATGGCCTTGGCGGCGTGGAGGGTCAGCGGCGCGTTCTCGCCGATGCTGGTGGTGTACTCGGCGAGCAACGCGGGCAGGACGTCGACGCTGCAGGTGCGCGAGACCAGGCCCAGCCGCAGCGCTTCGACGGCGTCGATGCGGCGCGCGGTGTAGAAGAGGTCCTTGGTGGCGCCGACGCCGATCAGGTCGACGAGGTTCTTGAGAGCCGAGTAGCGGTAGCCCAGCCCGAGGCGTGCCGCCGGCACACCGAACACCGCGTCGCCTGCCGCAATGCGGATGTCGCAGGCGATGGCCACGTTCACGCCACCGCCGATGCACCAGCCCCGGATGCAGGCCAGGGTGGGCTTGGCGAACCGGTGGATGGACATCAGCGCGTCTTCTGCCAGCGCTTCGTAGTGCCTCACCGCTTCCTTCGCGGCACGCTGGTCTTCGAACTGCGAGATGTCGGCGCCCGACACGAAGGCCTTTTCGCCGGCGCCCGAGAACACCACGATGCGCACGCGCTCGTCGTCCGCGGCCTGCGACAGCAGCGGCGGCACGGCGCCCCACATGTCCACGCTCAAGGCGTTGTGCCGTGCCGGGTTGTTGAAGACGATGTGCAGCGCCGAGCCCTCCAGGCGCACCAGCACCCGCTCGCTGGTCGGGACGTACTCAGTCGCCATCAGAAGACCCCCCGCGCCTTCATCTGGGCGATGTCACCGGGCGCCAGCCCCAGTTCACCCAGCACTTCCTCGGTGTGCTCCCCGCGGCGAGGCGCGGCGCGCACCAGTCGGCTGGGCGTGCGTTCCAGCGTCATCGGCTGGCCGACATGGCGCTGCTCGCCGAGGCGGGTGCTGGTCACGTCCTGCACCATGCCCAGGTGCCGGACCTGGGGTTCCTGAAACACCTCGCTCAGGTCGTTGATGTGGCCGCAGGCCACGCCGTCCTTGTTGAAACGTTCGATCCAGTGATCGCGGTCCTGCAGCGCCAGCCGCTCGTTGATGGAAGCGTTCAGCGCCTCGCGGTTCACGCTCCGGCTGGGCTTGTCGTGAAAGCGAGGGTCGGTGATCCACTCTGGCGCCCCCAGCGTGTTGCAGAAGCGCTCCCAGATCTTGCTGCCGAACACGGCGATGTTCATGTAGCCGTCGCGCGCCTTGTAGACGCCTGTGGGAATGCTGGTCGGGTGGAAGTTACCCGCCTGTCCCGCCACCTCGCCGTCGATCAGCCAGCGCGCGGTCTGGAAGTCCATCATGTAGACCATGGCCTGCAGCAGCGAGGTGTGCAGCCATTGCCCCTTGCCTGACTGTTCACGTTCGAGCAGGGCCACCAGGATGCCCTGTGCCGCGAAGATGCCGGCGCAGAGGTCCGCGATGGGGATGCCCACGCGCACAGGACCCTGGCCAGGAAGGCCCGTCACCGACATCAACCCGCCCATGCCCTGTGCGATCTGGTCGAACCCGGGGCGCTCGGCCAGCGGGCCGGTCTGGCCGAAGCCCGAGATGCTGGCGTAGACGAGGCGCGGATGGTCGCGTGACAGGGTTTCGTAGTCGATGCCCAGTCGGAACTTCACATCGGGACGGAAGTTCTCCACCACGACGTCGGCCGTGGCGATGAGCTTTTTCAGTGCCGTGATGCCGTCGGGTTCCTTCAGGTTCAGCGTCACGCTGCGCTTGTTGCGGTGCGTGAACTGGTAGTCGCTGCCGTCCTGGCCGCCCAGCGTGTCGTCGCCTCGCATGTGCTCGGGCATCTGCACCTGGATCACGTCGGCCCCCCAATCGGCGAGTTGGCGGCAGGCCGTGGGGCCCGCGCGCACCTGCGTGAGATCGATGACGCGAAAGCGCGCCAGTGCGGGAGAAGCAGGCAAGTGGGGCATCGGAATCCATGGGCAGGGCCGACAGGGCCGTGCAGGTTGATTTCGAGTGTGGTCGGCAGCCCGTTGAAGTGTCAACACTTCAGATCTCATCGTAAACACTTAAGAGCGATCGACACCGGACCTGCACTACGATGCAGGGACCATGGCCAACAACCGCGCTACCGAACCTAAGTCCAGCAGCGGCCCCCGAGTTGAGGTGCCTGCAGGACAGGTCTCGCGCACGCAGCAGGGCCTGGCCCACGCGGTCTGCGAACGTTTGCAGGAGCTTATCTACAGCGGCGAGGTGGCGCCCGGCGAGCGCCTGAACGAGGCCGCGCTGGCCTTGCGCATGGGCACGAGCCGGGGCCCCGTTCGCGAGGCCATCCGCATGCTCACCGGCATCGGGCTCGTGTCGGCTCAGCCGAACCGCGGTGTCTTCGTGCGGCAGATCTCGGTTCGCGAGATGGCTGAGATCTATGAGCTTCGCGCGCTGCTCTTCGGCTTTGCCGCGCAGCATGCGGCCGAGCACTTGAGCGATGTGGACCGTGACGAATTCGAAGACCTGCTGGACGGCATGGATGAGGCCTGTGATGCCGCAGACAGCCCGCGCTACTACACGCTGAACCTGCGCTTCCACCAGCTGCTCATGGCCCAGTGCCAGAACCAGCGCGCACAGCAGGCCTACCAGGATCACGTCAAGGAACTGCACCTGTTCCGTCGGCGCTACTTCGATGCCACTGGCAACATGCGGCGATCCAATCTCGAGCACCGCCGGATCTTCGAAGCCATCGCCAGCGGAGCCAAGGACCGCGCCAACAAGCTGGCCCAGGCCCATGTTCTGCAGGGCAGGCAACGCTTGTTGCGCACCCTGGACGTGCCTGCTCACCCCTAGTGAAGGAGACATCATGAAGAGACGGACGCTGCTGCAGGCCACACCTGCACTCATCGGACTGCCGGTCCTGACGGAGCCGGCACGCGGCCAGGCGGCCTACCCGAGCAAGTCGATCCGCTACATCGTGCCCGTTGCGGCGGGGGGCGGCAGTGACATGGTGGGTCGCACCGTGACCGAGCGCTGGGGCCAGATCCTCAGGCAGAGCTTCGTTGTCGACAACCAGAGTGGCGGCGGCGGCACCATTGCCTGCCAGGCCACGGCGCGAGCAGCGCCAGACGGCTACACCTTGATGCAGGGCTATGTCGCAACGCACGGCACCAGCCCCGCCACCCGCAAGGTGCCTTACGACGCCATCCGCGACTTCACGCCGGTCGGGATGATCGGCGGCACGCCCAACGTGCTGGTGGTCAACGCGTCCTTGCCGGTGACTGACCTGAAGTCGTTCGTCGACTACCTGCGCAAGAACCCTGGCAAGCTCAGCTACGGATCGGCGGGACCAGGCTCGTTGACGCACCTGACGATGGAGCTGTTCAAGCAGCAGGTCAGCTCCTTCATGGTGCACATCCCCTACCGCGGCATCGCGCCGGCCTTCACCGATCTGATGGGGAACCAGACACAGGCGATGTTTCCTGGCCTCGCGGCGGCCGTGCCTCACATCCGTTCGGGCCGGGTGCGCCCGCTGGCCGTCACCGGCTTGGCCAGGCACCCGCAGTTCAAGGACGTACCAACGCTGGACGAGTCAGGCTTCAAGGGCTTCGATGCTCAGCAGTGGTACGGCGTCGTCGGGCCGGCGGGTCTGCCGCCCGCCATCGTGAAGACCTTGAATGACACTCTGGCCGCCACCCTGGCGCTGCCCGAGCTCCGCGACAAGCTGGCCATCGAGGCGCTGGAGCCCACGCCCATGAGCCCCGAGAAGTTCGGTGAGTTCATGCGCAACGACATTGCCCGCTGGACGCAGATCGCCAAGGCGCGAAACATCCAGCTCGACTCCTGATCATTCAACGCAAGGCAACGCACACATGGCTCGCAACACCCAGGTCGTCGCTGACCACAACGCACCTCCCGTCACGCAGACGCTGGCGAAGTTTGTCTCCGAGCATCCCAGCCGAGGGTGGAGCGACGACGTCGACCACGAAGCCCACCGCACGCTGATGAACTGGTTGGGCTGTGCCGTCGGCGCGGCGCAGCATGAAACCGCGGTTGCAGCGCTGGGTGCCGTCCAGATGCTGCAGCCGGCACCGCAGGCCACTGTACTGGGGCGGCGCGAGCGGGTCGATGTCGCCAGCGCTGCGATGCTCAACGGCATCAGCTCGCACACCTTCGACTTCGACGATACGCACCTCAAGACCATCATCCACCCGGCCGGGCCGGTCGCCAGCGCAGCATTCGCCCTGGCCGAGCATCTCGGCAGCAGCGGGCGCGAGTTGATCGACGCCCTCGTGCTCGGCATCGACGTGAGCTGCCGGGTGGGCAATGCTATGTACCCCGATCACTACGACCGGGGATGGCACATCACCGGCTCCACCGGATCCGTCGGAGCAGCTGCTGCTTGTGCGCGGCTCCTGAAGCTCGACGTTGGGCAGACGGCCATGGCGTTGGGTATCGCCGCGTCGCAACCCATCGGCGTGCGGGAGCAATTCGGGACGATGACCAAGCCGTTCCATCCGGGTGGGGCTGCACGCGCCGGATTGATGTCCGCACTGATGGCCAAGCACGGATACACCTCGAGCCCGCGGGCCTTGGAGGCGCCCCGAGGGATGATGCAAACGATCTCGACGAAGAACGACTGGTCGGAGATCACGTCGGAACTGGGCCAGCGCTTCGAGATCAGCTTCAACGCCTACAAGCCCTTCGCGTGTGGCATCGTGATCCACCCCAGCATCGACGCCTGCGCGCGACTGCGCGAACGCGGCGTGCGGCCGGAGCAGGTCGAGCGCATCGAGCTCAGGGTGCACTCCCTGGTGCTCGAGCTCACCGGCAAGAAGGAGCCCGCAGACGGACTTCAGGCGAAGTTCAGTGTCTATCACGGCTGCGCTGCGGGACTGATGTTCGGCCGCGCTGCCGAGGAAGAGTTCGCTGATGACATCGTGAATCGCGAGGACATGGTGGCACTTCGTCGAAAGGTGGTCGCCGTCGTCGATGACGCGATCGACGAGGCCGCTGTCGACGTCACGGCCGTGATGACCGGTGGCGGCCGGGAGCACGTCTTCGTGGAACACGCGGTCGGCTCGCTGCACAACCCGATGACGCAGGTGCAGCTCGAGTCGAAGTTCCATGGCATGTGCGACGCCGTTCTGGGGCGCGATCGATGCACGGCGCTCATCTCGGCATGCTGGGCAGCCTCGGAGATGGGCGATGTCAGGGCGTTGGCCGGGATGAGCCTGCCCATCTGAGGGGGATGCAGGGCCGCGCCCCCCGGCGCTGGCGCATGGCCGGTGCCGGCGGCCCTTCAAAAAACTTTCGGGGACGCTTGACTCGCCGGAAAATGCTGTGGCACAATCGTGGGCTGCGCTGCTGACAAGGCAGTGCCTGCCGAAAGGCGGAGTTCTTTAAAAACATACAGCCGATAAGCGTGGGCGTTTGAGAGAGGTGCCGGAAGTCGA
>LNFM01016185.1_pt1 | contig 20861 bp, 17 predicted proteins | sample 596031 | NCBI WGS metagenome assembly LNFM01 (sample SAMN04254537, study PRJNA301005) | activated carbon metagenome | isolation source: dual media filters at the Ann Arbor, Michigan drinking water treatment plant | place: USA: Ann Arbor
TCAAGAACATCAAGTTCCCGGTGATCGGCTCGCCGCTGTTCATCATCAGCAACCCCAAGCTCGTCATTGCGCAGTGCAAGGCCGGCGTGGTGGGTTCCATGCCCGCGCTCAACGCACGTCCGGCCTCGCAACTCGACGAGTGGCTGGCCGAGATCACCGAAGCCCTGGCCGCGCACGACGCAGCCCACCCGGACAACAAAGCCGCGCCGTTCGCCATCAACCAGATCGTGCACAAGAGCAACGACCGGCTGGAGCACGACATGCAGCTCTGCGCGAAGTACAAGGTGCCGATCATCATCACCAGCCTGGGCGCTCGCGAGGACGTGAACCAGGGGGTGCACAGCTGGGGCGGCGTGGTGCTGCACGACGTGATCAACAACGTGTTTGCTCACAAGGCGATCGAGAAGGGTGCTGACGGCCTGATCCCGGTGGCGGCGGGTGCCGGCGGCCACGCCAGCGTGAAGAGCCCGTTCGCGATGATCCAGGAGATTCGCGAGTGGTTTGGCGGCCCGGTGGCGCTGTCGGGTTCCATCTCCTCGGGCGGCGCCATCCTGGCGGCGCAAGCCATGGGCGCCGACTTCGCCTACATCGGCTCGGCCTTCATCGCCACCGACGAAGCGCGCGCAGTGGACGGCTACAAGGAAATGATCACGAAGTCGAACTCGGACGACATCGTTTACAGCAACTTCTACACCGGTATCCACGGCAACTACCTCAAGGGCAGCATCCAGAATGCCGGCATGGACCCGGACAACCTCCCGCAAAGCGACCCGAGCAAGATGAACTTCGGCACCAGCGAGGGCGCCAACGCTGCCAAGGCCTGGAAAGACATCTGGGGCTGCGGCCAGGGCATCGGCGCGATCCGAGAAGTGGTGCCGGCGGCCGATCTGGTGGCGCGTTTCAAGCGCGAATACGCGGAAGCCAAGGCGCGCATCTGCGCTCCCTGACCCTCCCTCCATCGCTTCGCAGCCGGCCTTGAGGCCGGCTTTTTTTTGCCTGTCACTTGAAGGGCAGGAGAGGGTCCGTCGTGTCTGGGGAAGCGTCTTTGCCAGTCTGGTTGCTCCCATCAAGTCATCACGAAACGAATACTAAAAAGTTATTTCGTCGGGATTTCATAACCTTTCAATCGGAATATGCATACCTAGTAACCAAAATTGAAACAAGATGCGTCACCGATTCCGGCGGCCAACTTTGCGGCCCGGGGGTTGTTCATGGTTCCATTTCCTTCAAGGTGAATCGCATGTTCGTTGTTTCATTGCGCCGCGCGCTCACAGCGCTCCTCATGTTTCCATTGTTCGCGGCTGCCGGTGTGCCGGCACCGGCCCCTGCGACCGGCATCAACGGTGCCGATACCGCGTGGATGCTGGTGTCCACCGTGCTCGTGTTTCTGATGACCATGCCCGGCATCATGCTGTTCTACAGCGGCATGCTCCGCAAGCGCAATGCGCTTTCCATCATGGCTCAGACCATTGGCGCGATCGGGGTCATCACGTTTTTCTGGGCCGTCATCGGCTACTCGCTGGCTTTCGCGTCGGGCTCAGCCTGGTTGGGCGGGTTCGGCAATGCGTGGGCCGCTGGCCTGATCGGCAACCAGGGCGCGGGACACGTGTTGGCGCCTCACATCCCCGAAGCCGTGTTCTTTCTTTTTCAGATGGCCTTTGCCATCATCGCTTTTGCCCTGGTGTTGGGCGCCACCGCCGAGCGCATGCGGATCGGCGCGACGCTGGTGTTTGCTGCGCTGTGGTTGGTGCTGGTCTACGCCCCGGTGGCTCACTGGGTGTGGCATCCCGAAGGTTGGCTCGCCGGTTTGGGGCACCTGGATTTCGCAGGGGGGACTGTGGTTCATGTCGTGGCGGGCGCCACCGGCTTGGCCGCCGCACTGGCGGCCGGACCACGCCGTGGATTTGGGCGCGAACCCATGGTTCCTCACAACCTCGCATTCACCGTTCTGGGCGCCGGCTTGCTCTGGGCAGGGTGGTTTGGATTCAATGCGGGTTCTGCCTTCGAAGCCAGCAACCGCGCTGCCGGCGCGCTGCTGTGCACGCAGCTGGCGGCGGGTACCGGTGCGCTGGTGTGGGGCATGTGCGAAATGTTTCGCCGTCAGCAGATGAGCGTGCTGGGCATGGCCACAGGCGCCATTGCCGGACTCATCGCCATCACGCCGGCTTCCGGTTACACCGGCGTGGGTGGTGCGCTGGCGATCGGCGCTGCGGGCAGCGTGGTCTGTTTCTTTGCCGTCACCGGCTTGAAAACGGTCACGGGCATTGACGATTCGTTGGATGTGTTCGCGTTGCACGGGATCGGCGGCTTGGTGGGCACCCTGCTGACCCCTGTGTTTGCCCTGCCGGGTGTCGGTGGTGGATCGGGTTCGTTCGCGGTCAACCTGGTGGGTGGCTTGGCGGTCATGCTCTACGCCTTTGTGACCAGCTTCGTGTTGCTGAAATTCATACAGCTGCTGATCGGCTTGCGGGTGACCGAGAAGCAGGAGATGGTCGGGCTCGACCTGGCTCAACATGGCGAGAGCGCCACGTGATGCCGCACGTGGACTGCCTGCATGCGACAGCCAGGAGGCCGTGATGTCCTTCGACCAGAGTGCATTCGTCCACCAGGCGATCAAGCTGGTGGTGCCCATGCGGCGAGAGTTTGGCCACAGCATCCGAGTGGAAAACATGCTCAGCGATCCGGCATACGCACAAACCGTGCTCGAACTGGCCCTGAGCAGCAACAACGAGCGCCTGCGTGAACTGGCGCTCTACATGCAGCGGATGCTCTCCGGACCACGCGGGGGCCCCTCGGCTCCGGTGGACACTCCTTTGCAGTCCGGACCGATCACGACAGAAACGGAGGAGAGTTCCTCGGTGGACGCCGAGCGAGCGGTTCTGGAAGCGCAGAAAGCCGACAAGTACCGCCGCGGCTTGCGCTGATCGCGCTGGGGTGGAGCCTGCTGGTGAGCGTGCGGGCCTGGAGCGAGACCAGCACCCAACGCAGGCCCTGGGTCAGGGCCTGTTGTCGCCTCGCAACCAGGCGCCGAAGCTGCTCAAGGCATCGCCAATCGCCGCACCCGGCGTCTGCGCGTACTGAACGCCACCCTGGTCCGAAATCTGCGCCACCGAGCCGCTGCCTTGCCATTCGGCGTAGATCCAGTCTTCTCCCTGGCGCGCCAGCCCTTCGGGCGCAGCGGGCGGCTGCGCCACCGGCGTGCTTTTGAGCGCAGCGCCCATGTAGTCGATCCAGATCGGCAGGGCGATGCGCCCGCCCGATTCACCGCCGCCCAGGCTGCGCGGCTTGTCGTAGCCCACCCACACGGCGGTGGCCAGGCTGGGCTGGTAACCGGCAAACCAGGCGTCGACCGCGTCGTTGGTGGTGCCGGTCTTGCCGTACACGTCGGGCCGCTTGAGCATGGCCTGCGCGCGCGCGGCGGTGCCGCTGCGCGTCACCTCGTTGAGCAGGCTGGACATCACGAAGGCATTGCGCGCTGGGATCGAACGGTTGGTCTCGGTCAGCGCTTCGGGCGGGGGCGCTTCAAACAGCACCTTGCCTTGGGCATCGGTGATCTTCTCCACCACCACCGGCGCCACCTTCCAGCCGCCGTTGGCCACCGCGGTGCCCAGGGCCAGGGTGAGGTCGTTGGGCTGGCGCGCGGGATCCAGGCCGAAGCGGGCGGTCCAGTCGCGTGCGACCTGGGTGCCGGTGTGCTGCAGCACGCGCACGCTGGCGATGTTGCTGGACTGGGCCAGTGCCTGGCGCAGCGTGATGGGGCCAGCGTACTGCCCGTTGCTGTTGGTGGGGCTCCAGCCATTGGACGCGGTGAAAGGCAGGTCGTCGACCAGGGTGCCCGGCATCACACGCGCTTCGAGCGCGGCCGAATACAGCAGCGGCTTGAGCGCCGATCCCGGCTGGCGCCAGCCCTGGGTGACGTGGTTGAAGGGCTGCTGGGTGAAGTCGAATCCACCCACCAGCGCACGCACGCGGCCGGTGTGGCTGTCCATGGCCACCAGCGCAGCCTCGGCTTCTGGCCATTGCGAAATGGCCCAGGCCGGCTGGCCCTTGAGCTTGCCCGCGCTCACCACCCGCACGATGGCGCCGCGCGCGACTTTCAACGGCGCCTTGGCCTTGGGGTCCAGGCCCTTCTGCGCCCAGCGCAGGCCTTCGCCCTGCAGGGTGATGCGCTCGCCGCTGGACAGCTGCACCTGCATGGCCTTGGGGCTGGCGGACAGCACGATGCCCACGCGCAGGGTTTCGTCGTCACGGTGGTCTTTCAAAGCTTCGGCGGCCGCGCGTTCGACTTCGGCGCCGTCGCCCGAGGGCAGGGCCTCCATGTCTTCCGGTCCGCGCCACGCACCGCGCCGGTCGAAGGCCAGCACGCCGCGCTGCACCGCTGCGTGGGCCGCTCGCTGGTCGGCCGCGCGCAAGGACGTGGTGACGCGCAAGCCGTTCGAATAAGCCTCGGTGCCGAAGCGCTCCACCACCGCGCGGCGCGCCATCTCGGCCACGTGGGCGGCGTGCACGCTGCGCAAGCCGGGCGTGCGGATCGTGAGCTTCTCGGCGCGCGCGGCGGCCAGTTGCGCATCGGTGATCGCGTCGGTCGCGCGCATGCGCTCCAGCACCACGCGCTGGCGCTGTGTGGCGCGCTCGAAGTTGGCCACCGGGTTGGCGTAGTAAGGGTTTTGCGGCAGACCGGCCAGCATCGCGGTCTCGGCCAGCGAGAGTTTGTCCAGTGGTTTCCCGAAATAGGTTTGTGACGCGGCGGCAAAGCCGTAGGCGCGCTGGCCCAGGAAGATCTCGTTGAGGTAAATCTCCAGGATGCGGTCCTTGGAGAGCTCGTCTTCCAGTTTCAGGGCGAGCCAGATTTCCTTGGCTTTTCGCTCGGCGGAAAACTCGCGCGTGAGCAGCATGGTGCGCACCAGCTGCTGCGTGATGGTGGACGCGCCTTGCTTGCGCCCACCGGTCACGGCGGCCACCAGCGCCCTGGCCATGCCCCGGGGGTCAACACCGTTGTGCTCACGAAAACGGGCGTCCTCCACCGACAGCACGGCGTCCTGCAGCAGCTTGGGCGTGCGCGACAGCGGCAGGTACTCGCGCCGCTCGGTGCCGAACTGCGCGATCTCCACACCGTCGGCGGTGAACACCTGCAGCGGCAACTTGGGCTGGTACTTGACGATGCTGTCCAGCGGGGGCAGGTCGAAGGTTGAGGCCTGCAGGGCGGGTGCGAAGAAGGCGGCGGGCATCACGGCCAGGGTGATCACCGCACGGCGAAGGTAAGGCTTGGACATGGGGGGAGATTGTCCCGGATCGGTGTGCGCTGCATGTGCAGCCTGTGCGTGAGGGTGGTAACCAGCTGTGTCCAGGGCCACCGTTAAGATGAGCCGCCGCCCAAAATCCACCCGCCGAAACCGCCCATGCGAAAGCGCATCCTGCTGCTCGAAGACGAACAAGCCATCGCAGACACGTTGCTGTATGCGCTTCGGAGTGAAGGTTTTGACGTGCGACACCTGCGCCTGGCCAGTGAGGCACTTGATGCGTTTCGCGAGCAACCCCCCGACCTCGCCATCCTGGACGTGGGTGTGCCCGACGGCAGTGGCTTCGATGTGTGCCGCGCCATCCGCAAGACCAGCGAGACGCCCATCGTGTTCCTGACCGCACGCCACGAAGAGATCGACCGCGTGCTGGGCCTCGAGCTCGGTGCGGACGACTACGTGGTGAAGCCTTTTTCGCCGCGCGAGGTGTGTGCCCGGGTGCGCGCGATCCTGCGGCGCAGCGCGCCGTTGCCTCAGGCGGCGGCACCCACAGCATCGACGCCGGGTCCGCTTTTGCAACTCGACGAGGCCGCGCAGCGCATCCGCTGCGGCGACGATTGGCTCGCGCTCACACGCTACGAATTCCAGTTGCTGGCCACGCTGTTGCGCCGGCCCGAGCGCATCTTCTCGCGCGTGGAATTGATGGACCTGGTGTGGGGCGACGCGCTGGACACCTCGGACCGAACGGTGGACGCCCACGTGAAGTTGCTGCGTGCCAAGCTGCGCGCGCGGGGTGTGCAGGCCGAGCTGATCCAGACCCACCGCAACATGGGCTATTCGATCCGCGTGGCGGACTGAACCATGCGCATCGGTCTGCGGCTGCTGCTGGGCTTTTTTCTGGTGCTGGGCGTGGCGGTGGTGGTGGTGCTCAATGTGTTCCTGCAGGAGGTCAAGCCCGGCACGCGCCTGGCCATGGAAGACAGCCTGATCGACGCGGCCCACGCCTTCGCTCAGCTCGCCGCCGCCGACATGAAGGCCGGCACCATCGCCACCGGCGGCTTTGCGCAGGCCTTGCAGGCCTACCCGGGTGCGCAACCGGGGGCGAGCATCTGGGGCTTTGAAAAGAACAACGTCGACTACCGCATCACCATCACCGACGCGCAGGGCATGGTGCGTTTCGACACGCGCCAAGAGGCGGTGGGGCAGGATTTCTCGCGCTGGAACGACGTGCTGCGCACCCTGCGCGGCGAGTACGGGGCGCGCTCCAGCCTGGCCGATCCGAACGACCCCAACAGCACGGTGATGCACGTGGCCGCGCCCATCCGCGATGGCGAGCGCATCATCGGCGCGCTCACTGTCTCGCGGCCCAATCGCAGCCTGGAGCCCTACATCGAGCGCAGCCAGCAACGCATCCTGCGCTGGTCCTGGGGGCTGCTGGGTTTGTCGCTGCTGATCGGCGTGCTGCTGAGCTGGTGGATGGCCAGCTCGCTGTCGCGCCTGCGCGGCTACGCCAACGCCGTGGCCAGCGGTGAGCGCTTGGCGTTGCCGCGCTTCGGGCGCCTGAGCGGCAACACCGAGTTCAACGACCTGGCCCAGGCCGTGGAGCGCATGCGCATCAGGCTCGAGGACAAGGCCTATGTGGAGACCTACGTGCACACGCTCACCCACGAACTCAAGAGCCCGCTGGCCGCCATCCGGGGTGCGGCCGAGCTGCTCGAAGAAGACCTGCCCGAGCCGGACCGCCAGCGCTTCGCCGGCAACATCCAGCGCCAGACCGAGCGCCTGCGCCAGCTCGTCGACAAGTTGCTTCGGCTGGCCGATGTCGAGCAGATGCGCGCATTGAACAAGCAGGAGCGGGTGGACCTGAGCGACCTGACGCGCGACCTGCTGCAGCGCGCCGAGCCCCGCCTGCGCCTGAAGGGGTTGCGTGTGCGTGACGAGCTGGGCGCAGGTCAGACGGTGCGCGGCGATCCTTTTCTGCTGGCCAGGCGCTGCAGAACCTGCTGGACAACGCGATCGACTTTTCACCCGCGCAGGGCGAGCTGTGGCTTCAGCTGGCCCAGGACGGCGACGCGTTGGTGTGGTCGGTGCGCGACCAGGGCCCGGGCGTGCCCGGCTACGCGCTGGCGCACATCTTCGAGCGCTTCTACTCGCTGCCGCGCGGCGAGGGGCAAGAGAAGAGTTCGGGCCTGGGCTTGTGTCTCGTGAAAGAGGTGAGCCACCTGCATCACGGCGAGATTGAGGTGGCCAACGTGGACCACCCGCCCGGTTGCCGGGCCATCTGGCGCCTGCCGCGCTGAGCCTTTTCACGCCCACTGCACAAACCACCGCGGCACTGCACATCCACTGCGCACCCGCTGGAGAGACTGGCACCGTTGCAACCACGGAGCCACTCTTGAACAAACACCCCCTGCTGAGCAAGCTGCTCGTCATCTTGTCGCTGATGCTGCTGCTGTCGATGCCTTTGTTGATGGTGTTCAACACCATCCAGGAACGCAGCGCCTACCGCGATGAAGCCGCCAGCGAGGTCGCGCGTGCCCACGCCGGTCCGCAAACCATCACCGGCCCGGTTCTCCATGTGCCTTACACCGAGACCTTCACGCGCACCGTGCCGGTGGAGGGTGGGCGCGGCGAAACGCGCGAAGAGCGCGTCACCCAGTCCCACGTGGCGCTGCGTTTCCCCACGCGCCTGGACACACGCAGCCAGCTGGAGACGCAGACGCGCTGGCGCGGCATCTTTCCGGTCACGGTCTTCACCAGCAACCACCGGAGCACCGGCCGCTTTGTGTGGAGCGCCGTGGAGCCGCTGGAGAAGAACGGTGAGATCACCCTCGGGCAGCCGCGCGTGGTGTTGGGCGTGAGCGATCTGCGCGGCCTGCTCAGCGCACCACAGCTCACGGTGGCGGGCCAGGCCGTGGCCATGGCGCCATCCCCTGCGGCACTGAAGCTGCCGCTGCCGCTGGCAGCTCCGGTCGACGCCGCACTGCTCGTGCCCGGCGCCGCGTTCGACATCACCCTCGGGGTCGAACTCGCCGGCACCGGGCGCATCGGCTGGGTGCCGCTGGCCGACGAAAACACCGTGAACCTCACATCGAGCTGGCCGCATCCCAGCTTCGGCGGCGACTTCCTGCCGCGCACGCGCCAGGTGAGCGAACGGGGCTTTGAAGCCAGCTGGAGCGTGCCGTCGCTGTCCACCCAGGCGCAGCAGGTGTTTGTTCACCAGGGTGAATTGCGCTCCGCACCCGACAGCTTCTCGGTGTCGCTGGAGAGCCCGGTGGACGTGTACCGCCTGACCGAGCGCGCCACCAAGTACGCGCTGATGTTCATCGTGCTCACCTTCTCCGCGTTTTTCGTGCTGGAGATGGTTAAGCGCTGGCGCATCCATCCCATGCAGTACCTCATGATCGGTGCGGCGCTGGTGCTGTTTTTCCTGTTGTTGCTTTCGCTCTCCGAACACCTGGATTTCGCCTGGGCCTACCTGCTGGCCAGCGCGGCTTGCATCGGCCTGCTCACGCACTACCTGCGCCATGTGCTGCGCGGCTGGCGGCCCGCACTGGGCATGAGCGCGCTGCTGGTGGCGCTGTACGGTGTGCTCTACGGCATTCTGGTGTCGGAAGACAACGCCTTGATGATGGGATCGCTGCTGCTCTTCGGCGTGCTCGCGACCATCATGGTGGTCACCCGCAAGGTGGATTGGTACAGCGTGATGGGCACAGACCCGCAGCCCGCTCAATGACCTTCGATGGCGAACAGTGTGCCGGTGGACGCGCGCTGGCGGATCTCGACCAGGCGCTGGTACTCGGGCGATGTGTAGAAGGCCTGCAGATGCGCCATGTCGGGGAACTCCAGGATCACCTGCCGGTGCGGCACGCCGCTGCCTTCGAGCACCGTGACCGCGCCACCGCGCACCAGGTAACGCCCGCCGTGTGCGGCGATGAGGGCGGGCACGTCGCGGCGGTATGCCTCGTAGAGGGCGGGGTCTGTGATTTCAACGTTGCCGTAGATGTAGGCGGGCATGGTGTCTCCTCTTGGATGGATCGGTATGCGCAGCTGACCGCTGCCGTCTCAGCGCTTCACGGAGACCGGCAGTGGGACGGCGTTGGCCAGAAGCGAAGCGAGGCGAAACTTCACCGCATGCCGCTCGCCTTCTGAAAGGAAGCGGGCGCAACGCAACTCAATTCCTGGTTTCCATCGCCTTCGCCATCGTCTTGCCCAGCTCCACGCCCCACTGGTCGTAGGCGTTGATGCGCCAGATGGCAGCCTGGGTGAAGACCTTGTGTTCGTACAACGCGATCAGCGCACCCAGGCGCATGGGGTCCAGCCGGTCCAGCCACAACACGTTGTTGGGAATGTTGCCTGCAAACGTGCGGTGCGGCGCCATGGCGGCCGCGTCGGCCTCGCTCATGCCATCCCGCATCAGCGCCGCCTGCGTGTCGTGCTGTGAGCGGCCGCAGGCCATGGCCTGGGCCTGCGCGCGCAGGTTGAGGTTGACCACGCCGTGGTGCGTGGCGGCCATGGGCAGCGGCGTGTCTTCGTTCAGCACACCGATGAAGTCCACCGGCACGGTGTGCTGACCCTGGTGGATGAGCTGGAAGTAGGCGTGCTGCCCGTCGATGCCCAGGCCTCCCCAGACGATGGGGCCGGTGTCCACCGTGGCGGGCGTGCCGTCGCTGTGGGTGCGCTTGCCGTTGGACTCCATGTCCATCTGTTGCACGAAGGGGGTGAAGCGCACCAGCCGCGAGGCGTAGGGCACGATGAGCTGGGTGGGCAGCTGCAGAAAGTTGCGGTTCCAGATGCCCGCCAGCGCGAGCTGCATGGGCAGGTTCTGCGCGGGCAGGGAGGTGCAGAAATGCTCGTCCATGGCGCGCGCGCCGGCCAGGAAGGCGCGGAAATTCTCCGCGCCGATGGCAATCGCCAGCGGCAAGCCCAGCGCCGACCACACCGAGTACCGACCTCCGACCCAGTCCCAGAACAGAAAGGTGCGCTCGGGTGGGTAGCCCAGTTTCGCGGCCTGCGCCGGGCTGGCGGTGATGGCCACCAGGTGCTTGGACAGCTGCTCGGGCGGACAGCCGTGGTCGGTCAACCAGCGTTGCGCGCTGGCGGCGTTGGTCAGCGTTTCCTGCGTGGTGAAGGTTTTGCTCGAGACGACGAGCAGGGTGCGTCGGGCATCGAGCCCGCGCAGCACGCTCCAGAGCGCCCAGGCGTCGGGGTTGGAGACGCAGTGCACCCGCACGCCGGGCACGGCGGGGGCCGCCAGGTGGGCCAGTGCCTCGATGGCCATGCGCGGGCCGAGGTCGGAGCCGCCGATGCCGATGTTCACGATGTCGGTGATGGTCTCTCCCGAGAAACCCAGCACCGCGCCCGCGTTGAGGGCCTGCGCGAAGTCGCACACCCGCGCCAGCTCGCGCTGCACATCGGCCTGCACCGCGTTGCCCCAGGGCCCGGCGTGCAGCGGGTCGCCGCGCAGCGCCACGTGCAGCACCGGGCGGTCTTCGGTGGTGTTGATGCTGTCGCCCCGGAACATGGCATCGCGTTGCGCCGCCACGCCGGACTGTTCGGCCAGCGCCAGCAGTGCTTGCTGGATGGCGGGGGTGGTGCGCTGGCGGCTGGCGTCGAGCGTGATGCCGGCCGCACTCGCCGTCATGCGGTGTTCGCGGTGGGTGTCGGTGAGCAGTTCGCGCAGGTGCGGCGCGGGGCTGGCGGCCAGCGTCTGCAGCTGTGACCAGGCGGGCAGGGTGGTGGGCAGTTTCATGTCGGATGTTTCCCGGTCAGTTGTGGGCAGCCAAGGTGGTGGCCTCGCGAGCGAGCTTCGTGATGCCGGCCCAGTCCCCGTTGCGCAGCAGATCGGCCGGTGTGAGCCAGGAGCCGCCGGCCATGGCCACATTGGGCAGTTTCAGGAAGTCGCGCAGATTCTCCACGCTCACGCCGCCGGTAGGGCAAAAGCGCACGTCGGGCAGGGGGGCGCCCAAGGCCTTGAGCATGCCCAGGCCGCCGGCCTGGGAAGCGGGAAACAGCTTCATGAGGGTGAAGCCGTGGTCGCGCGCGCGCATCACCTCGCTGGGGGTCATCACGCCGGGAATGAAAGGCAGTTTCGCGTCACGCACAGCGCGCACGAGCTCGTCGGTGCAGCCGGGCGACAGGGCGAAGGTGGCGCCGGCGGCGATCACCTGCGCGACCTCGGCCACCCGCGTGACGGTGCCCGCGCCCAGGTGCATCTGCGGCACGGCCCGTGCCACCGTTTCCATGGCCTGCAGGGCCACGCCGGAGCGCAGGGTGATCTCCATCACGTCGATGCCGCCTTCGAGCAGGGCGTGGGCCAGCGGCACGGCATGGGCCGGATCGTTGAGCACGATCACGGGCACGACGCGGGAGGTGAAGGCGGGGCGGGTGAAGCAGGTGGTGGTCATGGGGTTCCCGGGGTTCAGCCAAACAGCGGCGAGGCACCCAGCTCGGCCACGCTGGCGTGCTGGCGGAACATGGCGAACAGTTCGCGGCCGGTACCGTGCTGGTTGGCGCTGAGGTCGGGGTGGTGCAGCTCGCGTGCGTTGAAGGTGGCGGCGTCCACCTCGAGTTCGAGCACGCCGCGTTCGCAGTCCAGCGTGATCCAGTCGCCGTCGCGCACGCGCGCAATCGGCCCGTTGGCCAGCGCCTCGGGGCTGAGGTGGATGGCTGCGGGCACCTTGCCCGAAGCGCCGGACATGCGGCCGTCGGTGACCAGGGCCACCTTGAAGCCTTTGTCCTGCAACACGGCCAGCGGCGGCGTGAGCTTGTGCAGCTCGGGCATGCCGTTGGCGCGCGGGCCCTGGTAGCGCACCACGGCGATGAAGTCGCGCTCCAGCTCACCGGCGCTGAACAGCGCCAGCAGGTCCTGCTGGTCGCTCACCACCACGGCCTGGGCGCGCACCACGCGGTGCTCGGGCTTCACCGCCGAGACCTTCACCACGCTGCGGCCCAGGTTGCCCTGCAGCAGGCGCAGGCCGCCGTCGGCGCTGAAGGGCTCGGCCACCGGGCGCACCACCGAGGTGTCGCCGCTCGAGCCAGGGTTCCTGCGTGTAGGCCTGCAGGCCGTGGCCCACCACGGTGACCACATCGTGGTGCAGCAGGCCGGCCGCGAGCAGTTCCTTCATGAGGTAGCCCATGCCCCCGGCCGCGTGGAAGTGGTTCACGTCGGCGCTGCCGTTCGGGTACACGCGCGCCAGCAGCGGGATGTCGTGCGAAAGCTCGGCGAAATCGTCCCAGTCGATCAGCACGCCGGCGGCGCGCGCCATGGCCACCAGGTGCAGCGTGTGGTTGGTCGAGCCCCCGGTGGCGAGCAGACCGATGATGCCGTTGACCAGGGTTTTCTCGGTCACGATGTCGGCCATGCAGATGGCGGGCGCGCCGGTGCGCCCGGTGTTGAGCACCGATCGCTTCACGGCTTCGGCGGTGAGGGCGTCGCGCAGCGGCGTGCCGGGGTTCACGAAGGACGCGCCGGGCAGGTGCAGGCCCATGATCTCCATCAGCATCTGGTTGCTGTTGGCGGTGCCGTAAAAGGTGCAGGTGCCGGGGCTGTGGTAGGCCTGCGCTTCCGATTCGAGCAGGGCCTCGCGCCCCACCAGGCCCTGCGCGTACTGCTGGCGCACCTTGGCCTTGGCGTCGTTCGAGAGGCCCGTGGTCATGGGGCCGGCGGGCACGAACACGGTGCTGAGGTGGCCGAACTGCAGCGCGCCCATGAAGAGGCCGGGCACGATTTTGTCGCAGATGCCGAGCATGAGCGCGGCGTCGAAGACGTTGTGCGAGAGCGCCACCGCGGTGGACAGGGCGATCACGTCGCGCGAGAACAGCGAGAGCTCCATGCCCGCTGCGCCCTGGGTGACGCCGTCGCACATGGCGGGCACGCCACCGGCCACCTGCACCGTCACGCCCAGGCCGTGGGCGATGCCGCGGATCTGCTGCGGGTAGGTCTCATAGGGCTGGTGGGCCGAGAGCATGTCGTTGTAGGCCGTGACGATGCCGAGGTGCGGTGCGCGTTCGGCGTGGATCTTGAGCTTGTCGGCCGCCGGCAGCGCGGCCGTGGTGTGGGCCATGTTGGCGCAGCCCATGCCTGCGCGCTGGGTGCCGGTCTTGCGCTGCGCGGCCATCGAGGCGAGGTAGGCCGCGCGGGTGGTGGCGCTGCGGTCGGTGATGCGTTCGGTGACGCGTTGCAGCGTTGGGTGAAGGGGGGTCGTCATGGGGAGGGCTCCGTTCAGGCCAGCCACACGCTCACGGGTGTCTGGTGCTGGTTGAGGACGAGGGACACCGGCAGGGCTTCGTCGGCGCCGAGGCGGGCTTGCTGGAACACGGCCAGCTTGCTGGCGCCGCTGATCGCCAGCGCGAGTTCGCGCGTGGCCAGCAGGGCGGGCAGGGTGAGGGTGAGGCGCGCGTGGGGCGCGCTGGCCGGGCGCACCCAGGCCACCGGACCGCTGCTGTACAGGGCTTGGTTGAGACCGGCTGCACCAGGGAACAGCGACGCGGTGTGGCCGTCGTCGCCCATGCCGAGCACGGCCATGTCCATCGGCCAGGGCTGGGTGGCCAGGCGGCGGTTGGCGGCGTCCACCAGACGGATCAGGGCGGGCTCGTCCAGCGTGTCCGGCAGCGTGTCGAAGAAAGGCACAAAGGTGGCTGCTGCGGCCTGGTCTTTCAGCAGGTGCTGGCGCACCAGCGCGGTGTTGCTGTCGGCGTGGTCGTGCGGCACGCAGCGCTCGTCCACCAGCAGCACGGTCACGCGTTGCCATTCGAGGGGCATTGCCGCCCGAGACCGCGAGCACCGCGTGGCCACGCTGGTTGATCGCGGCGTTCAGGCTTTGTGCGATGGTGTCGGCGAGTTGCCAGGCCAGTTCAGCGGCCGAGTTGCAGGCGTGCTCTTTCATGATTCTTCCACCCAGGCGGAGTTCTCGCGCGCCATGAGGGCGGACGAGGCGGCCGGGCCCCAGCTGCCGGCGGTGTAGGCCTTGGGCTTTTCATTCAGGTTCTTCCAGCCGTCCAATATGGGTTCGACCCAGGTCCACGCGGCTTCGAGCTCGTCGCGGCGCATGAAGTGCGTCAGACGCCCCTTGATCACGTCCATGAGCAGGCGCTCGTAGGCCTCGGCGCGGCGCGCGCTGAAGGCGGATTCGAGGTCGAGGTTCAGGCTCACCGGGCGCAGGCGCATGCCGCTGCCGGGTTCCTTGGCCATCATCTGCAATTGCACGTGCTCTTCGGGCTGCAGGCGGATCATGAGCCGGTTGACCGGCTGGCGCGGGGCGTCGGGGAAGATGGTGTAGGGCAGGTCGGCGAACTCGATGACGATTTCCGAGCGGCGCTCGGCCATGCGTTTGCCGGTGCGCAGGAAGATCGGGACGTTGGCCCAGCGCCAGTTGTTGATGTGGGCGCGCAGGGCCACGAAGGTTTCGGTCTCGCTCTCGGGCGGCACGTTGTCTTCCTGGTGATAACCCACGGCCTTGTCGCCGTTGGCGCTGCCGGCGGTGTACTGGCCGCGCACGGTGTCGCGGGCCACGTCGGCCACACTGAGTGGGCGCAGCGAGCGCAGCACCTTGAGCTTTTCGTCGCGCACCGCGTCCGGGTCGAGCGAGACCGGTGGCTCCATGGCCACGATGCACAACAGCTGCAGCAAGTGGTTCTGCAGCATGTCGCGCAGCGCGCCGGTGCCGTCGTAGAAACCGGCGCGGCTGCCCACGCCCACCGATTCGGCCACGGTGATCTGCACGCTCTTGATGTAGGGGCTGCGCCACAGCGGCTCGAAGATGGTGTTGCCAAAGCGCAGCACCATCAGGTTCTGCACCGTCTCCTTGCCCAGGTAGTGGTCGATCCGGAAGGTCTGCGCTTCGCTGAAATAGCGGCCCACTTCTTCGTTGATCTGGCGCGCAGAAGCCAGGTCGTGGCCGAGCGGCTTTTCGAGCACCACGCGCGAGCGGGCATCGATCAGGTTGGCGCTGGCGAGGTGGGCGCAGATGCCGGTGAACAGCGTGGGCGCGGTGGCCAGGTAGTAGACGCGGTCGGAGCCGTTTTGCAGCGCCCGGCCCAAGGCGGCGAAACCGTCGGGCTGGGTGGCGTCCAGGCACACGTAGGTCAGCCGGGCCTTGAAGGCGGTCCAGGCCGTGTCGTCGAGGGCTTCCGCGTCGATGAAGCCGCGCACCTTGTCGTCGATGAAGGCGGTGAAGGTGTCGCGGTCCCAGGGCTGGCGGCCCAGCGCCAGGATGCGCGTGGCCTCGGGCAGGTTGTGGTGCAGGTGCGCCATGTAGCCGCCGAAGATCACCAGGTCGAGTGGGCCCTGCGGGGTGGCGGTGGCGGTGGTGGGGCTTGAGGTGACCATGGATCTAATCAAGTTACTTGAGAAAACGGGATCGTAATGTAATTAAGTTACATCGCGGGTACAGGATGCCAACGCCGGCCTGTGTGGGCGAGGGGCGTTGCCTCCACCTTAACCGCCGCAGCGCCGCGCGCCCATTCACAGGGTGCGAAAAATCGGGGGGTGGGCGGCGGTGCGGGCCACCACCTCGCTCAGACTGGGCGGGGTGCAACCGGTCTGCATCACGCACAGGCTGGCGCTCGCCACGGCGTGGGCGAGCAGGTGTTGCACATCGTCGGCGCCGAGTTGCAGCGCGTCCGCCAGGGTGCCTGGTCGCATGTCGGGGCGCTGCATCAGCGCGACCAGCAGGCCGGCCAGAAAACAATCGCCCGCGCCCACCGTGTCGACCACGCTGACCGGTGCCGACTCGGCGCTGTGCCATGCCCGGCCGTCGCGCGCCAGCAGCACCGCGCCGCCGGCGCCCAGGGTGAGCGCGAGCCATTGTGCGGGCGTGCTGGCCAGCAGTGCGTTGGCCTGGTGCAGGGCGTCCGTGCCGGCGATGCCCAGCGTGTCGAGGTCGTCGTCGCTCACCTTGATCAGGTGGGCCTGTTGCAGGGCGGCCATCACGCTGGCGCGGTAGGCGTCCATGTCGGGCACCACCGCCGGGCGCAGGTTGGCGTCCACCACCACCAGCCGCCCGGCGGCGCGCTGGGCCTGCAGCCAGGGCCCGTAGGTCGCGCTGTCCTCGGCCGCCAGCGCGAGGCAACCGGTGACCGTGATGCGCAGGTCGGGCAGGGCTTCGCACGCCGCGATCAGGCCGTGCGCCGAGACCTGCCGGTCGGCCACGCCCTCGCGGTAGAAGCTGTAGCTGGCCTTGCCTTGCGCATCCAGACCCACGACCGCCAGCGACGTCGGTTCGTGCACCGGTTGCGCCTGCGCGAGCGCGACGCCAGCTTGTGAGATCCCCTCGGCCAGCAGGCGGCCGAAGCGGTCTTTCGACAGGGGATTGAGGTACAGCGTGCCCACGCCTTGCAGGCCGAGCGCTCGGGTGAGGTTGTAGACGGCGCCACCCGCGCAGGGACGCATGCGCCCATCGGTGTCCTCGATCAGGTCGATCAGGGCCTCGCCGGCGGTGGCGACTTGGACGCTTCGGAGGGGACTAGGGAAAACCATAACTAAATCCAGTTGATTTATTAACCTGTCCCGAAATATAGTTCAACCACACCGCAACGGGCCTCGTGAAAACCCCAAGAGTCTGGCGGCGTGATCCCTGAGACATCCCTTCCACCTGAGGAGACCAACATGACCATCCGCCCATCCACACTGGCCACGTCTGCGTGTGCGTTTTCCCTGCTGGCCCTGTCCGCGTCGCTCGCGCAAGCCCAGGCCCCCATCGTCATCGGGCTGATCACCAAGACCGACTCCAACCCCTTCTTCGTGAAGATGAAAGAGGGTGCCGATGCCGAGGCCAAAAAACGGGGTGTCAAGTTGTTGACCGCGTCGGGCAAGACCGACGGCGACAACGCCGGGCAGGTGACGGCCATGGAAAACATGATCGCCGCCGGCGCGAAAACCATCCTGCTCACGCCCAGTGATGCGAAAGCCATCATCCCGGCGGTCAAGCGTGCGCGGGCGCAGGGCGTGATGGTGATCGCGCTCGACAGCCCGACCGAGCCGGTGAGCGCCGTGGACGGCCTGTTCGCCACCGACAACTACAAGGCCGGCGTGCTGATCGGCCAGTACGCCAAGGCCGCGCTCGGCGGCAAGACCCCGGTGATCGCCACGCTCGACCTGTTCCCCGGCCACCCGGTGGGCGCCCAACGCCACAACGGCTTTCTGCAGGGCTACGGCCTGAAGTCGCTGGACGCGAAGAGCAACGACCTGGCCAAGCCGCCCGAGGTGGTGTGCATGGCCGACAGTTTTGGGGACGCCGCCAAGGGTCAGACCGGCATGGAAAACTGCCTGCAGAAGAACCCGGGCATCAACGTGGTCTACACCATCAACGAACCCGCCGCCGCTGGCGCCTACAAGGCGCTCAAGGCCGCCGGCAAGGAAAAAGACGTGGTCATCGTCTCGGTGGACGGCGGTTGCGCCGGCATCAAGGACGTGGGCGCCGGCGTGATCGCCGCCACCTCGCAGCAGTACCCGTTGCGCATGGCCGCCATGGGGGTGGCCGCCGGTGTGGAGTACGCCAGGAGCGGCAAGAAGGTCAGCGGCTACACCGACACCGGCGTGACCTTGATCGCAGCCAAGCCCGTGGCCGGTGTGGACAGCAAGGACGTGACAACCGGCATGGACCTGTGCTGGGGCAACAAGTGATGGAAAGCGCACGGACATGAAAGCCAAACTACCCCCCATGGGCACGCTCGGGCCCTTCATCGCGCTGCTGCTGGCCTGCGCCTTCTTTGCCACGCAGAGCGACCGCTTCCTCACGCTGCAGAACTTTTCGCTGATCCTGCAGCAGGTGATGGTGGTCGGCACCATCGCCATCGGCCAGACCCTGATCATCCTCACGGCGGGCATCGACCTCTCGTGCGGCATGATCATGGCGCTGGGCAGCATCGTCATGACCAAGATGGCGGCCGACTTCGGCCTGTCGGCACCGGTCGCCATTGCGCTGGGCATCGCCGCCACCGCGCTCTTCGGCCTGGTCAATGGCCTGCTGGTGACCAAGGCCAAGCTGCCGCCCTTCATCGTGACCCTGGGCACGCTCAACATCGCGTTCGCCATCACCCAGCTCTACAGCGGCTCGCAGACCATCACCGACATCCCCGAGGGCATGAACTGGCTGGGCCAGTCGCTGCGCATCGGTGGCACCAACGTGCTCTACGGCGTGATCCTCATGCTGGTGCTCTACCTCGTGACCTGGCTTGCGCTGCGCGAGACCGCGCCCGGACGCCACATCTACGCGGTGGGCAACAGCCCCGAAGCCACGCGGCTGACCGGCATTTCCACCGACAAGGTGCTGCTGGGCGTGTACGTGGCCGCCGGTGTGTTCTACGGCATCGCGTCCATGCTGAGCGTGGCGCGCATCGGCGCGGGCGATCCCAACGCCGGGCAGACCGAGAACCTGGACGCCATCACCGCCGTGGTGCTGGGCGGCACCAGCCTGTTCGGTGGGCGCGGCATTCTGATCGGCACGCTGGTGGGCGCGCTCATTGTGGGTGTGTTCCGCAACGGCCTCACGCTCATGGGCGTGTCGTCCGTGTATCAAATCCTCGTCACCGGCATCCTGGTCATCCTCGCGGTGGCCACCGACCAGATGTCTCGCAAGGGAGTCCGCTGATGAACCCGAATGCACCTCTGGTCATTCAGGCCAAGGGCCTGGTGAAACGCTACGGCCAGGTCACCGCGCTTGACGGTGCCGACTTCGAGCTGCGTGCCGGCGAAATCCTCGCCGTCATCGGCGACAACGGCGCCGGCAAATCCTCGTTGATCAAGGCCTTGTCGGGCGCCACCATTCCCGACGAAGGCCAGATCTTTCTGGACGGCCAGCCCATCCGTTTCAAGAGCCCCATCGACGCCCGCCGCGCCGGCATCGAGACCGTCTACCAGGACCTCGCCGTGGCCCCGGCCATGACGATCGCCGAGAACCTCTTTCTGGGCCGCGAAATCCTGCGCCCGGGTTTTCTGGGCCGTGTCCTGCGCATGATGGACAAAAAGAAAATGCTGAGCGAGAGCATCTCGCGCATGAACGATCTGAAGGTCGGCATCCGGTCGATGACGCAGGCGGTGGAAACGCTCTCGGGCGGTCAGCGCCAGTGCGTGGCCGTGGCGCGCGCCGCGGCCTTCGCGCAGCACGTGGTCATCATGGACGAGCCCACCGCCGCGCTGGGCGTGAAGGAGGACAACATGGTGCTGGAGCTGATCCGCCGCGTGCGCGACAAGGGCCTGCCGGTGATCCTGATCAGCCACAACATGCCGCACGTGTTCGAGATCGCCGACCGCATCCACATCGCGCATCAGCATGAGCGACACCGTGGCCGTGATGACCGGCGCCAAACTGGCCGAAGAACTGCCCGCCGAGGCACTGGCCTGACCATGCTCAAAGGCATCGATCCCCTGCTCAGCCCCGAGCTGCTGAAACTGCTGGCCGAGATGGGCCACGACGACGCGTTGGTGCTGGCCGACGCGAACTTCACCGCCATGAGCCTGGGCGTGGGCAAGACCGTGCTGCGCCTGCCCGGTGTGGGCATGGCGCGCACGGTGCGGGCGGTGGCCAGCGTGCTGCCACTGGCGGCCGACGTGCCGCAACCCGTGGCCTACATGCAGGTGGGCGGCACCGAGGCGCCGTACCGCTCGGCCCTGCAGCGCGAGACGCTCGCGGTGCTGGCGGCCGAAGGCCTGCGCGACGACCAGGCCGAAGCGGTGGAGCGGTTCGCCTTTTACGAACGTGTGAAGAAGGCCTACGCCATCGTGGTCACCGGCGAGCTGCAGCCCTGGGGCAATTTCATCCTGCGCAAGGGTGTCATCGGCGACACTTTGCGCACCTGAACCCGCCTCTTTCCCGACACCCCAATCAACGCAGTGAACAACGACGCCGCCACCGAAGCCCCTCCCGATACCGAACCCGGCGACCAGCCGCGCCTGCGCCCGCGCGGCTCCAACCAGGTGGGCATGCGCCAGTTCAACGAGCGGGTGGTGCTGCAGGCGCTGCGCGTGCACGGCAGCCTGGCCAAGGCCGACATTGCGCGCCTGACCGGGCTTACGGCTCAGACCATTGGTTTGATCACGGCCAGGCTCGACGAAGACCAGTTGCTGCGCCGCGAGGCGCCGGTGCGCGGACGCGTGGGCCAGCCTTCGGTGCCGCTGGGCCTGCACCCCGACGGCGCGTTCGCCATCGGCATCAAGATCGGCCGGCGCAGCGCCGACTGGCTGCTGGTGGACTTCACCGGCCAGGTGCGCGAGCGCCTCGTGCTCAACTACGCCTTTCCCGACATCCCGGTGCTGCTGCCCGCGATCAAGACCAACCTGAACCGCCTGCTGAAAAAACTCGGACCGCTGAGCGACCGCGTGGTGGGTGTGGGCGTGGCCGCGCCGTTTCAGCTCGGTGGCTGGCACCGCATGCTGGGCCTCACGGCCGAACAGTCGCAAGCCTGGAACCAGATCGACCTGGGCGCCGAGGTGCAGAAGCTCACCGAGTTGCCCGTGAGTTTTGCCAAGGACACCTCGGCCGCCTGCGTGGCCGAGCTGCTGCAGGGCCGCGGGCGCGACATCCGCAGTTTTCTCTACCTGTTCATGGACACCTTTGTGGGCGGTGGCCTGGTGCTCGACTCGCACCTGCACCGCGGCATCCACGGCAACGCGGGCGCGGTGGC